>CEPK01047324.1_pt1 | contig 21779 bp, 19 predicted proteins | sample 356231 | NCBI WGS metagenome assembly CEPK01 (sample SAMEA2620259, study PRJEB7988) | marine metagenome | biome: marine biome (ENVO:00000447); feature: deep chlorophyll maximum layer (ENVO:xxxxxxxx); material: "saline water (ENVO:00002010), including plankton (ENVO:xxxxxxxx)" | depth 80 m
TACATCACCTTGTTCAATTTGTTTTTCGCTTGGTTGCGCATGTGGTTTAGAACTATTCACCCCTGATGCAACTATTGTCTTATAGGCGCTTTCCGATGCACCATATTCTCGAATTTTATTATCAAGATGCGCAGCTATTTCTACCTCGGATACCTTTTGGGAAAAAAGAGGAACTGTATCTTTCAAGGCTTGGTCAGCTATCTTTGCTGCTAGAGAGATTCTTTCTATTTCGCGTTCATCTTTTTGTGCCCTAAGAGCGTTTAAAGGGGAAGAAGGAACGATGTCGCCTTCAAGGGTTTCGCCAAGACGAACAGCTGATGCCCACGTCACTTTATTGGAATCAAGCTTAATTGTTTTACGTCCCGCAAGTTTAGGTAATTCTTCTATCGAATTTTTAGAAATTGCTAGTTCAGCCGTTGAACGAGTCTGTGTTATCTCAAGAGGCCCCTGCTCTTGGTATCTTTGATCGGTAATAAGGACGAACCTCTCATGGTCGATATAGACAGTTCCGTTGCTTCCAGTAAATCCTGTCATCCATTGGACGTTTGGAGGGTCCATGACAACCACTGCTTCGCTTTTTGAGATCTTGGAACGAACTTTATCTGACCTATCAGAAAGGTCTAATGGGCTAAGTATTTGTTCACTTCGTAGGCGATTCATTTCAAAGCATCAGCCAAAGCATGCACAGCAAGCTCATAACCATAACCACCCAAGCCTATAATCGACCCTGTTGCAACGGGGGCGACAACCGATGTATGCCTCCACGGTTCGCGCGCATTAGGGTTTGATAAATGCAATTCAATGACTGGGCCTTCAAAGGCTGCTAAAGCATCATGAATCGACCATCCATAGTGGGTAAGGGCTCCGGGGTTAATGATTACGCCTGAATATGTGCTACGCGCCAATTGTATTTCTTCAACGATGCTTCCTTCATCGTTGTATTGTCGATGGATTAATTCATAACCATGTTCAGCTGCTGCTGATTCAGCCCTTTGGACATAATCGTCAAGAGTTGATTCGCCGTAGATTTCAGGCTCTCTCTCTCCAAGTAAATTTAAATTAGGACCAGATATTAACAGAATTTGTTTCACTTTAAGGCCTCCATCGCCTCTTTGAGAATCTCTTGATTTTCAATTTTTACTACCTCTACTCCGTTAGGTCCATCAAGGACAAAAGAAATTCCTTCGAGTGCTTTCTTGTCTCTTTGGAAAAAGCTAACTATCCGGTCCCAATCAAATGAAGAAGGCAGAGTGAAAGAAAGGCCGTAGTGTGCCAAGATTTCTTCATGTTCTTCGACTCGTTCTTGATCTATCCGCCCGAGTATCCTCGCTATTTCGGCAGCATAACGAATTCCTATAGCAACCGCTTCGCCATGAGCTAGGGAGAAACCTTTTTCCATTTCAAGAGCGTGAGCAAGTGTATGCCCATAGTTGAGAATTGCTCTTCTTCCAGTTTCTCGTTCGTCTTCCCGGACGATCTCCGCCTTGAGCTGGATACAACCCATAATTTGTTCCGCTAAAGAAAGCTTATGAAGATCTTTCGCTCCCAAAAAGTGATACTTCGCTACCTCACCATATCCGCACCGCCACTCGCGCTCCGGTAAAGAGGACAAAGAGCTTACATCACAAATAACTCCTGCAGGCTGCCAGAAAGAACCGACAAGGTTTTTCCCTTCCGCAAGATTGACAGCAGTCTTTCCTCCGATAGCTGCATCAACCATTCCCAATAAAGTTGTGGGGACATGAATGACTTTGACGCCGCGATGGTAAACGGCAGATGCAAAGCCTGCGACATCAGTGACAAGCCCCCCACCGATGGCAATGACCACATCGGTTCGTGTAAGCCCCCATTGAGCCCATTCGCTACATAAATCCTCTATCGTTTTTAGAGTCTTAGCATTCTCACCATCGCCTATATGAAAGATCTCCTGCACTATTGAAGTAGCCGGAGTGATTCCAATATTAGGCTGGGTTACTATTGCTGCTCTTTTAGCCTGCTTTGGCAAAAGGGAGTCTAGAGCTTGAGCTAGGCATTCTGTTCCGATAATAACAGGGTATGACCTCTCTCCTAACTCAACTTGAATTTGCTTCATGTCCACAACTTGAGAGTAGCCATTACAGAGAGCTTCTGTGCGGAGTTATTTCTAATCTGGAGAATTATTTAGAAATTTGTTGAATAACAGCAGCTTGCATGACGTCTAAGGGGGCTTCTTTATTTGTCCAAAGCGTATATTGCAAAGCAGCTTGGTGGATAAGCATTCCTATCCCGTTCATAGTTCGAGCTCCGATTCGGCTTGCACTTTTAAGGAATTCAGTCTGCAGCGGATGATAAATCAAGTCAACAACTATTTGGCCTTTATGCATAGCCTCAGCTGGCAGGGGAAGCAGTTTCTCGTTACCAGTTCCTCGCATGCCGATTGGTGTTGCATTAATTATCACATCTACCTTCTCAGCTTCAAGCAAAGATCCGGACCGACCGACTTTCCCTGCTAAGGATGCAGCTTTTTTAGACTTTGAAGCATTTCTGCTCGAAACAATAACCTCAGAAGCACCTGCCTCTCCTAAGGCTAAGGCAACTGCTTTAGCTGCTCCACCAGCTCCAATAATTAGATATGACTTTCCTTTAGCTCCTTCATTTGTTTCAGCTTCAATAGCTTTTATGAATCCTTTCCCATCGGTATTGTGACCTACAAGAGTGCCCCCGTTTTTGGAAACGCAATTGACAGCTCCGAGTCTTTCAGCATGTGGGGTAGTCTCATCAACTAAATTAGCGACGGTCTCTTTATGGGGCATGGTGACAGAAAGGCCCCCCACACCAGGCTGGCGTATTTCTTGGAGCACATCACTTACCTGCTCAGTAGTTACGTTCACAGCAGAGTAACTCCAATTCACTTGATCGTATACAAATGCGGCATTGTAAATCGTTGGAGATAATGAGTGCATAACAGGATCACCGATTACCGCTGCCGCTGTTCTTCCGTCCGAAGGAATCAAGAACTTAGCCACACCCAAGATCTCTTTCTATACAGATCAGAACTGCCTGCTGGAATTCTTGATTTGTAGTCGCGAATGTGTGAGAGCCTGGTCCGAATTCGTCAGTTCTTACGTAATAAAGCCAGTCGCCTACCGCAGGATTTAGTGCGGCTTCCAACGAGAGCTTACCAGGTGCAGCGATTGGGCTTGGAGGTAGCCCTGCATAGATCCTCGTATTGTAAGGTGAATCAACTTCAAGATCACTTTGAGAGAGCTCTCTATCTCCTTCAAGTGCGTAAACTATCGTTGCATCTATGCCAAGCGGCATTCCCAGATCGAGCCTGTTGTAAATTACGCGTGCTATTTTTCCTCGATCGCCTTCAATCTTTGCTTCTTCTTCAATAAGCGAAGCGACTATGAGAACCTGATATGGATTTAGCCCCAGAGGTACTGATAGTTCTGCTAGCGCCACTTCATTTGCAACGACATCAAATTGCGCAACCATTCTATTAACAAAGGACTGCTCATCTTCGAGTGAGTCTTCAGCCACATCATACGTTTCGGGAAAATATATTCCTTCGCGTATTAACCCCAACCATTCATCACCGAGTACGGCAGGAATTTGAGATGAATTAATGGCTAATTCAAGTTCGTTGGGATCGAAGGAAGATACCTGTTGCAGCAGAACATTTTTCATTTCCTTTAGAGTTAAACCTTCAGGAATTGTAACAAAAAAACGTTCTTCGATTACCTCTATTGGGCCTCTTTCAAGGCTTTCTCTTGCGTCCCATACTGCACTATTTATCTGGAAGGCGTACTCTCCCGCTTGAAAATCTGATGCGTTTTTAAACCGGAGGTAATACCGAAACACTGTGCTGTTAGCCACCACATCGTTCTCAGCTAGGATACGGGCAATGTCGTCTGTCGTGGCACCTTGAGGAATTTCTATTACAAGTTCGGCTCCTGGCTCCCCCGGAGGATCTAGCTGTTCATCAACCCAACCGCGAACAAAATTGTACGTGAGGAATCCGATAATGATAATAACGGATGCGAATATAGCAAACCTTAAAGCCGTATTGAGGCGAGGCGGGAGTCGCTCCCATTCTCGGTCATCATAGTATTCATCTTCGTACCAAGGGGGAAGATCACGAGGATAGGCAACTGCCGAAGAAGTCGGATCAACTTCAATTGGCGGTACCGGATACTCAGCTGCATATGGATCTTGAAAGGCAGTAGGTGCTTCCTCCTCTCGAAAACCAATGTCGCTATAATCTATTTGACTTTCTTCACCATCTGGGATTGAAGGGTACATAGACAGTGGCTCGTCAGAGTGTTCAGAAATACTTTCCCCAAGGCTGTCACCCCCATCAGTTAGTTCGGAATCTTTATCAGAGTCGCCCATTAGTCGCTTACTACCTCTTTAATGGATGAAGAAGCGCTCATCTTATGATCTAGCCACGCCTGTAGAATTATCGATGCCGCAACTTGGTCAATGATATTCTTTTGTTCTTTCTCTGAAACACCTTGATCGTGAAGGACCTGTTTAGCTGAAATTGTGGTAAATCTTTCATCGAATGTGTCGACGGGAATTCCGGTGTTTCTCTCGAGATGTTCAATTTCTTGGAGAACATTTTCTGCTGCTACCCCTAGGCTTCCGTCAAGTGATAGTGGAATCCCCACGACTAAAAGCTCGACCTCCCACTCATGTGCGATGCTCATTATTGTTTTGTGGTCTTCACTTTTCTGTGAACTGCGATGAACTACGGTCAGAGGTGTAGCTAGGGTCATTTCCTGGTTACTAATAGCTATACCAATCTTTTTCGATCCGATATCGATTCCGAGAACCCTCAAAATAATCCTTATATTTTCTTTAGACGGTTACGAATAGCTTCCATTGCATCAGGCAGCGCTTCAGAGTCCTTCCCACCGACCATTGCGAATTTATCTCCTTTGCCACCTCCGCCTTTTATTATTTTTGCTGCTTCAGAAAGTAGCTCTCCTGCACTGCTTTCTTTTCCTTCAGAGATTGCTGCTGCTATAGAAACTCCACCGTTCTTAATTGAAGATCCTACGACTACGACGTCAATGTCAGGCAAGGCATGCAAACCCATCACTAGGTCGCGCAAGTCCTCTCTTCGAATCCCATCCATCTGTTGAACTATTACCCCATCTACAGCGGCCTCTTTCAGTTCTTGAATCTTTTCACGCGCAGCTATCTCCCTGAGTCCTTCAAGCTCATTATTTAGTTCTTCTATTTCGCGTAACTTCTTTTCTAACCCTTCAATCAAATTTGCTGGAGGAACCCCAATAAGGCTAGCTGTTTCGCTAATAACTAAGTCCTGCTCGCGCAATAAGTTAACTGAGGCAGATCCTGCGACGGCTTCAATACGCCTGATATTTGAACCGATTGAACCTTCGGAGAGAATCTTGACTGGACCAACATCACCTAGATGATTTACATGAGTCCCGCCACACAATTCAATGGAATTCGCCCCTGCTCTAAGAACGCGAACTTCATCACCATATTTGTCTCCAAAGAATGCGATTGCCCCCATTTCTTTGGCTTTATCCATAGTGGTTTCGATGATTTCCATCTTTCCACCTGAGAAGATCTCAGCGTTAGCCAGATCTTCAATTCGTTCTACTTGTTCATTTGTAAGCGGCTCGAAATGGCTGAAGTCAAAACGAAGCCTTTCAGCTCCCACCCAGGATCCTTGCTGTTTAACGTGGTCGCCTAAAACTTGGCGCAATGCCCAGTGAAGCAGATGCGTTCCCGTATGGTGCCGCTGGACTGCTAATCGATGTGATACGTCGATAGCGCTAACTACTTTATCTCCGGCCTTGAACTCTCCTTTAATCGACTCAACAATATGCAAATGCTGACCTACGGCCCCATAAACAGTATCTTTAATGAAAGCAGAACCGTTCTCTCCGCTTATAGTGCCCCTGTCACCGACCTGACCGCCTGCTTCGGCGTAAAAGGGAGAACGGTCTAGGATAATTAGCTCTCCGTCATAGTAGAGAACTTCTGCAGAAACTTCATTTACTTCGTAGCCAACAAAGTCCGTAGGGCCATTCTGTTCGAGGATCAATTGCAAGTCAGGGTTTGATGATGGGATCTCTTCTCTTTCACTAAGGTCCTTACGCCCTCTGTTGCGTTGTTCACTCATGTACGTGGCGAAACCTTCTAGATCAACTTCTATGCCTCGTTCATTAGTGATTTCTTCAGTTAATTCGATTGGAAACCCATATGTATCGTGGAGTTGGAAAGCCACATCCCCGCTTAAGCGCTTGCCCTTATCAAGGCCAGAAAGATGTTTCTCAAGGATAGAGATTCCAGTATCTAAGGTCTGGCGGAATCCAATTTCTTCTCTTTCAAGAACGTTTCTGATGTGAATCCTGTTCTGTTCTAGATCTGGATAAGCGTCTCGCATGAGATCTACAACCGCATCAGCAAGGTGTCCCATTATTATTTCCTCGACGTTGAGGAGGCGCGCATGGCGAACGGCCCTTCGAATAATTCGTCGTAATACATATCCTCTGTCTTCGTTACTTGGGATAACCCCGTCGTTTACTAGAAAGGTTGTCGATCGGGCATGATCTGCGAGGATTTGGAGAGAGACGACGCTTTCTGTTGAATTATTTCTTTGGCCACAAATTGTCGAAACGCTTGAAAGGAGTTTTTGAAATTCGTCCGTTTCCCAAACGGAGTCCACTCCTTGAAGGACTGATAAGACACGTTCTAAACCAGCACCCGTGTCGATTGATGGGTTTGGCAATGGAGTTTGGGTTCCATCTGTTTGCTGGTCGTATTGCATGAAGACAAGATTCCAAATTTCAATGAATCTATCTTCTGCTTCAGGGTTCGCAGGACCTCCCTCGGGGCCATACTGGGGGCCCATATCCCAAAATATTTCAGAACATGGCCCGTTCGGTCCAGTATCAGCCATTCTCCACCAGTTATCTTCATCTAGCCGCTGGATTCTTTCAGCTGGTACCCCGACTGTCTTTTCCCAGATCTCTGCTGCTTCATCATCTGTCTCATGCACGGTCACCCATAGGCGCTCTTTGTCCAAATTAAGAATCTCAGTAAAGAATTTCCAAGCCATTGGAATTGCTTCATCTTTAAAGTAATCCCCGAAGCTGAAGTTTCCTAGCATCTCGAAGAAGGTTAGATGTCGGGTCGTTCGTCCCACTTCCTCGAGGTCGTTATGTTTTCCTCCTGCTCGCACGCACTTTTGGACAGTAGTTGCCCGATTATATGGGGGGGTCTCATTCCCCAAGAAATAACCCTTAAATGGAACCATCCCAGAGTTAGTGAATAGCAAGCTTTCATCATGGGGTATCAAGCTTGAAGAAGGAACTAAACTATGCCCACTATCTTCGAAGAACTCTGTGAATGCTTGCCGGAGCTGTTGTGCTTTCATGTTACGATTCTACCCTGCGGAAACTGATCGCTTGTTTCTTATATAAATTCCGGCATGTTCTTATGTCTTGATCTGGCTACGCAATAGCCGGACGCCTATTACTTTGACGATTCGGACCCCGCCTTTCAAGAGGGATGCGATCTGACCTATGGGCTTAGTGAAGACACTGTATGTTAGCCCAGAGACAAAATTTGCCCTCGAAGTTATTATTTCTGCTGTCTCGATTAGACCATCAACGCGATGATATTCTTTCTCTATCTCGGTTGCCTGCCTTTCTAATCTTCCAGTGGATAATTCAACGGTTTTTTGGATTTCGCGAGTTGTCTTACGCAGATCTTCTGCAACCTGACGTAACTTAACAACCAAATACGTTAGAGCTACAACCATGCCAAGAGAAGCTAGAGCGACAAGGATTGTTACAAGTTCCCAAGCAGTCATATCCCCCGCCTGCTCCAAAAAGAATCGTAGATAGATTTATTATTTGTCACCGGTGTTTTCTTCCCCATGGGCTGATGGTTCATAATATCGATGAGAATCGAATTTGTCAGGTCGATATTGCTGCTCGACCCATCCTTCAGGAAAGTCGTGGGGGTATTTGTACCCATCACCATGTCCGAGCCCCTTTGCTCCAGAATAATGGCTGTCGCGAAGGTGTTTGGGAACATCTCCTCTAGACGCCCTAGCATCTTCTAGAGCTGAGAATATGGCTTTCGTAACGCTGTTGGACTTAGGCGCTCTAGCTAAGTAAATCACTGCGTGAGCAAGATTTAATTGGGCCTCAGGAAATCCAACAAATTCAACTGCCCGTGCAGCTGCATCCGCCACTAGTAAAGCTCGCGAGTCAGCCATCCCAATGTCTTCTGAAGCAAGAATCACAAGGCGGCGAGCAATAAACCGAGGATCCTCTCCAGCGTCTATCATGCGTGAAAGCCAGTAAAGCCCCGCATCCACGTCCGACCCTCGAATACTTTTAATAAACGCCGAAATTGTGTCGTAGTGTTCATCTCGACCATATTGCAATGCCTGAACTCCGATTGCCCCTTCAGCGTCTTCAAGCGAAACTTCATAATTAGATTCATCATTACGCGCTCGCGCTAGCGTTATCGCTACTTCTAAACTGGTTAAACACTGACGGCCATCGCCCTCTGATGCGTTTGCTATATGTTCGAGCGCTTCAGTAGTGGCTTTAGCATTTTCATATGAAAGCGCTTTAGAAAGAAGTTGCATTAAATTTTCATGATTTAAAGGCTCTAGACGAAAAAGCGTACTTCGACTTAATAAGGGCGCATTTACTTCAAAATACGGATTCTCAGTCGTTGCGCCGATGAGAACAATCAGTCCCGTTTCGACAGCCGATAATAGCGTATCCTGCTGAGCTTTATTAAACCGGTGAACCTCATCAAGAAAAAGGATTGTTCCTTTACCATACTCCCCGAGCATTTTTTCTGCCTGACCAATTACTTCCCTTACATCTTTAACTGACGCTGAAACTGCGGATAATTGAACAAAGGCCTTCGCAGTGAACTGCGCAATCAACCGAGCAATAGACGTTTTCCCTGTACCGGGAGGACCCCAGAAAACAACTGAAGATACCCTATCTGCCTCTATTAAAGCTCGAAGAGGGCTTTCGGCCCCTAGAAGATGATCTTGCCCTACAACGTCTTCAAGCTTTACCGGACGCATCCTATTTGCAAGAGGAGTTTGCTGACTGAGCCGTTCTCGCATCGAAGACGTAAACAAATTTTCTTCATCAACCACAGCCTAGAAACTACTTGAAATTCTTCTTATGTGTGGAGAAACGAAGATTTGATCTATCTGATGATCATTTGCGGATGAAGAAGACTTTAGGACTAGAATCTTGACATGAGTTCAAGCGAACCCAGTCGACATGAGGTTTCGAGTTTTGAAGACGTAATGGGGCCTGCATCCAGTTATAAATCTGGCAAGGCTACAATCATCCACCTCAATCCAGATGAAAAAGACACTGGACGAAGAATTGTTGATTTCTTTTCAGGCTTGGCATACGGAACAGATGGTAGTTTTGAGAAAGTTGCTGAAAACATATACCTTCTGACTCCAGCAGGAATGGCCGGATTTGCCACTTCCACATCTGAGGAATAGTAAATCTCACTTACTAGATTTCAACGATTAGGTACTTGGAGGTATGAGGCGGAGCCCGAGCTCTTCTAGGTGGTTACTTTCAAGTTGAGTTGGTGCGTTCGTGAGGGGGTCAGCACCAGATTGCGTTTTTGGAAAGGCAATTACTTCTCGAATATTCTCTTCACCAGAGAGAATTGCAGCTAAGCGGTCAATCCCGAAAGCGAATCCTGCATGCGGTGGGGCTCCATATCGAAATGCATCAAGCAAAAATCCAAATTTTTCTTTGGACTCTTCTGTAGTGATCCCCAATATCTCAAAAATCTTAGATTGGATTTCAGGGGTATGTATCCTCACGCTCCCTGACCCTAATTCCCATCCATTTAGTACAAGGTCATATGCCTGAGATCTTATGTCCAGATATTCTTCCCCTTGAGCTGACTCAAGCGCTTCCATATCTGCAGTATGTGGCATGGTAAATGGATGATGAGCTGGTATTGGGCGTCCGTGATCACCGATCGATTCAAAGAGAGGGAATTCCGTAATCCACAAGTATTTTAATTCACCTGAATTAACTGGTGGCCGCCCTATCTCCAGACGCAGAAGACCAAGGACATGGTTAACTGTTCTCCTCTTATCCGCAATGATGAGAACCATATCTCCAGGACCTGCAGAAAGGGCAGCGCAAATACCTTGAATTTCTTCATCAGACATAAATTTGGTCAAGGCACCTTCAAGGCTTCCCTGATCACCGACTCTGAACCAAGCAAGACCTTTAGCACCCCAGCTTTGGCATTTCTCAGTCAATGCGTCGATCGCATTTCGGGCCAAATGGTCAGACCCACCTTTGTAAAGAATCCCCTTAACGCAATCAACTTTAAACACGTTTGCTTCTGTACCAGTAAAGATGTCAGTTAGGTCGATCAGTTCCATACCGAATCGGATGTCTGGCTTATCAGAGCCGTATCGCTCCATTGCATCATTCCATGTCATATGAGGTATGTCGTCAGGTCGGGATCCTGTAATTGCTTCAGTTGAATCTTTAACAGCTTCAGAGACGAAATTGATAATGTCTTCCTGAGTGGCAAAGCTTGCTTCCATATCGAGTTGCATAAATTCGAATTGCCTATCCGCTCTTAGGTCTTCATCTCGTAAACATCTTGCTATTTGGTAGTAGCGGTCAATACCCCCAACCATGCATAGTTGCTTAAAAATCTGAGGGCTTTGTGGTAGAGCATAAAAATTTGTTGGATGCAGTCGGGAAGGGACCACAAAATCTCTTGCCCCTTCAGGGGTCGATGCAATAAGCATAGGAGTTTCCACTTCAACAAACCCTTGCTTCTCCATTGCTGAGCGGATAGCACTGTTGACCTTAGCGCGAATTCGAAGGTTCTTTTGCATCCGAGGCTTCCGAAGATCTACATAGCGATGGCGAAGTCGAATGTTCTCATCAACTTCAGTCCGCTCATGCATCGGAAATGGGGGTGGTTCTGCAATGGAGAGTACCTCAACTTCGCAATCTCCGATTTCAATTTCTCCTGTTGCAAGTTTTTCGTTACTTTTACCTTCAAATCTGGTTCTTACGGTTCCAGTAATGCTGACGACATACTCAGATCGAAGGTCTAGTTTCTCATCGACGACACATTGAACGACTCCGGTATGATCGCGTAAATCGATGAAAGCAAGATGCTCACTATGCACTCGGCGCGTGTCCACCCATCCGCAGACCGTTACTTGGGAATCTACGTCAGTCGAACGAAGCTCGCCGCAGTAATGAGTTCGCATTGTCATTCAGAATACCTTCCTTCGATACTGGCAATTAGAGCGGCTACCAAACTAGTTCTTGGTATTCGTTCTTGAGAGCCATCTCCACGTAAGTCTCGAAGGGTAACTTCATTTTTCTCGAGTTCATCATCTCCAACGATAATTGCAAACAATGCTTCAGACCTATCAGCGACTTTCATCTGCGCTTTAATCGAACGATTCCCGAAGCTTCGATCTACACCGAGCCCATTAGCTCGAAGTTCATCAGTAATTTGGGTGGCTTGAGATCCACCTGTTAAATCAACAACAAATGCATCGAGGGGTTTGATTGGCCCTAGATCTAGTTCTTCAGCTTCGCATGCAAGCAAGATACGGTCGATCCCGAGCGCAAAGCCAATTCCTTGCGTGGGAGGGCCACCTAGCTCTTCAATAAGGCCGTCATAGCGGCCACCGCCGCCGACCGCATTTTGAGCCGTCTGTAGCTTATCTGCAGTGAATTCGAACGTTGTTCGAGTGTAATAGTCGAGACCGCGAACCAATCGCGGTGATAGGACGAAAGGTATACCGACGGAATTAAGCTCTTCACAAACTAATTCGAAATGATTTGCATCTTCTGTCGTAAGGAATTCTTGTATTGTCGGCGCAGCCCTAATTATTTCAAGATCTTCCTCTCTCTTGGAGTCTAAAACTCGAAGAGGGTTCTTTTCCAGAGTGTCTCTTGAATTTGCACTAAGGCTTTCTGCTTTTGATGAAAGGTAAGAGTGGAGCTCTTGATTGTACACCCCTCTAGTCTCTGCATCCCCAAGTGAATTCATTTGGAGAGTAATGTGTTTAAGCCCGAGGGATTCATAAAACCTCCAAGCCAACGAGATTATTTCTGCATCAGCTGCAGGGTCATTCTCCCCTATAATTTCAGCTCCTACTTGAACGAATTGCCTAAAGCGTCCCGCTTGAGGTTTTTCGTATCGAAATTGTGGCCCCGCATACCATACTTTCCATGGGGTTATTGGACGATGTTGGGCAAACGCCCTGCAAATACTTGCTGTTAACTCAGGACGAAGAGCTAAGTCTTGGGGCGTCTTGGGGTCTTTATCCTGAAAAGTGAACATCTCTTTAGTCACGACATCAGTATTTTCGCCAAGTCGGAGAAAGACACCCAGATCTTCAAACATCGGAGAAATCACTTGACCGTAACCAAAACGCTCAGCTAGTTCGGCAAAAGAGTCTAGGGCCCATCGCCATCTTCCAGCTTCCTCAGGAAGTATGTCTCTAGTCCCTCGTGGGGCTTGATAACGAGATTTGCTCATGGGAAAAGAATACAGGAGCGATCTAGGACCGAATGTGATATTAGATAAACGACTGTTCTGTGGCCGAATCTTTCTTCCTTATTAGGACGTCCTACTCCAGTGATAATCGAGTGCTTCTGCGAGGCGGTTTACTGCTGCATCAACACCAAGCATGTCGTATCCCCCATTTTCGGAGACGGCAAACAGCGCATACCTAACTTGATCTCCAGCCAATAGCGGCTTCTCACCTGATTTAGCCTTGTACTGATCGGCTCTTAATTCGTCTAGGTTTTTTCCCTGGACACTTTCAAATCGCTCTAACGAATCGGCAACCGTAGAAAGGAACTGATCAACTTCATCTCTGACATATCCAACACCGTCTACTATTGGCGGAGTTAACGTTCTTAATTTCTTGCTCTCTATAACCGAAATAGTGCTCTGGCTTTTCTTAGCTTCACTTCCCTCTCTAGAAAACGACGACCGGCCCGAAGATTTTGTGCCTGGTTTTGAGATACCTACCTTTCCGTAGGTACGCTCTAAAAAATCAAGGTGCTCATCGACTTCTTTGGGGCTGTACCCAGTTCGCTTCGTTATTGCGAAACGGACAGCTTCTAACTCATCTGAAAGTAAGTCCCTCGCTCCTTTATCAATATTCACAGCTACTTTTTTCAGAAATCTGTCAACCTCAGAGATTCTGTATCCACCAGAATCGATCTTATTGAACTTCTCTCCTCGAGCTTTACCTGATTCCATCTGTAAGTCCTTCAAAGATAAGGTCGAATCTACTTCCAACCTATTTTCCCTAACTATCGACTATACGCTCTTACATTTGGCCATGGTGACCAGACATGATCCTATATGCATCATAAACTCCATCAATCTGGCGAATGAGATTTAAAAGCCAGTCGAGGTGACGACTATCTCCTATTTCAAATTCAAAATTCATGACGCTTATACGATCAGCTCCAGTTCGAGTCGTACATCGGAGAATATTTACCCTAGCTTCTGAAAGGACGTTAGAAACATCACCTAGCAGCCTTGTTCGATCAAAAGCCTTAACTTCTATTGAAGCAACGAATGTCCCATCACTGTCATCATCCCATTCAACGTCTATTAATCGATTGGCATGGCCAACAGATAATGAAACTGCGTTAGCGCAATCACTTCGGTGGATAGAGACACCTCGGCCTCGGGTTACAAAACCCATTATCTCATCTGGAGGAACCGGAGTGCAGCACTTTGCCAACCGAACCATTATGTCGTCTACCCCTTCCACGATTACCCCTACTTTGTTATCTTTACGACGTCTCGCTCTTCCAACTTGCCTTTCTCTATGTGTGGGTAAGGCTGCGGCTAAATCTTCAGTTTCATCAGACTCTTCAAAATGGTTGAGCAACCTGCCGACAATACTTTTCGCGCTGACATGTTGTTCACCAATTGCTGCGAATAGTGAATCGACATCTTGGTAATTCAAAAGTTCGCTAATCTCATTGACTGACGCACTATTTAGGAGCTTATTTGCGGGCAGCCCTTCTTTTCGAAGAGCTTTGACAAGCGCCTCACGACCATTGTCAATAGCATCTTCGCGGCGCTCTCTTGAGAACCACTGTTTGATTTTTGCTGCAGCCCTGTGGGATTTAACGAATCTTATCCAGTCCTGTGATGGACCTGCACCTTCCGCTTTGCTTGTAAGAATCTCAACTGTGTCGCCAGATTCGAGGACTGTATCTAGAGGGACCAGTCGGTTATTAACGCGAGCCCCACGACAGGAATGCCCTACTTCTGTGTGAATTGTATAGGCAAAGTCGACAGGAGTTGCTTGCGCTTCAAGAGTTACTACCTCTCCGTTAGGAGTGAAGACAAACACTTCGTCATGGTCTAAATCAAGCTTTAAGTTAGACATGAACTCACTTGGGTCTTCTGTCTCTTGCTGCCAATCAACAATTCTGGCAAACCAAGTCATGTCGCTTCCTTGATCACCTTTGTAATTAAAATGGGCCGCTACTCCGTGCTCAGCCCTTTGATGCATTTCCTTAGTTCGGATCTGAACTTCAAGTGGTTTCCCCTGAGGGCCAATAACTGTTGTATGCAATGATTGGTACAAATTAAATTTCGGCATGGCAATATAATCTTTGAATCTGCCTTGTACAGGGTGCCACGTTGCGTGAATTGAACCTAGTGCTCCATAGCAATCCTTTACGGAGTCAACGATTACACGTATTCCGACAAGATCATAAATCTCATCGAATTCTCTACCTTTCAAAACCATCTTTTCGTAAATACTCCAAAGGTGTTTTGGTCGCCCACGTACTTCAGCACCTATATGTAACTCATCAAGCCTGGCTTGAACATCCGAAAGCACTTGTGAGAGGTAGATATCTCGCTCTGGGGCTCTGGCCGCAACCATCTGGTCTATCTCCGCATACCTTTTGGGGTGGGTTGTAGCGAAGGCTAAATCTTCTAGTTCATTTTTCAGCTCTTGCATTCCAAGTCGATGAGCTAATGGTGCGTAAATATCTAGGGTTTCAGTTGCTATTCGGTGCTGTTTCCATTGTGGAAGAGATGCAACCGTTCTCATATTATGCAAGCGATCACCAAGCTTTATAATCAATACTCGTAGATCTTTGGCAACAGCAACAAGCATTTTTCTCATTGACGCCGCTTGTTGTGCTTCCTTTGTGTCGAACTTGATACGTTCAAGTTTGGTAACTCCATCTACAATTGAAGCAATTTCTTCGCCGAACTTCTTTTCGATATCTTCTAAACCAGCACCCGTATCTTCTACCGTGTCATGGAGTAAGGCTGCAGCAATTGTAGCTTCGTCAAGACCAAGAGATGCAATGATCTCAGCGACTGCAACAGGGTGTGTGATATATGCATCACCAGATTTTCGCATCTGTCCATCATGAGCTTGACACGCTGACTCATATGCATTTCTGATAAGTTCAGTCTTTTGGTCTGGATGATGGGATTCAAAGACGGCAAGGACTTGATCCAATTCAGAAGCCTGCCCTGTCTCAATCCGGTCCCAAAGACTAATCTTACTAACGACAATGCTCATCTTTTAAAACTAACCTCAAACACTTCTATTCGTACCTAATAAGGGTAACAGTTCTATAGTCAGGAAGTTTTTGTTCTCCACCCAAGAAGTCAAGAGACACTAGAAATGCGAATCCAGCTATGTTTGCCCCAACATGTTCAAGGAGATTTGCTGCACAAATTGCAGTTCCTCCAGTCGCCAAAACATCGTCAATAATCAGAACTCGCGCATTATCTGTCAAACTGTCCTTACGTATTTCAAGCTCAGCTGTTCCATATTCAAGGTCGTACTCTTGAGTTATGACATCACCTGGAAGTTTCCCTGACTTACGAATCGGTATCAATCCGCATTTCAATCTATCAGCCAATGCTGAAGCAAATAGGAAACCACGCGCTTCTATACCAGCCACATATTGGATACCGTCACCAGCAAAGTGTCTCTCAAATTCATCCAATGCGAAACGAAATGCATCCTTATTACGAAGTAGAGGTGTAATGTCCTTAAACGCAACACCGTCTTGAGGATAATTTAGGACCGTATCAATGTACTTAGAGAGTTCCATACCTCCCCTTTGGGCAAACTTCTGGATTATCTCCGCTTATTTTTCCTTGGTCGCGGAGGAATTGAGGGATTAACTGGCTGAGAAACACTAGCCGAAACGCCGGATTTTCTTTTCTTAACTGCTTCACTCAGTCGATATGAGCGACCTTTGTCCGCTCCTTCGCTACCAAACTTTTCACGCAACCAGGTAGCGATTGGGGCAGCGACAAACAGTGAAGAGAATGTGCCAATTAACAATCCAATAAGCAACGCAAGAGCAAACTCTCGCAGCGTAACAGCCCCCATAACTCCTGAGCCAATAATCAAAACAGAGACAACTGGCAGCACTGAAGTAATACTTGTGTTGACTGATCTCATCAATACTTGGTTTAGAGCTTGATCAACTACCTCTCGATATTTTGATTTCGCGTTAACCAACCGGTGCTCATTGTCCCTAACTTTATCGAATACAACGAGGGTGTCATATAACGAGTAACCCATAATGGTAAGGAAAGCTATAACTGTTGCCGGAGTCACCTCAAGCTGAAAAAGGGCATATATTCCGACAGTGATAACGATGTCATGCGCAACAGCAACTAATGCCCCAACTGCCATTTCCCAACGAAGTCGAACTGTGATGTAGAGAGCGATGATAATGAAAAACACTATGAGCGCCTTCACTGCTTTATCTGTGATTTCATCACCCCACGACGGTCCCGCAGTTGAAACACTTACAGAATTCGGGTCAGGATTATCAGGATTCGCGAGTTCCGCAAGAACCAAAGTGATATTTTCCACAGTGTCGACTTGCTGCTCGTCATCTATCTGATTTTGTACTGCTTTCGTTAACTCTGTTCGAACACGGAGAACACCTCCACCTGTCTGAATACGTGCATCAGCTAGACCCAGAGGCCGAAGCGCATCTCTAACCTCATCAGACTGGAGATCATTAGTAACTGGGACTTCCCATGCCCCACCGCCTTCGAACTCGAGTCCTAAATTTAAATTACGAACAAAAAGTCCAATAATGGATACAACAATTAAGAGAGTCGAGATAACGAGAACTCTAACCCAGATAGCTGAAAACGGTACAGCCGTTTCATTCCTGTACATCCGGCGAAAGCGACTCATTATATTTCCTCCTCCTGTGTTGGCAATCCATATAGCCATGGCCTGCTGCTAAGTGTGTTGGAGAGACTAAGCCACTTAACGAAAGGACGAAGGAAGAAATACGTCGCAATTAGATCCAAAATCGAAGCAAGACCCAACATTAGAGCGAATCCTCTGACGGAGCCGACCGTTAAAAAATATAGGATGGCTGCCCCAATAAGGGAAGCTAGGTTGGCGTAAAAGATAGTTTTGAAAGCTATAGGGAAAGACCGGTCTACCGCTGAACGCAGAGTTCTTCCGTTCCCGATGTCTTCTTTGAGATGCTCAAAATAAACGACATTTGAATCTAAAGAAGTACCTATAGAGACGATGAGGCCGACAACACCAGCGAGAGTTAAAGCCAAACTACGAGAAGTAGACAGCCAAGCAAGGATTACCCAAAGCATTGTCCCTGAAAGCGCTAGGGAAAGAATTGCCGCTACTCCAAGGAGCCGGTAGTAGGCAAACATAAACAGAGCTACAAAAGCCAGTCCGACTATGCCCGCAACAACTCCGGCGTCAAAGGAATCTTTTCCTAATGTGGCTGAGACTATTCTACTTGAAGGCGTCTCAAACTCAAGAGGCAAAGAACCGTACCGTAAAACCAATGCTGTTTCTTCTGCTCGCTCCTGATCAAAGTCACCGCTGATTGTTATCTGGTCTCTTTCAAAATAAGGCGTCTGAACGTTTGGAGTGGATTCTGTAACACCATCGAGGACAATTCCCAATTGAGATGTAGGACAGGCAGGTGTTTGATTGAAGCATTGATTAGCTGCAGAGTTAAACAAATCTATTCCATCTTCTCCTGAGCGGAAAATAGGAAGTACAAGCCACTCAGGCGGTCGGAACGTTGAATCAGCAGTTTCGAGGGCTGCTCCAGTAAGCATTGTGCGCCCTAAAACCAGACGACATTCAACCTGGCCGAAACAAACTTCGCTATCACCCAAAAGGATAACAGGAAGTTCGGCATCATCTTCTTCAGGCAGCGTTGTAGGCATAGCTATGGCATCTGCAAGAGTAAACCCAAGATTTTCACAACCAATACCTTCCGGTGTAGATTCAGCAGTAATTTTCTTTGTACCGGTTTCAGCTATTGAGGACGTTTCATCAACGGAATTTTCATCCCTATCTGAAGGTTGGATACCCACAGGGCCATCATTAACTTCACTATTAGATTCCGATGGCGTGCTTTCATCGTTCAAATTCACCTGTTCGACAGGGATTCGACCACATACTGGGCGGAAACGCAACTCAGCTGTTTGTCCTACTACGTCCAAAGCCCGATCTTGGTCTTCTACTCCCGCAAGTTGAACAACTATTCGATTTGATTGCCGAGTAATGTCTGGCTCAGCAACTCCCAAGCCATCAACACGATTTCTAATAATCTCGACAGATTGATCTAGCGCTTCTCGAAGCTCTTCGCCTTCAAGTTCAGTATCTTCTGAGGGCTCTAAGACGACCTCAGCACCACCCTTTAAATCGAGCCCTAGAAGAACAGAGTTTCCTTCTATGAGTGACCAAGTCAGAAGCCCTGCGACAATAAGAACTATAGAAAGAAGCGGAGTGAGAAGTCGCTGTTTCATAATGAGTCAAAAGGTCGTTTAGTCTTCGTCGTCGTACTGTATCATTTCGGCAATAGACGCTTTTGAGATCTTTATCTCAACGCCATCAGCAACCATCAGGAAGACAGTATCCCCATCAAGGTCGCTTATCGTTCCATAAATGCCTGAATCAGTTCTCACATCATCACCAACGTCAAGGACGCTCAACATCGCTCTCTGCTCTTTCATCCTTTTCTGTTGTGGTCTTAGTATCAGCAGATACATAATTACAAGCAAAATTGGAATAAATAGAATTCCCATAACATCATCCTATCTTCGGGAAAATAATTCTTTCAGTTCGCACATGGTACTGCGTTCAGACCATTATTCCCTTATCAAAACACATTAGGTAGATAATTACGAAGCTTCTAACCCCAAATTTCAAGGATTTCTTTTCGAAACTGTTGGAATGCGCCCTTTGATATAGCGTCTCGCATCCGTTGCATCATGTCGAATAGCCACGCTAAATTATGCAGTGTTAGAAGTCGGGCTGCTGCGGGTTCCCCCACCGATAAAAGGTGACGTAGGTACCCTCGAGACCAATGAGAAGCTGGGCTTTGAAGGAAGTACGGGTCAATAGGGTCTTCACTTTTCGCATACCGAGCTGCTCCTAGATTGATTCGACCTTCTCTAGTTAAAGCCGTCCCATGCCGAGCGAGTCGTGTCGGCCAGACACAGTCAAACATGTCAACACCAAGATTGACGGCTTCCACAAGACCAGCTGGATCTCCCAAACCCATAAAGTAACGCGGTCTATCGAATGGAAGAGTTCGAATGCTCGCATCCATGGGTTCAATCATTTCTGATCTGCTTTCACCGACTGACAGGCCACCGATTGCATAACCATCAAATCCTATTCCAACTATTTGCTCTCCTGACATCTGACGAAGCGAAAGATCTAGACCGCCCTGAACTATCCCGAACTGTGCTTTACTGAAATTTTCACTCTCCCTCCTATGTAGAAAATGCTTTCTTGCACGTTCAGCCCAAAGGCTAGTTCTGGTAACCGCAGTTTCGATTACCGCTCTCTCTGAAGGCAAAGGAGGGCAGACGTCTAGGGCCATCTGGATATCCGCACCTAGGCCACATTGGATATCGACAGCATCTCTAGGAGTTAATCGGTGGAGGCTTCCGTCGTATGTTGATTTAAAGGTTACGCCTTGATCATCTACTTCTGGCTCCAAGGAAAATACTTGGTAACCCCCGGAGTCAGTTAGAATTAACCTGTCCCAACCCGTATAACCGTGAAGGCCACCTTGTGCTTCAATAATCTCAACTCCTGGCCTAAGCATCAAATGATACGTATTACCCAAAACTACGTCAGCACCAAGTTCTTCGAGATCTAGTGAAGTGAGGGTACGCACTGCCCCTCGAGTTCCAACCGGCATGAAAGTTGGTGTATCTAGAGCATGCCTCTCCATAGAGAGTTTCCCGAGACGAGCAGAACCATCTGTTGATCTCACAGCAAAATTTGGTATTTGTTCTGCCTTCATCGTTCTAGTTTATGTACCCAAGTTCTCAAATAACCTGTCTCTCTAGAAACATTGCATCCCCGAAAGAAAGAAACCGGTATCCATCGTCTAAAGCCATCGAATATAACTCACGCCATCGTGTACCGATAAACGCTTCGATCATCACCAACAACGTGGATCGCGGCTGGTGGAAGTTTGTGAGCAAAGAGTCAACAACTTTAAATTCAAATCCTGGCGTTATAAACAAGTTACTCTTTCCCTCAAGTTTGTTCGTTATGGCCACTGTCTCAAGTGCCCGAACGACAGTGGTACCAATAGCAACAACTCTCTTTGCATCTAAACAAGCGCTCCATACCTGCGGTGAAACTCGATATTCTTCCTCATGCATTGAATGGCCCGAAAGGTCTGATACTTCTATCGGACGAAAGGTACCAAGTCCGACGCTAAGTTCAACAAAAGCAATCTCTGCCCCTACTTCCTTTACCCTATCCAAAACTGATTGCGTCAAATGCAGCCCTGCAGTCGGTGCCGCTACAGACTTTTCTTCTTGGGAGAAAACGGTTTGGTATCGCTCGACATCTTTCAAGTCGCTAGTGATATAAGGAGGAAGAGGAACCTTCCCTTCATTTTCCATCAAATGCCTTATCGAATCTTTCTTTGCTTCGATCCTTCTCACCCCGAACGCCCCATCACCTATTACTTCCAGAACAGCTTCATGAGAGGAGTTGTATAAGAGAGTTCCTGATGGCACCTTCCGACTTGGTCTGATAAGAGCTTCCCAACGCCCATCAAGCAACTCAGAAAGAACAAGTACCTCCACGGCCCCGCCAGTTTTTTTAAATAAATTAAGTCTGGCGTGCATTACTCTTGTGTTATTTAGAACAATAAGATCACCTTCTCGGAGAAATTCAGGAAGATCGCTCACATGCTTATGAAGAATAGTTTCTCCGTCTACAAGCAGGCGAGAAGAATCACGAGGGGAAAGTGGAGTTTGAGCTATTGCTACTGATGGTAAAGAATAATCGAAAGAGGATGATTCCATTCAAAACAGCATAAGCGTAAATTCAACTATTCAGTTAAGAGAATAAATTCGGAGAAGATTCAGAAGTTGCATCTGGTGGTTTCATACCGAGATGAGTCCACGCTGCATCCGTCGCTACCCTTCCACGAGGGGTTCGCATGATAAATCCCTGCTGAATAAGGAAAGGTTCATAAACGTCTTCAACCGTTTCTGCTGGTTCGGAAACGCTAATTGCAAGAGTCGATAGGCCGACAGGGCCACCGTTAAACCTTTCACAAACAGCTTTCAGGATTGCTCGATCGACCTTATCCAGCCCACGCTCGTCAACACCGAAAAGTTTCAATCCATCGACCGCTGTCTGTTTATCGATAACTCCTTCAGCCTTTATTTCTGCATAATCTCGAACTCTT
>CEPK01019700.1_pt1 | contig 21401 bp, 19 predicted proteins | sample 356231 | NCBI WGS metagenome assembly CEPK01 (sample SAMEA2620259, study PRJEB7988) | marine metagenome | biome: marine biome (ENVO:00000447); feature: deep chlorophyll maximum layer (ENVO:xxxxxxxx); material: "saline water (ENVO:00002010), including plankton (ENVO:xxxxxxxx)" | depth 80 m
TCCCACTCATCGTGGTCGGGCAGAAATAAGATAGATTTGTCAGGCCCCCTAATGAGGATGGCATGAGTATCAGCAAACTCATCTCGATGAGGTACCGGGACGAAAATCATCTCAAAACCACAGTCTTCAGAGGGCTCAAAAACTTGCATTGCAGCAATTTCTGAGGCAGAGAACGGCACCATCATCTCTCGCTTACTCATCTCGGCGATGACTGATCTACTAGCAAATAATGGCATTTCGCTGACACCCATAACTTCCTTTCCAAACTGTCCAATCCCATCTACATGCCCAATGTGTACATGAGTTAGACTCAAGCTATCCGGTCTGACAACCCCTTGTTTCCCCAAGGAATCGGCCCACAGTCTCATTTGATCGGGCAGCGCCCTACTAGCTTCAATCAAATGCATACTCCCATCGGAACCCATAATCCCGCATGCGACAGGGTGCCTACGTAGTATGGGATTGTCATGCGCGCCCATGCAATTTGAGCATGCACAGCCCGCATGGGGAACTCCTCCGTCCTGTGCAATTCCCAGCACCGTGAGGGTGACGCCCATAATGCTCGGCGAGGGTCATAGCGGATGAAGCACACGCACTAGGAGAGAACTAACCTCCGATGGAGCAATGAACCTGAACTGACTCTGCGTGGCATGGCAGCCGATTTGTCGTGGATGCGCGAGCGTTACGAGGAGTTGCGCTCGCAAGGCCTCGACTGGGACCCTCCTGCATTACAGTCAGCAAGTGAGCCGCGTTGCTTGATCGACGGACAAGAGATGATCATGCTCTCCGCTAATAATTATCTCAATCTAGCAACTCACCCCAAAGTCGTCGAAGCATCGATTGAAGCCACACGCAAGTACGGCGCCGGCTCCGGCTCTGTTAGAGCCATTGCTGGCACCTTGGATTTACATCTCGAGGCCGAGCGTCTCTGTGCACAGTTCAAGCAAGTAGAGTCCACGCTAATCTATTCGGCCGGATATACTGCCAATGTTGGACTAATACCTACTCTTGTGCGTGGACCTGAGGATGTAATCATCTCCGACGAATTGAATCATGGCTCCATAATCGACGGAGTCAGGTTGACCAAGGCATCCAGAGCAGTCTACCAACATAATGACATGGATGCATTAGAGAACATACTCAAGCAACACAAGGATAGCGATAGGAAATTGATCATCACCGACGGGGTTTTCAGTATGGATGGCGATATCGCGCCTCTGGATGAAATTACTGAACTCGCCGAAGCACATGATGCGATGATATTCGTAGATGACTGTCATGGAGAAGGAGTTCTGGGCGGTGGCCGCGGAATAGTCGCTCACTTTGGCTTACAAGGAAGGGTAACCTTCGAGATAGGCTCTTACTCAAAGGCGTTAGGAGTTCAAGGAGGTATTGTGGCTGGTTCGGAAGATGTACGCAGACATGCACTCAACCATAGCCGCTCTTGGTTACTCTCAGGAAGCCAGCCCCCAGGTGTAGCAGCAGCACAGAAAGCCGCAGTAGAGGTTTTGATGACCGAGCCACAGCATGTCAAGAGACTATGGAGCAACACGGATTACTTCCGCAGTGAGCTAGAATCACTAGGCTTTGACACCGGCATGAGCGAGACACCAATTATCCCAGTGATGTGTGGAGAGAGTTCGCTGGCTCAAGAACTGTCATCAGCCCTCAGAGAACAAGGTGTAATGGTAGGGGCCATAGTTTTCCCAATGGTAGCACGCGACAAAGCGAGAGTTAGAACTCAGATTTCTGCTGGCCTATCTCGGGAAGATCTAGACGAGGTCCTATCCAAGTTTGATGCGTGTGGCCGAGAGCTGGGGTTGATTTGAGGAATTAAAATGCAACAAGAGAGACGTGAGAAACTACTGGTACTCTGGCTACTGGCTTCGGCCTTTGGGATTATGTTCGCAGTCCTGTCTTGGGCGCAGGAGGCCAGTCTATTGCCGCCTGCAGACGAACTTGGTGCATGGAAGGGAGTAATTGCAGTAGTAACAGGACTGATTCTGTATTGGCTCGTGGCAAAGGACATCCCTGGAGGGCCGGGCGATGTCTGAGCTGGGCCGCTGGCCTATTAAATGCGAAATTCCAGTCCAATGGGGCGATTTAGACGCTTTGAATCATGTAAATCACACTAGGTTCCTTACTTGGATGGAAACGGCTAGAATGCACTACTTTATCGCCAGTGGATTCGATGAATTGCATAAATCACAAGGAATTGGACCAATTCTTGCAGGGCTCCAGGCAGACTATCTTTCTCCTGTGAGTTTCCCCGATACAGTCACAGTACATACTACAGTTACTCGCATAGGCAACTCATCCTTTGATATGGGCTACAAAATTACTAGCGAGGCCAAGGGAGGAGAATTAGTTGCTACTGGAACTGTTTCGGGAGTAGTATTCGATTATGAGGCCGGCAAGAGCACAGCAATGCCCGATTCTCTCCGACAGAAAATCTACGAAATTGAAGCATCAGTCTGACTGGCTCTCATCTACTACTTCTTCCAACTCATCATCTTCCGTAGCAATTACTTCTTCAGAGTCGGAGATATCAATTGTTCTAGTCATCCCATCGAAAGGTTGCAGCCCACGATCCAATCTATCGATAATTCTCCATCTCGGGGCGTATGAGAGGTGTATGTACAGTGGCCCCGGCAGAACAAAGCATACCCAACCTGCAAAGATGGCGTAATCTGGAATCTCATTCATCATCGAGACCGAGATAATTGCCAGTCCGATGAAAGGAAAAGGGAATAGAAATCTTCTACGATTCTCCAGTCGTATTGGTGGGCGCTTTGATACTGATGCTATAATCGATGACGACCCACCTAGGAAGGAGCATAATGTGATTAACATGAGCGTCTGAATTCCCCAATCTCTTAGAGAATCCATCACCGAAATATCGTCCACATTACCAAAATATGCGTATGGTAGCAATAGAGTCAGGCCCACTAGAAATCCATAGAATGAGCCGATGAATACAGGGTGTGAGGCATAGAGTGGGTAGCGCAGGAACAATTGGCTTAGACTGCCACCTTCCAGCATGTGACGGTGCTCCGAGTCCAACTCGTCCAACCTATCTCGCCAATCGGTCACGACTACTACAGCAAACACACCTGTTTTCACCATTCCGGGAGGAATTAAGCCTAATTTTCTACAAACAATCTAACTCAACGCACCCGGAAATCATGAATCTACTGTCCGAAGAGTTATCATTGACAACTCTCTAGGTCTAATGCTAGGCGATAACATGGGTGACGATGACACACTATTCACCATATCTGAAGGGCATCTAGATACCGGTCTCCGTGGGATACCTGTGGGGACCTGTAAAACCTCATTCGTTGACCCGATTGAAGGAGTACACTATGTCGGCTATCCAGTAGGCGACTTGGCCAATCTGGAAGAAGAGGATGTAATTTATCTCCTGATGAACAAGAGGTTGCCGACAGAGGAGGAATCAGCAGCGTTTAGAGCCGAATTAGCCCATCGTGCAGAAGAGATGCCAACGGGCGCACTCAGAGTGCTGGAATCTCTAACTCCTGGTAGTGGCCACCCAATGGACTGGTTGGCTATCGGCATAATGGCTCTCGGGGCGGCCGACTCATCCGGAGATGCTAGGTCAGACTCGATGAACCTGATAGCCCGTATGCCTGAGTTGATGGCTAGGCTATTCCTGCTTAGGGGCGGCAAGCCAGAAGAACTCAGGCCACGCAAACCTGAGTTGGGCCTAGTTGAGAACTTTGTACACATGCTAGGCATAGAGGGCGCAGAAGCAGAGAGGATGGAACGTGTTCTGAGATTCTTCTTCATTCTACACATGGATCATGGCGGCGGCAACCTGTCGACATTCTCAGGCAAAGCGGTTGCGTCCGGCCGTGCCTCTGTATACGCATCAATTGCAAGTGCGATGAACGCCTTGTCAGGACCTCTTCACGGCAGGGCCAACCAAGCATGCTTGGAATTTGTACAGCGCATCGGAACATCCGATCCAGCCGAAATTGAGGAATTTGTTCGTTCTGAACTGGCTGCTAGGAGACCAATCTATGGATTTGGACATGGAGTGCTCAGGGCCGAAGACCCTAGGGCGCGTTTGTTGATTGAACTCGGCTCAGAGATTTGCCCTGAGGATGAGAACTACAAGACCGTGACAGCCTTGAGAGAAATCGTCCCTCCCATTCTCAAGGAAATTCCGAAAATCAGTAATCCATATCCAAATGTCGATTTAGCCAGTGGTAGTCTATTGCACTCGGTTGGATTCCGTAAGCCGGATTACTACACTACTTTCTTTGGTTGGGCCAGAGTAGCTGGAATCTGTGCCCAGATTCTCGATGAGAGAAGCGCTAGAGGCGGTAGGGGAACTCCAATCTACAGGCCCAAGTACATCCCTCGGGAACAGCCTCACCAGCGCCTAGAGTAGTCAGCCTGTTCCATAGGTACGGCCAGAACCTCTGTGCCCGATGATCCTAGATACCTCCCAAGGCATACTCGATTCATATGAATCAGACATAAGGGTCTCGATATCCCTCTCCCAAAGCCACTTTTTCCTCCAATAATTCAGGAATTCCCTCTTGTCATTATCTGACAACTCCGACCAAGGAGCGACTTCACGCTGCAACTCCGAGATTACTGATGCGTGATGCTCAATCGCAGCAGAATCAAGCTTGTTCTGATGCTCCAAATTCAATGGTTGAGTGGCAGGCCTAAGCCACCTAGCTTCACCTGTAGGTAATGTAGTGACTTCAGGTGACAACTCATCCGAGATTGCAGTCAATCCGGCATCCATGAGGGCGCGTTCTACACGGAGTTTTGCAGGCCAGACGAATACCGGAAAACCCTCCCTTTTTCGGGTCAAATTTGCCAACTGCCTCCCATGCAGTCCGACTGTTGTTCCCACAGTCAGGTGGCGCTTTGCACCGTCGAGATAGTGTAATGCGGCCGGCAGCATTGGAGCACCTAAATTTCTCTGCAATCGCATTAATCTGGGAAGAGAAAGGGCGATGAAGTGAGGCGTAGCGAAAACTCGCTTGACAAAGCTACTGCCCCAAGGTCTGAGGTAGGGAACTAGTCTCGCGAAGCGTAACTTACTGCCAGCTCTTTCGGCCGCCTTCAACAATCTTGGCTCAAATGAATAAACCACAGTACTTGATTCTCCTATGTCCATAGGCTCTAGTGATTCGTCAACCAATTCAATCATCTTGCGCATGTGTTCTGTTCTAGCCTCTCCGGACATCAACCATCCAGTCTTGCCACTACTGGGGTGAGGAATCTTGAGCTCTATGCATGCGAATCTGCCACCTTCTAGCCAAGGATTGGTAAAACTCGGTTCAGCAAGCATCTCATCGAAAGTGCATACATGGCTAGGCATCGACAAAGAGTCCTCGCATTCAGGAAATTTTCCATCTGCCGTTTTGGTATCGTGATATGCCACTAATTCCTCGTCTGCAGACATTCTGAGATCCAATTCAACTCCGTCGGAAAATTGCATTCCGTGAACCAGAGCAGCGAGCGAGTTCTCAGGCGGCTGTTGCCATGCCATAGCTCCACGAGACGAATCAGGTCCAATAATGCACGGACGGCGATTCAGTTAGCAGCCCCAATGCTCAAACCCTTGTTCTCTCACCGCGCCGTAGGTATAACCATGTCAGAGACAGTAGAATTGGACCGCGCATCAGACCCCGAAGCAGTAAGAGGGTACGCATTCTATGATTGGGGAAAGTCAGCATTTGAGACGAGTACAACAGTAGCCATACTTCCGGCTTGGTATGCATATCTGTTTCTGGAGGCGAATGGACTTACCACTACGATAGGCAATATCGACATGACTGGAGATGCAGTTTGGGCCTATGCCGTAGCCGCTGCCACACTCTTTGTTGCAATACTGGCCCCAGCATTTGGAGTAATGGCCGACAAAAAACCAATCAAAATGACTTGGCTCAAGTATCTAACTTATCTTGGAGCCGGCTCAACTTTCCTAATCGGATTTGACTTTCTGTATGCCGGATCCGAATGGGTTTGGATGATGGTTTTCTTTCTTCTAGCAAATATAGGATTGAACGGTGCAGGGGTATTCTACAACGCCCTATTGCCTCATATGGGTGCAGATGAAGAGATGGATGATATTTCCAACAGAGCTTTCGCGTATGGTTACCTTGGAGGAGGAATCCTTCTACTGGTGCATTTTATTCTAGTACTAGGCATAGGTGGAGACTTCGTTATCCGTCTCTGCCTCGCATCAGCAGGAATTTGGTGGTATGGTTTTGCACTTCTAACTTTCAAGTATGTGCCGGAGCCCCCAATGGAGGGAGAAGAGGAATCCATTGCACTAGGGGATGCTTATCGACAAGTTGTTCAAACCTTGAAGGAAGTAAGCAAGTTCCGAACACTATTCATTTACATGCTGGCATACTTCTTCTTCATTGACGGCATCAACACTGTAACTGCATTGGGAGGGGTGTTTGGTTCGACTGTTCTAGGTGTGACGACTACCGAACTAATGATTACAATCCTGGCAATTCAATTCGTTGCTTGGCCAAGTGCACTAGGGTTCACAAAATTGGCAAATAATTGGGGGACAAAAAAGGCGCTAAGCGCTTCTCTAGTCGGATGGGTAGTTCTTTGCTTCGCAGCATGTGCTTTCGCCCCCCTATCATTAGATTCACACGACCAATATGATGTTCTCTTTGAGTGGGATTCTGACGGCGATGGTATTGCCGATTCATATGATGACGATATCGATGGAGATTGGTATACAAATCAGGAAGAAATTGATGCAGGAACCGATCCCAATGACTACATGAGTAGCCCATCTGAAAAGTCTCAGAGATGGCTCCAAGAGAGGCTCAGTACTGCCGGCGGATATGTCTCTTACATGAATTACAACTTCGACTCTAGCATAGCTCAGAAGACGGACTTTTCCGATGATGAGTTTAACGAGCAAGAGTGGGCGAACATGTATTCTAGTATTCTTCCCGTCCAAATCGGAGATAGTAGTGGCATCTATGATTGGAAATGGGGTAGTTCAGCTGACGCTCCCTACATGGTAGAAGTCAGTAATCAGACACTAGTCGGAGAATTCCTATCCTCAATGCAAGAATCGAGATTCAGTGCGAGTGTTTCGGGAGGTCCACTAGACTCATCCACATCCCTAGGTGTTGATCACCCTACTAGTCTAGGGGACGGCCCTATCGACACAATTCCAAAAACTGTCAGAGATATCGTCTGGGAGCCCTTGGGTCTCACCGTCGGTTTACAATTCCTAATTCTAGGCTGTGGAATGGGTACTCTACTTGGGGGATCTCAGGGTCTCGCTAGAAGTATGTTTGGCCAGATGGTGCCAGAAACTAGAAGTGCGGAATTCTTCGGATTCTTCGGATTCTTCGGAAAAGTCGCTGCATTCATAGGGCCACTAATTTATGCCACTCTGACTGTTATGTTTGACAGCAGAGTTGGAGTTTTCAGCATCTCTCTCCTGATTCTAATCGGTGCATACATGATGCGTATGGTAGATGTTGATGACGGCAGAGCCGCTGCCAGAGCGGAGGATGCAAGGAACCGGGGCATCAGTCTCGATTAGAAAGCCTGTCAATCACTAGTGCTACCTCTAGCAACACTAGAACCGGCCCTCCGACCAGGAAAAGTGAGAGGGGATCTGGAGGCGAGAGAAGAGCTCCAAATGCAAGTGCTGCAAACCACAAAATCTCACGATTCTCGGTAATGCTTCTCCGCTCTACCAGGTCATACCGCAGCATCAGTAGAACAGCCAGCGGGATTTGGAATCCTACTACTGAGGCGAAGAACAAGCCTATGATGAAACCAATCCATGATTTCAATTGCCAAGTTGATTCCAATCCAGATGACGCAGCATCTTCGGATAGGTATTCGAGCAACATTGGTATTAGAATGCCGTCCGAGTAAGCAGCCCCTGCAGCAGCAAGTGAAGCAACTCCGAGCAATGCGAACAGAAGTCCTCCAATCCCGCCGCCGGTTGGGACAAACTTCCTTCTATATGCTTCAGACAGAATCTTACGACCATTCCAACCGAAATCCATCAGAATGAATAGAACTACACAAGCTAAGCCAATATTTGCTGCGATTCTCAATCTGAGTAGTACAGCCTCCATAGGCTGCAGTATGATGATTTGGACCCCATCTGGTAGGTAACCGTCATTTTCCATTAACCATTGTATTATTTCTGCCGCAGCAGGATATCCGGCTACAAATCCAACTAGAAAAGTCAAACCTAGCAACAAGAGCCTTCTCTTCATGTGCTCTATTAGTCCCCTCAAGGCCGCGCGAGGCAGGACATCCCCTGTCGCCTGACTCATGCTTCGTGTAGGCATATCATTCGTGAATACATCGCTAAGTGTGATTACTTCCGGACGATGATAGTGAGTAGGTCTCCATCCTTCAAAAGATGATCTAGCCCTACGCGCTGCCAATCGAACTTGGCACTAGGGCCTTTTACTCTAGCATAGCGGAATTTACGCACAAAGTCGCGATGCAACTTGGCGCAGACATCCCGCACTGTCGAAGTATCTTTGACAATCAGAGGCTCTACTAAATCTGCTTCCTGCCCCTGAGGTTTGAGGTAAATCGACATGAAATTCAGATGGTCGAAGATGAAGTCCTTCATCGCCTCTATTCCTTCGCCAGTTTTAGCTGATACCTCGAGAACCGGCCAACCCTCCGGTAGCATACTCCTTGCTCTCTTGATATCCTTAGGAGTAGCTAGGTCAATCTTGTTGAGGACCACTACGGCGCGACTGTATACTCTACTGCCAGCGAGCGTATCCACAATGTGATCGTCCGTGACATTAGTGCGCAGCGTCACTGTAGCGGAGACGATACCGAAACTGCGTACAATTCCTTGTATTTCTTCCTCAGTCAGATTTGTTTGCTCGACTGTCGAACGAACGACAATTCCGCCCCTCCTAGTCCGGGTAATGAACACCTGAGGAGGTTGCTGATTCAGCCTCATTCCTGACTTCCAAAGCTCTCTGTCTAAGATATCAAAGTGCGACTCTTGGAATGGATCGACCACATATAGCACCATGTCGGAACCACGAATGACATTCAGAATCTCTCTTCCTCTGCCTTTACCATCAGCTGCGCCTTTAATTAGGCCCGGTAAATCGAGAATCTGAATCTTAGCACCTCGATGTTCCATTAGCCCGGGTATACAGGTCAAAGTCGTGAACGCAAACTCTCCAACCTCTGAATCAGCTCCCGTCAATTGAGAAATTAGACTAGACTTTCCAACACTGGGGAATCCGACCAGAGCGACTGAAGCATCACCCGATTTCTTGACCTCAAAACCCGGGCCGCCGCCACTAGACTTAGCATGAGCTTGTGCTTTTTCCTTTCGGGCCTTCAGGGCGGCTATCTTCGCCTTAAGCTTACCAACATGGCCCTGAGTTGCCTTGTTGTACTTGGTCTTACTAATCTCGTCCTCGAGGGACTGGATTTGTTCCTCGATAGTGGCCAAGGCTCCCCCTCCTGCTCTCCAGCAAATCGGACGCCCGGCCCCGGGTTATTGAATCCGGTGGCATCTCACCACCCGGTAAAGCCGAGCGAGGGTTCTTTGCATACCGCCCGTTGGTTAGTATGAGGAGAGCCTATGCCCGACGCAATCCTGCAATTGGTCGATAGGAAGGCCTTCAGAAATCTCCATTCCATGCCACTAGGGGACTTGCTCGCCGGCATGAACTCTCAATCCCTGAGAAATCTCCGTCCCACTGCCGACCCTCGCTTCCATCGTCCATTCGATGTAGACCTGGAGGGCGACATTCTCGAGTGGTTTGATACCCACCAAGAGGCCAATAAATCTGAAACACTTAGCAATCAGAATTTGGATGAAGAATCAGTTGGAGAATTGGCTTTGAATTTGGCCCATTGGTGTACTCTTGGAGAATGGCGCTGCTGGGAGGCCAGAATATTCCTCTATGTCGAACCACAACTCGATCGAGATATCTCTGCTGCAGAATTCCTCAGTTACAGCATGTGGTCAGAGTTATCCGACTCTCTCGCTTCATTAGATAGAGTATCGTACTCAGAGTCGGTGGTCCTGGATTGGATGAGCCGTAGACAGAATCTAGGAGAGACGATGGAACCCTCCGAGGACCCCAGAATTCTACCCACTATGGAAGCACATAGGTCTTCCAGTGATTCTCTGTTCACATTTCTAAAAAGGCAAAGAGAAGAGGGATATTCCATGCTAATTGGAAGAGAGTATCTCGAGCCAACAACTTGGACTCTTGACTCTATTTCTGTTATTGATTCAATGGAGGTCGGGACTTGAGTGAATTGCCGATTACACCCAATCCTCCTGAGAAGACTCCCTCTCCAGGAGTAGTTGTACTTGGACGCTTCCAGCCATTTCATCTCGGCCATGCATCCCTTCTGAAAGCCGCTAACAAATGGAGATGCGAAAAAGCACCAAGTCTAACTCTAATTATCGCAATAGGATCTTCTAACAGGGAAGAATCATTGAAGAATCCTTGGAGCGCGGAAGAACGGTGTGAAATGATTGAGGCTTGGCTATCTGAAATGGATATGCATAATGTGGATGTGGTTCCTATTCCTGATATCGAAGATCCTCCAAATTGGGTAGCCCATGCAGAGAACTATCATGGCTCAGCAGGTGTGTTTTTCACAAGCGACGCCCCCTCTGCAGAACTCTACGAGGATGCTGGATGGGAAGTCCAGAAAACATTCCTCGAGAACCGAGAGAGTTTCGAAGGATGGAGAGTAAGAGAGACTGCTAGAATGCTATCAACCATTGGTGATGAGGAAGCAGTAAGGGAAATCTTGTCCCAAACAGTCCCTTCAGTTGTTGTGGAATATCTAGTCCGGAATGACGCACTACGGCGCCTCGCCTTCCTACGCGAGGGTGGCGAACCAGTTGGCTAATCACCAGCTACCTTCGAAAGTGCACGAACCATCGCATGTATCGCTGATAAGTCCAGAATCAAGGTATTCAAAGGCCATATTGTATGCTTCCGGCAGCCCCCCTAGGGCACCGTGAGCTTGGCCGTGATATTCCATCGATCCGGCTAGATTGCCTTCTGGAACCGCGGGAAATCCTCCATCGAAGTAAACTACTCCGGAGCCACTAAATGGGCCCGAATCCAATTCTATACCCCATGGATGCCACGCAGAGGCTTCCAAGTTACTTAGGCCAGCTGTCCTGACAGCCCTATCGCAACTCAATGTAGATACTTGGAAATCGTTCATAGAAGTCAGGTATAGCATCTCAAATGGTTGTACCATTCCCTCTAAACCCTCACTATGGAACGGAAGAAATGTCTCAGCATCTGTGGAATCCCACAGTGACTGCATTGCTGCAATCATGAGCCCCCTGTCGTTTCGGGACGGGTATGCAATGACCTCTGAGAACAGAACATCGAAGTTAGTGTAGTGTGTAGACCTCTCAATCTGATGAGTGAAGGATGATCCACCTACCCAAAGCACTCCACGATCTACCTCCGGCACCATTGCCATCAGAGCGGGCCCGCGTAGCCCTCCGAATGAAACGCCATAGTAGTCTATATCAGAAACATCGACAAGATTCACATCTCCAAATTGGAACTCTGGAATGTCCGAACAAACACCAGAGAATGTCCTGATCATAGCTAGATTGTTGATGATTGACTGCATATGCCTCTCCTGTTGGTGTTGGAAGTACTCGACATTAATCAGAGAATAAGTCAAGGCATCGTAGTCATTGTCATGACTCCAGCCCTTCCAGTCTGTGCCAATCATTACTCTCCCTGTCATATTGGCCTGATACGAAGAACCTGCTACCATGCCATCTCCACTACCCATGAACCCATGCCCTAGAACAGTCATCATCCCAGATCTTTCTTCATCAGCAAGAATTTGAGGTATCAGAATTGTCACCACAACCTCTCGGAATTCAATAAATTCAGGAGTCCCTGAAGAATCTCTACGCATAGACGATGGAGGGAAGTCCGATTCCATGTATTGAGGTGTTGTCACCGTTGCTCTAATCAGTCTGTATGTTGTATTATCCTCGCCGTAATTGTCTACGACCTCGGTGATATTGCATCCAACTCCATCATCACCCAAACGCTGCTCTGCATCATCGCGCATTGCAATCATGTCTTGCAGGATTGAAGCAGTAGAAGCAGTATGGAAGAACCAAGCCGCCTGTAAATCCGATCTCTCCAAGCCTGCATCTCCTAGGGCTTCAAACAGAGACTCATACTGACTTCTCTGATTCTCAATCTGCTCGGAGTCAGTGCTCAATCCGTCCCTGAGTGCAACGAAGGCCTGGGATCCTTCTATCGTATTGCCATCGGTATCAACGAGGTTTCGGTATGCAACACCATAGGATGTATCGTGACTAAGTCCACCTAGTGTTCGGACATAAACGAAGGTAGGCTCATCATCCTGACTCCTCTGATCAAGCTCGACCCAGTGGGCCAACTTTTCTCCAGTTTCCAGATTTATCAAGACCGTCTCGTGATTTTCCCCTAGGGAGTCTCCGATATTGTTGTGTCCGGCCAAGCCAGAAATGTCAGGAACGACATCAAATGTAGTGAAGATTTGAGTCGATGGGCTGTAACCATCTAATCGGTTGAGCATATGGAAAGCACCCGATTCAACGGATCCAGAATCAGGAATCGCCTCTCCGGGAATCTCCAATCTGTATCCTGTCGATGTCGTATTATCGTGTATCAGGAATGCAGGAGCAGGGAAGGGGAGCATGCAATGATGAGGATTGACATCGTCGCAGAACTCAGATTTTGAATCTAAGTTTACATCAGGACCTTCGGGTTCAGGCTCTGCATAAACGCAGGATCTGTCGGATACTGTGGCGTCGGGGTTGTAGTTCTCTGCGGTCTCGTCCATACATCCCGGAATATCTTCGCTGATGGGCTCTTCGATTTCGGAATCGCCGGCACAACCAGAAAGAAGCATGCATGTTACTAGCAATATAGCGATTCTTGACTTCGCTCTCTCATTCATGCCTCGCCTCAGGCCAGCAGGGGTTATCAATTTCCCGTCAAGAAGTTAGGATTCTGTGAAAGTGATGCACACCGGTTTCCCTAGTTGGGGAATAGCGACCCCTGTCGTAAGTCCCAGATCTCACCCCCCTGTGTGTAGACTCGACTATTTCTTGATCTTCAGCCTCAACTTTGTCGAGATTGCCACCAGCTCCTTCTCCCAGTTTTGAACGATCCCAAATGAAGCCGTGGTAGACTATCCTAGTACGGTCTACTGAGAGGGGAGTGACAATGTTTACCGATAGCCCCCAGGGGTAGAAGTTCAGCATCAATCCAGGATATAACCAGTAGTAGTATGCTGCAATTGATTGACCGTAGTCCGGAGAAGATTCAGGCAAATCAAAACATGACTCATCGCCACGGGCGATGCCAACTTGTAACACACCGCCTTCGAATAATTCAGTTCTGTAAGATTCGTAATCGAGTTCACCGTGCAAATCTCCGTGAACATATGGAATGTGAAAACCCTCCAGGTAGTTATCCACATAAAGCGCCCAGTTAGCATCAATATCATACGAACGATGGCGAGATAAATCGTGCTCGAAAGACTCTATTGGCATCCAACCTATCCTTGATTCCAACTCCTCAAGGCTATCATTGAACCGAACCGGGGTTTTTCCTGTGAAAAGCAAACCTTTCCATCTCTTAAGGTCAAACGATTTCAAATCATCAGTAGGACTTGGAAATCCCTCGACACTCTCGAACTCGGGCATGTTCCGGAAGCAACCATCGAGACCAAAGGTACGGCCGTGATATCTGCATTTCAGAGTTGAAGCCTTGCACGCCTCAGTCGCGACCAACATCCCCCGGTGTGTACATACATTTGACAAACATCTGATTGCATCATCCCGAGTAAGTAGCATCGACTCACCGATTAGAGACTCCATATGCTCTATTGGTAGAACATTGTATTCCATCAATTGACTCTCGTGTGCGGCGAAATGCCAACATTCACGGAAACCTGAGATTATGTCAGCGAATACTAACTCATCAGTGTAGAATCGTGAAGGCAGAGTATGTGCCTTACATATATCGGGGTCAATCAAATCGCTCGACATCACTGATCCTCGGCCACAATCACTCTAGCAGCACGCAGGATACGGTCATGGTACATGTAACCAACTTCGACTATTTCGATTACAGAACCGGGACCACTCCCTTCTGGAACGGGTACTGTAGCAATTGCTTCCATAGTCGTAGGATCGAAATCTGTACCGACTTCAATTTTGACAACCCCTTCTGTTTCCATCGCAGCCCTTGCTCCTTCAAGAGTCAGCCTAACGCCCTCACTTAGGGACCCAAACTCTTCGTCATCTACAGCTTCTAGGGCCTTCTCGAGACTATCAAGTAGAGGCAACATCTTCAGCGCGAGTGACATTCCTCCATACCTAATCGCGTCAGAACGGTCTCGAGCAGCGCGCTGTCTAACATTAACCATCTCGGCAGCAGAGTACTGCAACTCTTTCTCAAGCTCCCTAACTCTAGCCTCCAGGGTCTCAATGGGATCTTCATCTTCCTCGAAAACCTCGGACTCGGACTCTTCAATTGGCTCCTCGGTCACATCACCACGTCCTATTCGACATTCAATAATCCAATGGTTCACTTAATCGGAGTAGAAGTATTCTCCAGATGCTTTTTGTTCACGGTCCTTTCTGCTTGAAGGCTTGTTTATCCGTGGGCGATGTGACTCAATGTCTCTGCGGAAGGTGACTTCTGCATCAGATAGGAAAAGATTCATTCCCTTACGAAGTGAAAGAGGACCAACAGCCTGTCCATGACTGCCACCTTCTCCTTGGAACACTAATATTGAATCACTCACAATATCTAGGAAGTAAGTATCATGATCAATCACCATAGCTGCTTTCTCATTACTTTCCATTGTTCTTCTGATTGCCTTGGCAGCTTCCATTCTAGCATTCGAATCTAGATGGGCACTAGGCTCGTCGAACAAGTACAGGTCAGCTTCCTTTCCTAGGCAAATAGCAATACTAACGGCTTGAAGCTCTCCTCCTGAAAGTTTAGCGGCCTGCAAATCTAGCATCTTATCAACTTGTAGAGTTCGTATAACCTGAGTGTGAAATTCACCACTTCTCCATTTACCAGCAAGTTCCGAATCAAGCCATTCTTGCACTGTTCCATTGAAGTTGGGACGAACATGTTGGGCCTTGTAAGATACCTTAGCATCCATAGTACACCATCCTTCATCAGGATCCATCTCTCCTGCAATAATCTTCACCAAAGTGGTCTTTCCAGTAGCGTTTGGACCCACAACTCCGACCACTTCTGCGGACCTAACCTGCCCCTCTCCAGTTCTCAGACTGAAATCCCCCAATGTTTTCTCGATATCTCCCCACTTTAGTATGGGAGTACCAAACTCTTCTCCACGGGTTCTGCCTCTCAAGAATTGTATCGGCTTACTTCTTATTCTGACATTTTCCTCTGTTAGAAAACCATCTAGATATGCATTTATTGCAGTTCTAGTCGGTCTTGGTGGAGTGAAGATTCCGTAAGCCGATCTCTCCCCATAGATTATGTGAACCAAATCACAAAGAACATCAAGTATGGCCAAGTCATGCTCAACTACTAGCACCCTCTTGCCCCTGTCGACAAGGTCTCTAACAACTCCAACCATCCTCATCCGTTCATAGATGTCCAAGTATGAAGACGGCTCATCGAAGAAGTAGACATCGGCTTCCTTGAGGAGTGTAGCACAGATTGCCACTCTCTGCAACTCGCCTCCCGATAGATCGCCCAACTTCCTTTCAAGAATGTGAGAAATCTCCATTATTTCCGAGTATTTCTCAATTTCTTTACGATCATCGACACGTTCCAGTAGTTCCTTAACTTCTCCATCAAATATTTTGGGAAGTTTGTCTATGTATTGAGGCTTCACTGCAATACTCACTTCTCCAGCAGAGACAAGTCCTAGGTAGTCTCGCAATTCTCCCCTAGGAAATGTGGAGATTACTTCCTCCCAGTCTGGCGATTCATTATCCCAGTCTCCTAGATTTGGCGTAAATGTCCCCGAAAGAAGGTTAATCGCCGTTGACTTACCTATTCCATTCGGACCAAGAATTCCAACTATCTGTTCTTCACGAGGCGATGGCAATCTGAATAGCCTAAACGAATTCTCTCCGTATGAATGCGTGAGGTCCGTATCCAACTCCTCTGGAAGATTGATTATCTTCACTGCCTCATCCGGGCAGTGTTTTGCTCTTGTAAAGCAAACAGGGCAAGCAGTCTCTAGGATCTTGCATTTTGTGCCCTCGACCTGAATACATTCTCTATCGCACATAGCTGAGTACTTTTTCAGATAAGCGAACGCATTGCTATTGGGTTTGCATCTTTCCTCAAGAAGAACTGCAACCCTCATGTTGTTTACCTCACGATGAATTACTCAATACTTCTTCCATTGGCTAGCCATCGGCAGCCGCTTCTGCTCAGAGTGCAAGGAAGCGGTAGCGAACATATACATACGCAGCAAAGAACATCTTTTCAGCCTTAGAAAGTTGAACTCTCTCTGTGAAAACATCACCGTCTAGTTTCTCGATCTTCTTGAGAATAGACTGGTAGAAGGTTGCCATTGCTGCAGGCGAGTATCTAGACTTACGGTCTAGAAGAGGGAGTAACTTGAACGCCTTCTCTCTGTACTGATTACACTTTTCGATATACTCCTCAACAAACGGCTTCCATCCCGGATGGTCGAGCAGCGCTTCACCACTCTTCACATCACCCTCGGAGATTCCATACTTAGCGAGGTCATCTAGTGGTAGGTAGATTCTGTCCCTTTCTGCATCTTCGGCAACATCTCTCAGAATGTTAGTGAGTTGCATGAAAACGCCCCATGATTCGGCGTACTCTCTTGCGCGATGGTCATCATAGCCATATATCTCGATACACACAAGTCCCACAGTAGATGCAACACGGTAACAATATGAGTACAGGTCTTCGAATGTCTGGTACCTGTTGCGGTGAAAGTCATCTTCCATGCCACTAATCATATCATCAAGGAACTGACGAGGGATGGAATACTTCTCGACGGTATCTTTCATTGCCATGAATATTGGATCGGTAGAGGTGACATCATCATAGGCACTGGATAATTTCTTTCTGTAGTAGAACAATTGCGACATTTTGTCATTGTATGTCGAGCGCTCAACAACTGGTTGACCCGGACTCAATGACTCAATCTTCTGACGATAATTTACGGCCTCTGGCTCATCGGATGAGCCGCCTGGAAAACTATCTTCATAGTCCCCATCAGCGATATCGTCAGCTCTTCTACAGAATGCGTAATAGGCCATAATCGACCTTCTCTCATGGTCTGGCAGATACTTGAATGAGTGGTAGAAGTTTCCTGCCTCTCTCCTAGTCAACTCCTCACAATAATCGTAAGCCGTGTCAATCATCTGGCGAGGGACTTCTGGTTCCGTCCAAATAGCTGCGTCGATATGTCTGAATGGATTCACTAACTCTCCCCTAGAGCCTATTACTCCCATGAATAGGGCCCCTTCCCTGACAGCCTCGAGGGCGGTAATACTGATTGCACGAACCGCTTCTTTGGTGATGGTGACTGCCGACCTTACTCTCTCCAGTCCCTTTGCAGGAGCATCGTCATGGTCGTACATGGATATGCTACGCTCATCATACTCTGACCCTCCCAGAGTCGATTCGGAATGCTGCTGCCGTGGCATACTGCTCAGCCCCTAGCGACCAGAGCCTACCTTTGAAACTCACCCACGGGCGCGCGAAACATGCATCAAGGCCCCAATAAGCCCGCAGTACTTCGATAATCAACTACGGCCCATGATTCTGGCTTTACCTAGCAACTTCGAACTTGAGCCCGGGAATGGGACTGCCAAGGCGACCCTCTTTACGACATCCTTGATTTCTTCTCTAGAGATCTTGATTCTATGACCCGGGTCGAGAACATTTCCTTCTCTCAGTCGATTTAGAGTACGATATGCAATTAGCACAGGAAGCATGCAAGCGCCACGCAGTCTGAACTGTGAGTGAGGCAACATCTCGATGTAATCTATGGCAGACTCTAGGTGCTCCGCAGTCAAGTCGAGATATCGTGAGTATAGTGGCCTGAAACTCTCAATATTTGTAGGATCAAGGAGGTCTTCTGGAACCAAATCGAACTCTGATAGAGATGGAGACGGGATATAGCAACGGCCCATTGCTAAATCTTCAGGAATATCTCGCAAGATATTGATCATCTGTAGAGCCTTTCCAAATCGTACGGCTAGCTCGTACAACTTACTCTCATCTTCCTCACTGAGCTTGAATAAGTGTCCCAAAGAAATACTAGTCCAAAACTCTCCTACACTCCCGGCCACTCGGTACGCATAGTCATCCAATTCGGAGTCGTCTTGAAGCGAGACCATGTTGTCAGGACTAGCATGAGCAAATCTCTCCAAATCCAGAATCTGGCCACTGATGATAATCTCTAGGCATTGCTTGATTCGATTTTGATCCTCCCGTGAGAATCCATCCAAACAAGAGACTGTCGCCCCAACGACCTCCAATAATCTCCCTTCGGCAGGAATTCGCTGTACAGCGGCCAATTCACTGAGGTCCGGTAAACTTTCTCCTAAGCCTTGGACATAGTCTCCATATTGCTGTAGCCAAGCTAGTCTGTCAGAGGTAGAGCCCTTTTCTGAATCTGCAATGGTGTCGGATGTCCTAGCCAGTAGGTATAACAAACCGATCTGGGAACGTATTTTCGAGGGGAGTTTTCCTAAGCTGAGATAGAACGATCTCGAAGTACCCTCGAGTATCTTATCCAACTCTGGGTCAAGTAAGTCGGCCATGCTCCCTCATGCCGGCTCAGCCGACATCTCATCTAAGACTCTCGCAGCCCGGCTTCGATTAGAACCCTAAGCAGAACCTCTCCAATCTTGGAGGGATCTCTAGCTATGTGGATTCCTGCAGCCTCAAAGGCTGCAAACTTCTCCTCTGCGGTTCCCTTGCCGCCAGAGATGATAGCACCTGCATGGCCCATTCTCTTTCCTGGAGGTGCAGTAGCTCCAGCCACGAATCCAACAATTGGCTTGCTAAAGTTGTCTGCCACCCAAGCAGCCGCATCCTCTTCTGCAGTGCCTCCAATTTCGCCAATCATTACGACAGCCTCTGTATCAGGGTCTTCTTCGAAGGCTGCAAGACAGTCAATGAATCCAGTCCCACTAACTGGGTCTCCTCCAATTCCGATGCATGTGGTCTGACCTTCTCCTACGCTCATGGTCTGAGCAACGGCCTCGTAAGTAAGAGTGCCAGATTTCGAGATAATCCCGATTCTGCCTTTCGCATGAATATATCCGGGCATAATTCCGACTTTACAACCACCATCTTCTCCGGGGGTGATGATTCCTGGACAATTAGGGCCAATCAGTCTAATTCCAGGCATTTCTGAAATGTGTCCAACACATCGAACCATATCCAAAGTAGGGATTCCTTCTGTAATACAAACAATCAATCCCTCTCCCTTGATTTCATTGAATGCATCAGCAGCCTCGATTATTGCAGCCGCTGCAAATCTCGCCGGGACGTAAATCACGCTAACATCAGCATCAGTTTCGGAAACGGCCCGGGACATCTCGTCAAAGACAGGAACATCTCGCCCCGGCAACTCAACTACTTGGCCACCCTTGCCAGGAGTCACACCTCCAACTACATCAGTACCATACTCTAACATGCGAGTGGCGTGGAATGTTCCTTGACTTCCAGTGATGCCCTGAACTAGGACCTTGCTAGTCTCATCTATCCAGATGCTCAAGCACTCACCTCCTCGATTGCTGCAACAATAGATTCGGCACCCTCGGCAAGCGTGCCTACAGTTGTAACCTCTAGAGAACTCTCCTCTAGTACAGCTCGTCCTTCTGCATGGTTAGTTCCGGAGAACCGGACAACTAGAGGGACGGAAAGACCGACTTCTTTGGAAGCGTCGATAATACTCCTCGCAACCATATCGCAACGGATAATTCCGCCAAATATGTTCACTAGAATGCCCTCGACATTCGGGTCCTCGAGGATAATTCCGAAGGCTGTAGTAATCGACTCCTTGTTTGCACCTCCTCCGATATCGAGGAAGTTTGCAGGCTCGCCCCCATACAGTTTGATTACATCCATAGAGGCCATAGCCAGTCCAGCACCGTTAACCAGACAACCGATATTGCCATCCAACTTGACATAAGAAAGACCCGATTCATTAGCTCTAATCTCTACTTCTTCCTCTTCGGACATATCGCGCATATCCTCTCTCCAAGGATGTCTGAATGATGCATTCTCATCGAAACTGACTTTGGAATCTAGGGCTATCATTGAGCCATCTCCAGATCTAACTAGGGGATTTATCTCAATCATCGAGCAATCTCTACTGACAAACATTGCCACTAAACTCTCAAGCATCTCAGTAAATGACTCCTGCGAAGAGCCTGTCAGGCCCAGTGATTCCGCCATTTTCTGACTAGCTCCGTGAGGTAGTTGACCAGAGGAATCTGCCCATGCTTTGTGAATTGCCTCAGGAGTATTTTCTGCAACTTCTTCTATGTCCATTCCGCCCTCGGTCGAAGCCATAACTAGAATCGAATCTTCTTCTCTGTCGACGAGAATAGCGAGGTAGTACTCATGCGCAATATCACAACCAGCTTCGATATACAGGTTGTTGACCAACTTACCTTCTGGACCAGTCTGCTTTGTGACCAGAATATGTCCGAGAATATTCTGTGCATATGCCCCAACCTCTTCGCGAGAAAAAGCAATTTTGACTCCGCCTTCCATGAGAAGATCACCAGTATTCGGGCAGTAGAGATTACCTTTCCCCCGCCCTCCTGCGTGGATTTGACTCTTGACAGCGACAACCTTGCTGCCTAGGGAGTCATAGGCGTCCAAAGCCTGCTCCACTGTGGTGCAGTGAACGCCGTCTTGCACGGCAACACCCTCTTCTCTGAATAGCGTCTTTCCTTGATACTCGTGAATGTTCACGCCCGCCCGAGACCCAGTCCGTCTTTCAACGATACGCATCGCGACTGTGCAAGACACAGACGCGAAGTGCTCAAACGCAGCCGCTTGCACGACCAACCATGGATGTAATCGTTCTAGCTGGCGGCTTCGGCACTAGACTTCTTCCTTGGACTGAAAGTATCCCAAAACCTCTCTTGCCCATTCTAGACAAGTCGATGATTGAGCATGTACTGGATGTTCTCCCTAATTCTCAAGTCGACAGAGTACTAATCGCAGCAGGATATGGAGTCGAACAGATGCGAGAGCACTTCGACAAAATTCCACTACCATACGAAGTGATAATTGTAGAAGAGACTGAGCCATTAGGAACTGGCGGTGCGATTGCAAACTGCCGTCAATACTTGTCAG
>CEPK01043961.1_pt1 | contig 21333 bp, 24 predicted proteins | sample 356231 | NCBI WGS metagenome assembly CEPK01 (sample SAMEA2620259, study PRJEB7988) | marine metagenome | biome: marine biome (ENVO:00000447); feature: deep chlorophyll maximum layer (ENVO:xxxxxxxx); material: "saline water (ENVO:00002010), including plankton (ENVO:xxxxxxxx)" | depth 80 m
AAAACTTGGGGAAAGGTCGTAGTGCGTGTCGGAGAGTGAAGCCCCAGGATACAACCACCTTCACCTTTTCTCTGAAGGTCAGGTCCTTTGGGTAACAATTGATAACCCACCAATTAACCTCATCACGAAATCGCTTCTAGTAGATCTGATTCAACTATCCTATTGGCTTGAAAATGATACCGAACATATTGTCGTTGTCTTTCAAAGCGCAAACCCGAACTTCTTTCTTGCTCATTTTGATGTAACTGCCCTCTTAGGCGATCAAACCGATCAGCAGAACTCTGAGGATCAGGATCTGAATATTTTTGATGGCCTCTGTGAGCGGTTGAGAGTTTTGCCCAAAATCACTATGTGTAAAATTTCTGGAAGGATTGGAGGAGGGGGAAGCGAAATTGCTATGGCTTGCGACATGCGATTCGCCGCTTTAGGGAAGACGAAAATGAATCAAATGGAAGTACCTATTGGCATTATCCCGGGCGGAGGAGGTACTCAGCGTCTTCCTTCCTTAGTAGGCTACAGTAGAGCTGCAGAGCTTATTCTAGGTGGAATTGATCTCGATGCTCAAACAGGTGATGATTGGGGATACTTCACGCGGGCATTGCCACCAGAGGAACTTGACGACTATGTCGAGTGGTTAGCACTTCGCATAGCAAGCTTTGACCCGGCCGCTGTCAAAGGTGCAAAATCTTCTCTACTTAATTCGGTCCCGTCGCTTAAAAATGGCCTCATCAATGAAAGTCAAATCTTTAGTGACCTCTGCTACTCTCAAGATGGCCAGAGATCTCTTCGACGGTTCCTCGAACTTGGAGGCCAAACGGTTGAAGGTGAGCTTCGGATATCCGATCTAAGTGCAGAAGTAGCAAAAGAGTAGAAATAGATCTTATGAGACAACAGTATTCAAAACCAATTAAGGAAGTCCGGTCATTTCGAAGGAATGGGAGGCTTCTTTCTGCTTTCACTCGGATTTTTGCAAAAGTAGATGCACCAAAGCATGTCGTTACTCCAGATGGTGAGCCATTCGTTCTTGCTGCCAACCATAGAAGTTTTTTTGATTTCATCATTGCATGGAAAGTCTTAACTGAATTGGGATTGACCTGCCATTGTCTGATTAGAGCCGACTTATTTGAAAAACCAATTATTGGAGGTTGGTTAAAGCGTAATGGGTGTATAGCGGCATCTAAATCAACACGTGAGGAGGCTGAAAACCGTGCAGTTGCTCTTCTTGGGGATGGGTATTCCGTTGCGGTCATGCCTGAGGGGAGACTGGTGCCGGAAGCCGACCGCCCAGAGGGTGTCGGGCAAGGAAGGCCAGGGATTTCAAGAATAGCTACCTCTGCAAATGTCTGTGTTCTTCCTGTCGGTCTTACTGGGACTGAGAGTGTTTGGCCTATGGGAAAGCCATTTCCCCTATTTGCAATACCTCGACCCACGGTAAAGATAAGGTTCGGTGATCCAATCAAATTTAACAGTGACGATCATATTGCCAACGTAGGTATCGTCATGGACGAAATCAAATCACTTCTATAATTGGCACACGGCAATTAGAAAACTATTTAGATACGTTTTTGCGGAATTGGATATCTGTGTCTCCTCTTCGAAATTCTCGTGTGATCTCATTAAGGGCGGCAACGATATCTCCACCTAAAGGGTTCTCTTCTGCACGTATGGCGTCATCGAGCTGTTGAGGGCTCGTGGCGCCCACGATTGGGGAGGTGACTGAAGGATTGGCTAACACCCACCCAATAGCTAACTGAGCTAGTGAGATACCTGCCTCTTCAGCTATAGGACGAATTAGATCAACAGTCTCATGAGAAACAGTTGCCCAATAGCGATCCATATATCTCTGACCTTGACCGCCTTTTAATGTGAATCTCGTTCCTTTATTGGGTGCTTCTCTGGAATGCTTTCCTGTAAGCAGACCTCCTGCTAAGGGGTTGTATGGAATCACTGCTATGTCCTTAAAATCGCACAGACCATACAAGTCACGTTCTGGTTCCCGAAATAAAAGGTTGTATCTAGGCTGGACACAGTCAAACCTGACAATGTTCTGAGCTTCCGAAACACCTATTGCCAAAGCCAGATACCAAGCAGGATAGTTAGAGCAGCCTGCGTAAAGAATTTTTCCTTGGTGGATGAGGTCATCTAAGGCTTCCAACGTTTCATCTATAGGAGTAGCGAAATCTGGGAAGTGTATTTGATATAGGTCAATATAGTCTGTCTGCAATCTTCTTAGTGAAGCCTCAACTGAATCCCTAATATTTCTCCTACTTGCGCCTCCTTGCCAAGGGTTTGGTCCAGTCGGAGCAAAACATTTTGTTGCCAACACGACATCATTACGCTTTGGCCCAATCCATTCACCAATGATGCGTTCCGTCTCACCTATGTCTTCTGCGACACCATTCGCAGGGTAGATATCTGCTGTATCTAGAAAGGAGATCCCAGACTCTAGGGCATAGTCGAGGATTTGGTGAGATTTTTCAATATCGCATTGATTTCCAAAAGTCATAGTCCCTAAACATAATCGGGAGACCTTTAAACCAGTTCTGCCAAGTTTGGTGTATTCCATGATTACCGCTCTTTATCCATAGTGATCGACTGGCAGTCGGAGTCACAGTTTTGATCTGTATCTTTTTTTACCGCTGGACGATGCAAAATAGCTGCCTTAGGTGTAATACGACCCTGAGGCCCTTCTTGAGTGTCTATCACTTCCATTACCCCATCTACGATCAGGCTATGGCTATCTTGTTTCATAGGTGGCCATAGCAGAGCGACAGAAGGCCTCTCTAACACATTCGCTGATGTTTTTTTTCCTATACCACAGACAAAACCTAAAGAATCTCTGGATAAGGTCACGTGGGTAATATGTGGATGCGCTTCGTTATCTATCGTAATTAGATATGGATTCATTCCATATTCCGACAATGCATCTTCTAGATTTTCAATTTCAACAGGAATACTCATGCAAAAACTGTCCTGCCGATCCATTCTGCGATCAAGGCTGGTTTTTCTTGTCCTTCAATCTCTACTGTCATTTTTCTGGTCAAATCTATAGCGTTTCCTTTTAGAGATACATCAATAGGCTGCGAAGTTGCTCGCACTCTTGAGCCCGCAGGAACAGGGTTGAGAAACCGAACTTTATTTAGTCCATAGTTGATGCCCATTAATACACCACTCACATTTTTGTAGGACTCATCAACAGGAATACTTGTAGATAGATGCACCAACATAGATAGTGTGAGGAAACCATGCGCGATAGTTCCTCCGAAGGGAGTCTGAGCAGCTCGTTCTAAGTCAACATGGATGAACTGATGGTCGATCGTTGCATCAGCAAAATCATTGATTCTCTCTTGACTTATCTCGAACCACTCCCCTGCTACTGGGTCGGACCCTATAGTACTCTGCATCGCCTCGTATGCTCGTTGCGCATTTTCACTCATGAAAGTTCCTCCAAAAGGTTTTGACCTCCTTATCCTATGCCCTTGCAGGCTTCAAGTGAAATAATATGAGTCCTTTCCAAGTTGCTAGTTGTAGATGGGATAGATATGCGCGAATTTAGAAAAGGTGCTATTTCTAGTTTATGCCGAATTACCCTGATCCTCTAAGAGTCCTTGACCTTTCACAAACTAGGGCTGCCGCTGTGATCGCCAGTGTTAGTCGTGAACAGATGTTCCTTCCCACCCCATGTGACTTATGGGATGTTAAGGATGTCATCAATAAACTCGTAGCTTCGACTCGTCTTTTCACAGGGTTTGGGCTTCGACAACCACCTGACCCTTCACTTGATTTAATTAATCCAAAGGATTTGATTGGTGACGATCCAGTGGGGGTCTACCTGGGTGCAGCCAAGGAATGTCGGGATGCGTGGAGGTCTCCTGGGGCTTTGGATGGTCTTGCTACTTCAACTATCGGAGAGGCAAAAGCCAAAGCGGTGTTAAATGCGAGAATATTCGACACGACTATACTCACATGGGACATCAGCCAAGCATGTGATATCGATCATCACATAGACGAAGAGCAGGCCGGCTATGTCCTATATGTTGCAGAAAGACTTGTTCCAGCAGTGAGAACCCAGAGTCCGGAACGATACAAAAAGGAAGTTACTGGTGGAGCCGGAACGACCACCGTTGATAAGTTGATTGGCGTAACCGGTCGAAACCCGAACTGGAAGATAAATCAGAAAAGAGATTAATTGCGTTTCTAAGTTCTTTAACTTCTTGGGACATCAGACCAAGGAACTTCTTTATCGACTCTTGGTTCTCCTGGAAGCCCAAGTACCTGCTCTCCAAGAATGTTCCTCATAATTTCTGAGGTTCCTCCCTCAATGGAGTTTGCTCGAACACGGAGAAATGCGTATCGAGGTCCATGTATCGAACCATCTGTTGACAAAAGCTCAGGTCGTCTAAACGTATAGTCATACCCAATTTGTCCTGAAGGGCCAAGCATATTAAGGCACAGCTCATAAATTGCCTTATTGAGCTCCGCTGAAGCCAATTTACCGATGGATCCCTCTGGCCCTGGATTGCCTGCCTTCGCTGCAGCTGAGGCTCGCTGATTCGTTAACCTAAGCGTTTCGGATTTAACCCATAGGCTCATAAGATCATCTAACGTTTTCTTATTTCGACTCTCGATAGGTAAATCCTTCCATATGGATACAGCGTCTGCGATGGGTCCAGAGCCTGGCTGGGATGTTGATCCCCCGCTACTCCCTCCGATAGCAGACCGCTCATTCATAAGTGTTGTTAGTGACACTCTCCACCCTTCACCAACATCTCCAATTCTGCAGGAGTCAGGTACGCGAACTTCCGTCACATAGACCTCATTAAATTCTGCTTCTCCGGTAATTTGGCGTAAAGGCCGTACCTCTACTCCGGGTGCATGCATATCCAAAGCGAAGTACGTCATCCCCTTATGTTTAGGAAGCTCAGGGTTGCTCCTTGTAACTAACATCCCCCAGTCGCCTAAATGTGCAAGGGTATTCCATACTTTTTGTCCAGTAACGATCCACTCGTCACCATCTCGCTCAGCCTTACAAGCTAGTCCGGCAAAATCGGACCCCGCTCCTGGCTCTGAGAAAAGTTGACACCATCTCTCCTCACCGGTATACATAGGCCGCAAAAATCGCTTTTTTTGTTCACTAGTTCCGTGAGTTGAGATTGTAGGTCCAGCTAATGACATGAAAAAGGTCGTTGGGTCAGTGGGCTGGGCGCCTGCTTCTCGCATTTTGCGCTCCACTATCCTCTGCATATTTGGCGGGATAGCCAATCCCCCTTCGCCCTCAGGGAAATGCACCCAAGCTAAACCTGCATCAAATCTTGCACCGCGAAAATCAACATTATCCATAGACTTTGGGTTATTCTCTTCTAAAAAGTCCTCAATAAGCTTCAATAAACTTTTTTCTTTCTCAGCTTTATCTAAGGATGAAATTGAAGAAGTATTCATAGTGTAAGTCTTACCTAAATTTAATCAAAAACCTTAATTTCTATAGATCTTTAATTCCCATATGAGAATTAAAGGTGGACCTTTTCAGGCAATTTTAGATTGGGGTTAGCTCCTGTGTTTAAGAGCGTCGGGCCATCATGAAGAAATCTTCGCCACCCAGTAGCCGCAACCATTGCAGCATTATCAGTGCAGTAGGCGCGACTTGGAACAAATGGGTGAAGCCCATCCTCCAAGCAGATATCAAATATTGCCTCGCGTAGTCTTGAGTTAGCGGCAACTCCACCCCCAATACAAAGACCTTTTGCTTTTGTTTCGATTGCAGCTTTACGTGCTTTCACGGTAAGGACTTCAACAACTGCTTCTTGAAAAGAAGTAGCAATATCCTCAATAGGCGCATCAGGATTATTGCGCACATAGTTAATAACTGCTGTCTTTAATCCACTAAAGCTAAAGTCATATCCATCACGAAGCATCGGCCTTGGGAATGTAATATTATTTTCCCCAGTCTCTGCAAGCTGATCAATCACCGGCCCACCCGGATAACCCAGACCTAGATAGCGCGCTACTTTATCGTATGCCTCTCCCACGGCATCATCGAGTGTTTGGCCAAGAATTGTATATTCCAAATGCTTTTCCATAGAAACTAGGATTGTGTGCCCCCCAGAAACTAATAAAACAACTAAGGGAAGTTCAAGGTCTGGCTCCTCTAGGAAACAAGAATAGAGATGAGCTTCAAGATGATTAACTCCAACGTATGGTTTCCCCCAGACGAGTGACAATGCTTTGGCTGCGCTAACTCCAATTAGTAAAGAGCCGACTAACCCTGGACCATTCGTCGCTGCTATTAGATCAATATCTTTGGGTTCGACGCCAGCTTCTACAAGAGCCTGCGAGATGACAGGATTGATTAAGCCTACATGAGCTCTGCTGGCAACTTCAGGAACTACCCCCCCGTAACGCGCATGAAGATCTACTTGACTACTTACGACCGAAGATAGAACAACGTTGTCGCTGGTTACCACTGAAGCCGCAGTTTCATCACAAGAGGTTTCAATCCCAAGAGTAAGTCCAGAAGTCATGATGAAAGAACTTCCTTTGCTTTTTGGCTTTGCTTGATAGATTCTAAGAGTTTCATATATGGCTGCTCATGAATATCGTTCGCCCACATAATTAATGCATCTTCATTATCTGGCTGATAATAGGAAGGCCTGATCCCTGCTGGAACCATACCGAACTTTCGATATAAGGCTTGTGCTGGAAGGTTTCCAATACGTACCTCAAGTGTGAGATTAGTAGCTCCAAGTTTCACTGCATCCTCAAGTAATTTGACCATAATAAGAGTAGCTACCCCTTTACTTAAGTTAGATGCTCTCACTGCAATTGTTGTTATATGAAAATCATCCCCAGCTAGAAGGCCACCACCAAAACCGATAACTTTCTGACCTTCTATAGCCACATAGTATGCCCGTTCCGTTCGTGAAATTTCTTTCATCCAAAGCTTTTTGCTCCATGGGGTCGGAAAAGCTTCTCTATCGACTGTCATAATTTCTTGAAGATGCTCTTCAGTTGCTGGGTGTAACTTCATGATAATTTTCGCTTCTGGTTTTCAATCTCAACGGCATCCGGCTTCCTCAAGTACACCGGTTCTAACTCGGTTGGCGTAACAAATTCTTCTCGGAGGGCCTTTGCGTGGGCTAGTTGAACAATCGAATCAGCCGACGGGTATGCAATGTTAGGTTCGGCAGCATCCACCCCTCGAAGGCCAGCGAAAGTTTCTGTATAGCGCAATGCCCCATCACCTACCAACAGCGCTTCATTCCCATGAGCTATAAGATCTGCAGCTAAATCGTCTGGAGTGCTTACTGCTGGTTCGCTTACTCTTTGAACTCCTCCTGGTACTTGTAGGTAATTCGCATGGAAAACTTCGCCTCTTCGAGCATCAATAGTAGCCACTATAAGTTTTGAGCAGTACCTGACTGGGTATGCAAGTAAATCAAGGCTTGTCACTCCTATCATCGGAACTCCAAGACCGAAAGCGATAGAAACTGCAGTAGCAATTCCCACGCGTAGTCCGGTATATAGACCTGGACCAACATCGACAGCAACTACGCTGATCTCATCCATTCTTATTCTCGCCTGTTCAAGAACAAATTCAATCTGAGGGGTCAGATTCTCTGCGTGTCTTTTCCCTCGCGATGAATGAACTGAGGCAAGAACACCTTCATGCCCTCCAATAGCGCACCCCACCTGCGACGTAGCGCTTTCGATTCCTAAAATAATCACTGCTTAATACTCCATTCAGAAAGAGCCCCTTGGAGTTGTTCTATCCGCTTGTGCCAACTCGAACCGATATGGGAGATTTTTACTATGCGGTCATCATCCTCTTGGCCATACTCAAATCGAATCTCAAGATAGTTTTGCGGTATCGAAGGGACTATTTGATCTCCCCATTCGATAAGGGTTACTGCTTCACCTTCGAGTAGCTCAGGTAAAGCCAAATCACGGACCTCTTCCAAATCTTCGATCCTATAGACATCTAAGTGATTTAGTATGAGTCGACCAGAATAGCTTTTAGCGAGAGTGAAAGTCGGACTGGTAATGGGTTCTCCCACTCCCAATGCCTTTCCAAAACCTTGAGTAAATGCAGTTTTCCCTGCCCCTAAGTCGCCAACAAGTAATAAAACATCTTTCGCAATTACAAGCTCAGCTATAGATGCAGCTAGCGCTTGGGTCTCTTCGACGTTTTTCGTTTTTGTATTAAACACTCTCTCAGGTTAGTGCTTGTGAGTCTAAGATCATCCCCAAACATCGGTCGGGATTGCATTTAAAGCTATGCCACTTTTCCGACACTTCGTATAGCTTTTTCAACTGCCACAGTTGTAAGAAGTCGAACTTCTCCTAAGGAAGCTTCTACAGTTCCTGTAGCCGCCACAACAATGGCATCGCCATCCCCCTGAGTGTGTGCGGGAAAGATAGCTTTAGCAAAGCCATCATGCGCACTCTGGCTAGCTAGAAAACATTCGCCTTTTGTCAATCTTGCATTAGTGACAACAACTCCTATTGTTGTGTTCTCAAATGGGACAATTTCAGGAAACTCAAACGTCCCACCGAGTATCGACTGGCGAACTACGCCATCATCTATATCACCACTAGCATTTACCGCCAACATTGCAGCAACTATCAGGTCCCCTGACCTGCACGTAGCTGAGCCAAGACCTCCGGACTTCGAATGCTCCTTACCTCTCCACTTAGAAATCGTCGCACCTGTACCTGCCCCGATTAACCCAACGTCAGTTTTGGTTGAGGAAGCTCTTTCCGCAGCTTCTCTTCCTTCCTTTGCGCCAGGCCGCCTAGTAGAGTCACCTTCATTCAGATCAAAAAGTGACATCCCTACAACGATGGGAACTTTACCTGAAGATGTCGCAAAGCCTTGTCCACGCTCTTCAAGAAAACTCATCACACCTTCGCAAGCTGCTAAACCATAAGCTGACCCACCTGAGAGCACCACAGAATCAATACGCTCTACTAACCGACTGGGGTGCAGCAATGCGAAATCTCTTGTTGCTGGTGCCCCGCCACGAATCTCGCCCGATGCAGTAGTTCCCTCTGGAAACAATATTACCGTACATCCTGTTTTCGCTTCTGTATCACTCCAATTGCCAACTTCGATTCCATCAATATCTGTAAGCATCCCTAACCATCCCTAAATTACGAATACCTTCGCGGAATTCGACTCTCTATTCCACAAATGATTTCGTATGTGATCGTCTCAAATATCTCAGCCCATTCTGCTGCCGAAATCTGATCGTCACCTTGAGGACCTAAAATCACTACTTCATCACCAGAAGCGACTTCATTCTCTCCACAATCAACCAAAAACTGATCCATCGTAACGTTTCCTACAATAGGGTGTCGCTTTCCACCAATAAGAACTTCTCCCCCTCGGTGACCAGCATCACGACGTAATCCGTCTGCATATCCCATCGGGACAGTTGCGATTCTAGTGCTTTGCTGAGCAGCCCAACTTAGTCCGTAAGAAACGCCTTCTCCAGCTTCAATTGTCTTAACATACGACACTTCAGAACGAACTTTCATTGCCGGACGAAGATTTAGTGTTGCATCTATACCTTCTAAAGGAGATAGGCCATATATTGCCAACCCGCACCGAACTAGGTCAAATCTTCCGTCTTGATTATTGATTGCTAGAGCAGAATTAGCGGCATGCAGCATGTTCGAACTTATACCTTGAGTACGCATTTCTTTCACTACGTCGTCAAAGCGAGCGAGCTGCGTAGCTGTGAATGGGTTAGAAGGACTATCCGCAACAGCACAGTGAGTCCATAAACCATCGAGGATCAAGGATGACTTTTCAGATATTGCTTGAGCTAAAGTAATTGCTAAATCAGGTTCTACTCCGACTCGACGCATACCTGTATCTATTTTCAAATGAACGTAGATTTCTTTATCTACTTGAGTCGCTGCTGCAGCTGCAGCAGCTATACCCTCTCCGCTATATACAGCTGGCCTTAGTCCATATTCGGCAACCTGGACCATCTCTCTGGGACGGGGTTCAGACAGAAGCAAAATTGGAGCCTCGATACCCGCTTCACGAAGCACAATTCCTTCTTCAACCAAGGCAACTGCGAGCCACTTTGCTCCTGCAGACACAGCTGCTCGAGCTACTGGGATTGCCCCATGCCCATACCCATCGGCTTTGACAACTGCACAAAGACTTGCAGGCGAAACTACTTGAGTTATCTCTCGGACATTGTGTTTAATTGCTTCAAGATCTATATCAGCCCACGTCGGTCTCATGTAATACCTCCGGAATTAGGTTGATGAGATCAGATGCTACCATGCCATATTTAAATGAAAATTGTCCAGCTTCTGCATGAACCCAGGCACCCATAGCTGCTGCTTCCATGCTAGGAACTCCCTGAGCAAGAAAAGCGCCGATAATTCCTGCAAGTACATCGCCAGTTCCAGCAGTAGCTAATCTATGATCACCGTTTGCTACAACCAAACAACGTCCTTCAGGGTTAGCTACAACCGTAATCGGGCCTTTAAGTAAAACAATAGAATTAGTTAACTTTGCGGCACTACGAACGTCATCAATTCGCCGAGGGCTTGGCCTAGAGCCAACTAAATCCTCGAACTCTCGTTCATGGGGAGTAAAGATCGTGTCAGATTTCCTTGCCTGTAAAATTTCAAGATTCTCACCTAAAGCTTTGATGGCACCCCCATCTACTACAAGGGGGATCTCGGAATCAGAAACTGCTTTTTGGATGGATTTAATGTTTGAGCTTGACACTGCAAGACCTGGACCGATGATTCCAGAAGAAAATCTATCCGCATTGTTCCGGAAGTCGTCTTCCCACCCTTCTTCAGCAATAAAGTGTGAAACAGCTTCTATTGGCCCTATGGGCATAGTACCAGGAGTGCTTATTCGGACGTAACCTGACCCTGCCCGTTGAGCGGCTTCTGCTGCTAAGGATAGGGCCCCGTCCATTCCTGCAGAGCCACCAATTATCCAACACGCTGACTTCCATTTATGTTCCGTTGTCAATTTTTTCGGTAGCCATGTCGTAATATCTGAACGCTGGATTAGGAATGTTTCAATATGGGAAGTATCAAGGCCAATATCGATAATTTCAATATCGCCAACATAATTACTTCCAGGAGGAATTAGATGGCCGGGCTTTAAAGCCTGAAAGGTAATTGTCCTATTAGAGTGCATAGGAAGTCCCATTACCTCACCTGTTAAACCATCGATACCACTTGGAATATCAACGGCAATCACAGGCGCGTCTGTAATTGGCGCAAAATATTCTCCCCGAATTCCAGTCCCGTATGCGGCATCAATAACAAGGTCGCACTTGGGAAGTTGTTTTGGGGTCTCAGAAACAGAATACTCGATAGTCTTTATTCCCCATTTCCGAAGATAGGACGCTGCAACCCTTCCATCTTTCCCGTTATTGCCTTTCCCATAGATCACTACGACACGTTTTCCGTAGGTTCCGCTAAGAAATTTCCGTGCTGACCACGCAACTGCGCTTCCTGCCCGCTGTATAAGAACGTCAAGAGGTTGGTCGGAAGATGCATCGATAGACTTCATTTCGCTCGGAGTTACGATTGGAATCATCAGCATAAAGTCCTATAGATGCTCAAGTTCGCCATAATTCTGCTAGCTCTACAATCGGAGACATCAGTAGATCAGATAGAGGGATTGTGGATAGAAGGTCACTGCGAAACGTTGGTTCTGTCTCAGTAACGTAATCATAAAGTTTTGCATAGCGATTCTGATAGCCCTCAAGTATTTGTTTAGCTATGTATTCATCAACATATTTTTCTAGACGGATATGAAGTAATGCCAGTCCGACTGTCTGCTGATCTTTCACTTCGGGTACTAAGATTATGGTCCGGTCATCATTTCGCCCTCTAGTGATCATCACGTTCTGATCAGATGCAACAAGGTGCTTACTTCCTCGGAGTTTAGGGTCTCTTTCCACTCTTGATACTAGATCAACTGCTATTCCACCTCGATCAACGATGTGTAATTGCGCAACATCAGGAGCCCCATCTATCGAATACCGGATATATCCCGTCACATCTTCTACCCCACTATTAAGTGCTTCTAAACAGCGAAGATTTCGATAACTCACTCTATCTCTTGGAGTACCAGACTCAAGTAGCTCTCGAACAAGCGGCAATTGAATGATTTCCTCGTCTGACCTAGATATTCCAACGGTCACTGTCTTTGCTTGATGCTTAATCGTATCTATAGTTCGAGTTAGCTCTTCTATCCCTACGGTCAGGGACGCAACTAAGTCTTCGAGGATAGTTGCAGGTGTCCCAACTTTCCCGAAGTCTAATTGATATGAATCAAGTGGAATACTTCCTAACGCGTATTTAAGCATTATCAGAATTTTTGTTGCTGTGCTGGCCTCTAGGTTTCCGTTGTAGTCACCAGAACGCAGACCATCGAAAAACGATTGGGAAGCTTTTTGAATTTTTGGTCTCAGGTTCCGCAACATGACTTCTCCTGTCATATTCGGGTCTTGTGAAACTGCCACTTCGATCGCAGAGCGAACTTCTCTAAATGGGTTTGCCTGAACATCAATTGATAGCGCCGCTTCATAACCAAAGATGTGGCCGGCCATCGTCGATAGGATAAATGCTAGTTCTTTAGTTGTAGGTGGAACTTCAATCACTTTAAAAGCAGAAGTGAAGAATTCTGGAGTATCTGTTATCACTACTGGAGTAGCCTTGTGAGCCCGATATATAGCTACTTCCTTTGCGGCATCCGCAGCGACCGAACCTTCTAGCCCAGCAGCACAAACGAGAATCATAGGTTCAGCAGAAAGGTCAATGTGTTTCTTATCTTCAGTGAAATCAGCTGCTATTGATTTATAGCAGAGTTCTGAGAGTTTAATTCTGATCTCTTTTGCGGCGACAATATTTAAACCATTTCCGACTATGGCCCAATATCTTTTCGCAGGTGCCAATTCAGTTGCGATCTCAGATATCTTTTCCTGCGCTGAAAGCACTTCTCTCATAAGGTCAGGAAGCTCTTTGAGCCCAAGAAGTAAAGAATTCCTTCTTTCGTTGGTACTTTCTTTATCTGAAGAACTACGTACCGATTCTGAAATCGCTATCCCTAAGAGAAAACCAGCAGCTATTTGTGAATAGAATGCTTTGGTCGAAGCAACACTCATCTCTATATCTCTCCCATCGGAGGTGTAGAGGACGCCATCAGATTTTTTTGTTAGTTCTGAATCTCGACGGTTAACTATCGATACGACTGCCCCACCTCGGGCTCTGATAAGATCCACTGTCCGGTTAGTGTCTGTGGTCGTTCCAGATTGGCTAATTGCAACGACAAAAGTATCCGTCATGTCTGGACGTAATCGGAATCCAGATAATTCAGTCGATGGAAGAGATTCAACTCGAATATCTATTTCCTCGTTTAGGAATGCAGCCAAGCTGTTACCAGCGACTGCTGCAGTTCCCTGCCCGATAACAAAAATCTCTCTGAACTCTCCATTTTGAAACTTCTTTTTGAGGTTACTGGGGAAAGTGCTCTCTTCTAATCTGACGTTAAGATTCCCATCGAGGTCAGTTATTTTTCCTCGAAGAGTTTTTTGAAATGAGTCAGGGGATTCAGTTATTTCCTTTAATAAGAAATGGGGGTAACCTCTCCGGTCAATATCTCTGGAAGTTATGCCTGCAGTCTCAATTTCTTGTTCCTCTACAGGGAGCGATTTTCCGTCATATGATGTTCTACTAATTCCCTCGATTGTTCCAGCATTGCTCTTTGACAAAGTGATAATTTCACCAGGTTCAGAACTTGTACTTGCGTTATCTACTGATTCCCCATCTAATCGTAAGTACTTCTGTGTTCTTTCAATGAATCCATAGGGCTCACTAGCAACAATGTAAGCATCCTCAGCTAAACCGACGTACAACCCTTGCCCACTTCCCCGAAGAGCTAGATGGAGATTCTCTGGATCTAAAGCTGCATTGGCGACAACCGCAACTGACCCTTGAAGAGATCGAGCTGTCTTCCTGAATGCTTCAGTAACTGTTAAGGTGTCCGTTCCTTCCTTACTGAGATGCTGAGCCATTAAGGTTGGCATTACTTTAGAGTCTGAAGTAACAGCAGGTGAAATCAATAGGTCTTCTATTTCCTTTAGATCAGCGAAGTTGTCAACATCGCCATTTATAGCTGCAACAACGTAGGGCATTTCTTCCTGACGCTCTTGTTCTGAATTCAGAGGATGAGCATTCGGCTCAGAAATAATTCCAATGCTTGCCCATCTAGTATGTCCGACAACAACAGCCGAGGCCTGGCTACTTGCAAGTGCACGATGGAGTAGTTTGTCCGATAGGATGGCGCTTCGTAAAACCAGAGTGTTGTCGCCAAGTTGACCTATCTCAGAAGCAGTTTTATAGACAAAACTTATTTGTCCATTAGTTACTCGGACCGAACCGGATTTGAAATCATTGTCAGAAGAGCGATCGTTAATTTCCGATAAGAGCGTTGGGTCGTCTAAGTCTAAGGCATGATCTTGAATCATCACGTGCAAGCCAGCTGAATCTCTTCCCCGAACTTCTAAGCTATCGAGGGCGGAAAGCGCCTCATGAATTGATGTAAAGGTTTCAACTAATCCTATGTCTCTTTTGTCTTGGCATAGTTCACGGACAGAATTAATGAGCCTGACACGGTCATTGCTAAGTGACCAAAGAAGATCTTTTACCTGAATAATACAGGCGTTGATCTTCTCGACATCTTTAAGGTCAGAATTAGTCTTATCAAGAGTTCTTTCAAGTTTGTTAATAGAAGTTTCGACTATCTTGCACTTTTCGATAAGTAGTGTGAGCAGTTCGGAGTCATCCAATAATGAGATTGTTCCTGGCACTCCGGAGGTTTCATTCTCTAGTAATGCAAGAGATTCAATTAGTAGATGGATACCTTGAAGGTCTTCCGGTGTAGCGTCAGGAATGGAATCGATTAACTTTCTGACCCGCGTTGAAGTAGGGACTTCGCGCTGCGCTGGCCTTCGGATAATAGCAATAATTCCACACATACTTTTATTCTAGAGACTTAGTTAAGTCTCAACTCTCTAAAGAAGGTGATTTGGGGTGATTAAGATGCCGTCAAATAGGATTCTGCAGCTAAAACAAGCTTATTTGCGGTAGATTCGGCAATTTCATCTGTTAAAGATTCAACCATAATTCGTAAAACTGGTTCAGTTCCTGACCTTCTTACGAGGACTCTGCCACTATCTCCTAGCTCTATTTCAGCATTAGCTATGTCTTCGGCTAGCGAACTTTCAATATCTATAGTTGTTTTGGACAAGTTGACTTGCTTTAAGACCTGTGGGTATCTGATCATGGCAAAGTCAGCAAGTTCGTCCAAGCGTTTGTTAGATCGAGCAATGATATCGAGAAGTTGTATTCCTGTTAATAGTCCGTCACCAGTAGTGGAAAGATCGCTAAAGATTATATGACCTGACTGTTCCCCACCAAGTGACCAATCATTTGCCACCAATGCAGCTAGAACTTGTCGATCACCGACTGGTGTTTGATGCACATGTATCCCTTTTTCTTTCATTGCCAAATGAAATCCTAGATTAGTCATTACAGTCACGACTGCAGTGTTGTCCTTAAGGGCTTTGCGACTCTTCATATCTTCAGCGCATATTGCGATCATAAAGTCTCCATCGATAACTCGACCTTGCCGATCTATGGCCAATACTCTGTCAGCATCTCCATCAAATGCCAATCCTAGATCAGCGCTATTATCTCTTACTGCTGCCCGAAGAGATCCAAGGCTTGTTGAGCCACAGCCTTCGTTGATGTTAGTTCCATCTGGAGCATCATGAATACTGACCACTTTTGCCCCCAACTCTCTGAGAGTGTTCGCGGCGAAGGCTGACACTGCTCCATTGGCACAATCCACAACAAGTGAGATCCCACTTAGATTTCTATCTTTGATGCTCTCTCGAAGCGTAGAGACCCAATCATTAGCAAGATGGCTATAGCTAGGCTCAACATAGCTAGCTCCTTGTGTCAGATTAGGGAAATCATTAGATTCCAGAATTGCTTCTATCTCACTTTGGGCGTCATCATTCAATTTCTTTCCTCCAGCAGAAAGTAATTTAATACCATTATCTTCTGAAGGATTGTGAGATGCCGAGACCATTGCCCCAGCAATTCCATGAGTTGCGGCAGCATGAGCAAGGGCTGGGGTAGGGACAGTTCCCATGTACCAAACTGAGAGCCCCTCAGACTCGAACCCTGTTCGTAATGCGCTCACAAAGTCTTTCCCGCTTTCACGGCCATCGCTACCAATGACAACTGTGTCTGACTGGAGAACATCTGAAGCAGAAATAGCGAGATTGGTTACCCACTCCGGCCTAAGGTCGACGAAAGCTCGACCACGAACCCCGTCGGTACCAAACTTAAGAGACATTTTGATCAAAAGAGCTTAAAAGGGTTCCCATACAGACCTTACTTCCACAAGTTATCTGGCGACTCCACTAATCATAATTCCCTAAGAAGGGAAAGACATTTATCGCTTGGAGAACTGAGGAGCTTTACGCGCCTTCTTAAGTCCGTATTTCTTTGACTCTTTCTTTCGAGAGTCTCGAGTAAGGAATCCTGACTTCTTTAATCCTTCTCTGAAATCACCATCGATATCGACAAGAGCTCGAGCGATTCCCAATCTTAATGCTCCAGCTTGACCACTTGATCCTCCACCATGAATGGTTGCATCTATATCATATGCAGTTTCAGTTTTTGTGTTCCTGAGTGGTTCTGTAATTATCATTCGATGGGTATCAGATGGAAAGAAATCTTCAATTGATCTCCCATTAACAGTGATAGTTCCGGTACCGATTCGAACACGGACACGTGCTACTGCCCGTTTTCTTCGGCCAGTTGTATGTGCAATATGGACAGTCATAATTTCCTTAAGATTCTCTTGATTTAGCTTGGGCTAATTCCATAGGTTCAGGCTTTTGTGCACTATGTGGGTGTTCAGCTCCCGCATAGACCTGAAGCTTTTTTAGTTGCTGTCTGCCAAGTCGATTTTTGGGCAGCATGCCGCGAATTGTTTGACGAACAGCATCGGTAGGATTTTCCTGCAGAAAATTAGCATAGGAACGTGATTTAATTCCTCCCGGAAAACCTGAGTGACGGTAGACGATTTTTTTATTAGCCTTATCGCTACTTAAGACCACTTTGTCTGCATTGATGATTACGACATGGTCTCCCATATCAATATGTGGAGAATAGGTGGGCTTATGCTTTCCGCGGAGAAGTTTAGCGATTTCAGTAGCCATACGGCCAAGAATGAGGCCGTCAGCATCAATAAGGTGCCATGATCGCTCTATATCAGTTTTTTTAGGGCTATATGTAGTCATGTTATTTTCAGTCTGTTGCCAATGGTATCCAAGTACATTATGTAACTTGGCACCTTTCTACGATACGGTTGTTGGCCTCATGAGACAACCGTTAGAGGGCCTGTAGAGAAGATTTTTCTAAGATCCCTAATAGTTCACATTCCATAGGGTCAACCCATGAGGAGGGGCTACCTGTCCAGCGATGTTTCGGTCACGAGCACTCAGGATGTCCAATATGGAACATTCGTCGATTTTTCCTACTCCTATATCCACTAGAGTTCCAGTTATTGAACGGACCATTTGATGACAAAATGCATTTGCGGTTATCCAGAGTTCGATGAGGTTCTTCTCAGATACTTCCCACCGCAACGTTTTGATTTCTCTAATTAGCGAAGCAGATATTTTTTGCCCTTCAATTTCCAAGATATGTTTGCGACAAAATGAACTAAAGTCATGTTCTCCAAGCAGCTCCTGTCCTGCAGTATTCATCTTTTCTATAGAAATCGGCGCATATACATGCCATGTATACCGGGCAAGGAATGGGTCTGGGTGAACTTGATTAAGGATTTGATAACGATAGGTTCTGCTCTTCGCTGAAAATCTTGCATTAAAATCATCCGTGGTTTCTTCGATGGAAGTAATTACAACAGATGGATGGCAGAGAGCATTTAGTGCCTTTTGTATCTTGCTTACTTCAAATGGGACTGAGTCAAAGGAAACTATCTGAGCTTTAGCATGAACACCTGCATCGGTCCTTCCAGCACAGGTTAGCGTTGGAGTTTTCCCAAGTATCTTTTGTAATGCTTGAATTAAAAGTCCCTCAACAGTTTCTACGCCTCGGTTTTTTGCAAAACCATGGAAAGTTGTTCCGTCATAGGAGATGGTCAGTTTATATCTTGTTTCCCCTTTGGGGGGAGGAGCGACCGATGGGACATTAGGCCGGATCATTACCCGAGATACTTGGATATTTAGACAAGCTCAATTCGAGCCATAGGAGCATTATCGCCATACCGAGGACCCATTTTAAGAATTCTTGTATAGCCACCAGGGCGGTCAGCATACCGAGGGCCGACATCTTCCATTAGTTTGTCTGCTATCTCCTGATCCCTTAAGAAAGCTATAATTTGGCGGTGGTTGTGAAGTCCACCTTTCTTAGCTTTTGTAATTATTTTCTCAGCGACTGGACGCATCGCTTTAGCCTTGGCTTCGGTTGTCACAATTGCTTCAGCAGCTATAAGCGAGGCAACGAGGTTACCCATCATTGCTTTTTGGTGGGCAGAGCTCCCACCAAATCGGCGCCCTTTCCTTGGCTTTCCAACCATCTGTTTTCCTAATCTTTAAGAGCAAGTTGGTGTCCTCGCTCATCCAGTTTCTCAATGATTTCATCAAGAGACTTTTGTCCAAAGTTTGTGATTGATAGTAGGTCAGCTTCTGATTTCAGAATAAGCTCACCGATAGTGTGAATTTGAGCTCTCTTAAGACAATTGTTTGGTCGTTCAGAGAGTTCTAGATCTTCGATACCAAGTTCTAGATCAGGAGACCCGGCTGTGCCAGTAACTACCTCGGTTAGTTCGAGACTCTGTGGTTCTTCACTCATTTCTTCAACTAGCTGAATGAGGTTCCGGAGTGTCCCTCCTGCTGACGCAAGGGCTTCCCTAGGAGACATTGAACCGTCTGTCTCTATTTCAAGAGTTAGTCGATCAAAATCGGTCGATTGCTCTACGCGAGTCGGCTCAACTTCAAAACTCACTCTCCGAACCGGTGAGAAAATGGAATCTACTGGAATTTGCCCTACGGTAGTTGAGTCCTTATTCCCTTCAGCGGATAGATAGCCACGGCCTTTTTCTATAGTTACTTCCATACCGATTCGGCCATTTTGACTAAGCGTCGCAATTACTAAATCTCCTGAGAGAACTTCCACGTCTGCTGTCTGGCTAAATTGTCCGGCTGTAACTTCACCTGGGCCTTGTGCATCTAGACGAAGAACAGCAGGCTCATCGCTATCAAGGCGCACAACGACATCTTTGAGGTTAAGCAGGATATCCGTGACGTCTTCATAAACTCCTTCTATTACATCAAATTCATGTATTGCATCATCAAAATTGACTTGAGTGATGGCAGCACCTGGTATCGATGAAAGGAGTGTTCGGCGCAGGGAGTTACCGAGCGTATGTCCGAATCCTGGCTCTAAAGGAGATACAGAGAATTTTTGTTTATTCTCTTCCTCCTCGTTAACGGATTCTATTTTTGGTCTTTGAATCACAAGCATGATTTTCACCTCTGGGACGTTATATATTTTTTTAAGTTATTTTGGGTTACTTGCTGTAGAGCTCAACAATGAGCTGTTCGCGTATAGGGACATCTATCTGTTCTCGGACTGGAAGTTCTCGAACACGAGCACCAAAGCCATCTTCAATCATATCCATCCATGGCGGAGGATTTCGATCCAAAACGTCCTTATTCCATTGAACAAGGACCATTTCACGTGCTTTGTCTTTAAGAGTAACTTGATCATCTTTACGAAGCCGGTAGCTAGGAATATCAACCCTCTGGCCATTAACGCGAAGATGTCCGTGGTTCACAAATTGTCTAGCTTGTGGCCGAGTGGAGGCCCACCCAGCACGGTAAACAAAATTGTCAAGTCGGAGTTCAAGGTAGCGCAACATATTGTCACCAGTAACGCCTTCTCTTCGGCTTGCTTCCTTGAATATGTTACGAAATTGGCGCTCAGTTAACCCATAAGTGAATCGGGCTTTCTGTTTTTCTTGCAGTTGCAATAGATACTCTGATGAATTGCCTCTTCTTCGAGATCGTCCATGTTCACCCGGCGGGTAAGGGCGTTTCTCAAGAGCTGCTGTTTCGCCCTTCGTTCCCCAAACGTTCATACCTAGACGCCTAGAAACACGAGCTTTGGGACCTGTATACCGAGACATATCAGACCCTCCGACGCTTTACTAGACGGCAACCATTATGTGGGAGAGGAGTAACATCCTTTATTCCTGTTACTTCGATACCAGCTGTCTGAAGTGAGCGAATAGCAGTCTCTCTGCCTGACCCTGGCCCCTTTACCTGAACATCGACTTTCTTTACACCATGCTCCATTGCCTTTCGAGCACATTGCTCCGCGGCAAGTTGTGCAGCGAATGGAGTGCTTTTACGAGATCCTTTGAAACCGACATTTCCAGCAGATGACCACGCTAGGATATTTCCCTGCTGGTCACTAATAGAAACGATGGTGTTATTGAAAGAGCTCTTTATGTGAGCTACCCCGTGAACAACATTTTTGCGTTCGCGTTTTCTTGATCTACGAGCACCAGTGTTTGAGTCAGCCATAATTATTTAAGTACCTTTTTCTTACCAGCAACTGTCTTTTTAGGACCTTTTCGTGTCCGCGCATTTGTGTGAGTACGCTGCCCTCGTACTGGTAGCCCTCGTCGATGGCGAAGTCCTTGGTAACAGCCGATTTCCATCTTCCGTTTTATGTCTTGTGAAACCTCTCGACGGAGGTCTCCCTCTACATGCATTTCGCCTTCTACGTAACTTCGTAACTTTGCGACTTCTTCATCTGTCAGATTTTTGACTCTGGTTTCCTCATTGATTCCAGTGGCTTCACAGACATGTGAGGCTAGGGTGCTGCCAATTCCGTAAATGTATGTCAGTGAAACTACAGCTCGTTTTTCACGTGGTATATCTACTCCAGCGATTCTTGCCATCCTTTATCCCTGCCTCTGCTTATGTCTAGGGTTCGAACAGATAACGCGAACGACACCTTGCCGGCGGATAACCCGACACTTGTCACACATTCGCTTAACGCTGGTTCGAACTTTCATACTTTGCCTCTGTATTTTGACACTTATTTATACCTGTAGGTGATGCGTCCACGTTCAAGATCGTAAGGTGTCAATTCCACCTGCACTTTATCTCCAGGAAGGATACGTATATAGTGCATTCGCATCTTTCCAGATATGTGAGCTAAGACTTTATGTCC
>CEPK01013201.1_pt1 | contig 21330 bp, 16 predicted proteins | sample 356231 | NCBI WGS metagenome assembly CEPK01 (sample SAMEA2620259, study PRJEB7988) | marine metagenome | biome: marine biome (ENVO:00000447); feature: deep chlorophyll maximum layer (ENVO:xxxxxxxx); material: "saline water (ENVO:00002010), including plankton (ENVO:xxxxxxxx)" | depth 80 m
CCAACCAGAAAACACTGTTTCTATACGCTCTATAATTAAAATAGACATATATTTTGTTAAATCTCGATAAGTTAATAAAGCAGCTTGTTCATTTTCTAATGCTCTTAAAAAAATTTCACTTGCATAAATTGCGTTATCCTGAAGTGTATTAATTGGTATGTTGGAATAGTGACTATACAAAGATTGTATGCCTTTTAGGGAAGTATATTTTTCCATGCAAATATTTTTATCATTTAATATTTCCCATGTTTTAACAATCCAGGAAGATATATTATCAAAAGGTATTAATTTATTTTGAAGTTTTAATGCATCTGCCGTACCTGTACCGCCACCTATATAGTAACTATTTTGAACATCTTTAAATAAACCATCTTTCCCGAATTCTTCTCCAATTCCACAGTTATCTGCATCACTTCCAATATATTGAATTGGTTTGTATAATTTTACATTGGATTGTTTTAATTCATTTTCTAATTCCATACAAAATTTTGGCATTCTTGGCCCGTTTGCAATTGCTCCAATACCTCTTAAATCCTTTGTTTTTAAACCTACCATTCCAACTCCCAATAAAATGGGTTTGTCAACGTTTAGATTAATGATGGTGTCATGAAATGATTTTATAATTCCCTTACCCTGAAGTTTTTCTTCATTATTTATATTATATTGCTCTGTACTATGTTCATATAATTGAGTAGCCATATCTTTTGGAGAATAGTCTGAAATGTATTCTTTTGATTCATTATAGTATTGATGTGAAAATGATTTGATAGTAAAAGTTATATTGTCATTAGATTCTATAATGCCAGCAGATACTTTAGATCCACCTCCATCAACTCCAACAACAATATATTCTTTTTCTTTAGAGTTCATTAATGATGTTTGTAATCTATTTTTAGTGATTAACTTAAACAAGAATAGAATTGAATGTAGAATGATTGATTGAGAGCATTTAACTTTGCAATGAAATGAAAGACAATCAAATTACTTTATCCAAACTTATCATCATATTTCTGTGCTTGTTGATATCTGGGTGTCAAACTTTTATAAGCAAAGAAGAGATAGAAATTGTTGAGGATCCTTGGCAAAAACTTTCACTTGATAAAAAAATAGCTCAGATGATTATGTTTCGCTTAAAAGGCGACATTACTAATGAAACAACATTTGAATATAAAAAATTTCATAGATGGATTAATGAATTGGGAATAGGAGGGGCAGTTGTTTATGGTGGTGGATTAGAAGAAACATTTAATCGAATACAAATAGCACAAAGCTGGTCGGAAATCCCATTATTTATTGCTGCTGACTATGAAAGAGGTCTCGGACAATGGTATGATGGAGCGACACTATTTCCAACAAACATGGCTGTAGCAGCAACAGGAAGAAATGTGTTGGCATATGAACAGGGTGTAATTACTGCCAAGGAAGCAAAAGCCTTTGGAGTAAATATGATATTTGCACCAGTAATGGATGTAAATAATAATCCAGATAATCCAATTATTAATTTTAGATCGTATGGTGATGACCCACGTCTTGTCAGTATTTTTGGAAATTCATTTATTCGGGGAATTCAAGAGCAAAATGTTTACGCTTGTGTTAAACATTTTCCAGGACATGGTAATACATCAACAGATAGTCATACTAGATTGCCAGTAATTCCAGGAAATAGAAGAGATTTTTCAAAAATTGAGTTACCTCCATTTAAATCTTCTATAAAAAATGGTGTTAAAATGGTAATGACAGCACATGTAATAACACCGGGCATTGATCGCTCTAAAAAACCAGCTACTTTATCTTCCGTAATTACAAATAGGTTATTGAGGAAAAAATTAAAGTTTGATGGTTTAGTCGTAACAGACGCTATGGAGATGGGCGCTTTAAATAACATCAAGTCTTCCGAGGCGTGTGTGAGAGCAGTAGAGGCAGGTGCAGATATAATTTTATTACCTCTTGATGTGGATTCAACCATTCATGCAATAAAAGAAGCAGTGCTATCTGGAAGAATATCGGAAGAAAGGATTGATGAATCAGTAGAGAGAATTTGGTTGGCAAAGGAAGAAATGAATCTATTCTCTGATAAAGGAAAAAGAGATTGGCAAAAAAGTAATTTGATAATTGGTAATCCTAAACATTTAAATATAGCAAGTAAGATGGCTCAGTTATCTATTACTGTTGTAAAAGATAAAAATGATCTTCTTAATAAAATTTCTGATTATGAGAATATTGCGCACTTATCAATTACTGAAGATAAAAATTCTCAAAGGTATTTGTTGCCTATGAAAAATCAGTTGAATAGTTCTTATCCAGATTTAATGGAAATTATTATAACTGAAAAAGTAAATGATAAAAAAATTAATGAAATAGTAGATAAATTAAAAAATGTTGATTTAGCATTCATATCAATAGTTGTACGAATTCGTATGAATAAAGGAATCGCAACTATTGATCCCAGTTACGCAGAATTATTGAAAAAATTACATAAAAAAGGAATTCAATTTATTGTAACTAGCTTTGGTAGTCCGTATTTACCAAATTACGAATATATTGATACATATATTGCTGCATTTGGATATGGTAGTGTTCTGGTAAAGGCTGCTGCCAATGCTTTACTAACTAATAATAATATAACAGGACGCTTGCCTGTTGACTTAAATAATCAATTTATTAGAGGCAGCCAAGTTCTTGTGTATCGTGAAGAATCCATAATTGATAAGTTAGATATTTCTTACTCTCTATCAGTTATAGATAGCGCAATAGAAGCTAAAGTATTCCCAGGTGCACAAGTTTATATTTCGAAAAATGGAAATACAATCATATCTAAAGGTTTTGGATATCATACATATCATAAATCGAAAGAGGTTACCACAAAAACTATTTTTGATCTTGCATCAATAACAAAAGTAGTATCTGCTACTCCAATAATCATGAAGTTAGTTAATGATAAAGAGATTTATCTTGATCAACCTATTAATGATTATTTTCCAGGTTTTCATCAATCAGGAAAAGATACAATTACTATTCGCCATTTATTAATTCATGAATCTGGACTTAGTGCTTATCATCGATATTTTCTTGAAAGTAAATATAGAGGAAGGGGAGAGGTACTTGATAATATAATTAATCGAAGACTCACATATAAACCAGGTAGTGAATACAAATACAGTGATCTTGGAATGATATTACTAGGAACAATTTTAGAAAGAGTAGGCGGTAATAATCTCCATGCACTTGGTAAAAGTTGGTTTTATTCACCTCTTGGAATGAATAATACATTTTATAATCCGCCACCAAATGTATGGAAAGACATCCCACCAACTGAAAGAACAGTTGTGCCAATTGGAACATCAAAGAATTCGCTCAGAAGAAAAATTGCTGGCATTGCATCAGAATTGATCGGTCCGATGAAATCATTATCCTATGATCTATATCCTAGAAAAACTGCTCACGGATATGTTCATGATGAAAATGCAAATTTGCTGGGGGGAATATCTGCTCATGCAGGATTATTTTCTAATGCAGAGGATCTTGGTAAGTATAGTCAAATGTTATTAAATGATGGAATGATAGGAGATAAAAAAATTATTGATAAAGAGTTGATATCATTATTTACTTCAAGACAGAGTACAGTAAATGAAGCAAACAGAGGATATGGTTGGGATAGACCAGATCGAGATGGTACAAGTAGTGCAGGTGATTATTTTTCTGATAAAGCATTTGGTCATTTAGGCTATACAGGTACTTCTTTTTGGATAGATCCAGAGCAAGAGCTAGTAGTAGTATTACTTACAAATCGAGTATATCCAACTCGAAATAATCCTGGCATTAAACAGGTGCGTAGAAAATTTCATAATACTTTAAATAAATCTATACTTCGATTTAATTAAAGTATTGTGGATTTATTTTTTAAAGAAACAATACGTACTGCAGGTTTGATGACAGGAACATCTATGGATGGTTTAGATATTGTTATTGCAGACATACAACTAAATGATAATGTGCATTATCAAATAATTAACGAAGTATGTATTCCATATCCTATAGATCTAAAAGAACAAATTAGACAAGCAGTATATAATCCAGGGAAAGACCATTTCAAATTAAATGATTATCTTGGCCAATGGTACGCTGATACATTGTTTAATTACTTACAATCAAAGAAAATAAATAATATTGAACTCATTGGATCTCATGGACAGACAATTAATCATATAAGTGGAAAATTATCTTTACAGATAGGCGCTCCACATCATATGGCAAAAAAATTAAGCGTTCCTGTAATTTCAGATTTTAGAAATGCGGATATTAATGCTGGTGGTACTGGAGCACCATTAATGCCAAAAATAGATGAGTGGTTATTTCGGAATCATGAGTCTTCAGTAATTGCATTAAATATTGGTGGAATAGCAAATGTAACATTGTTGCCATCAGAAATTAATCAGGAAATTGTTGGTTTTGACACAGGCCCTGGAATGTCTTTATTAGATGAAGCATATCTTAATAAATTTAAAGATGGATTTGATAATAGGGGACAACTTGCTCTTAAAGGAAATATAGATAATGAATTAGTATCTAAATGGTTAGATCATTCATATTTTGATCTAATTCCGCCAAAATCAACCGGTAGAGATGAGTTCGGCAAGAATTGGTTAGACAAATATAATAATGATCTTAATAGTCTTGATTTTATAGATCAATTATCAACACTATCTTTTTTTACTGCAAAAACTATATTTTTAGCGTGTGAGAAATTTATACAAGATCAAAATGTAAGTAAGATGATCGTCAGCGGAGGCGGTGTTCATCATAAATGCATAATGAATAACTTAAAAGATCTATTTAACCCAATTCAAGTGTTATCATCAAATAAATTAGATATATCTGTTGATGGCAAAGAAGCTCTAGGTTTTGCTATTTTCGCTGTAGCCCATGTTAAAGGTATCCCTGGGAATATACCATCAGTTACTGGAGCAAATAAGCCTGTAATATTAGGAAAGATGACGGTATGATTCCCTTGCAAGATCCAATGTCTATTTTAGTCTATTTAATAGCTATAATAAGTCTCATATACTATCTCAATTCTAAACCTAAGTTTTCAGGATTTTTTAAGTATTTACCAACTGCTATTTGGATATATTTCCTTCCAATGTTTTCAACAACACTGGGAATACTTCCAGAATCATCAGTTCTTTATGATTGGATAAGAACTTATTTACTTCCATGTTCATTAATATTGCTTTTACTATCGTCAAATTTTGATGCATTAAAAAAACTTAGCTCAAAAGCTCTATTAATAATGTTAATTGCCACATTAGGTATTGTAATTGGAGGAATAGTATCGTTTTCCATATTTGCCAATTGGCTTCCTAATGATTCATGGAAAGGATTGGGAGCTTTATCAGGAAGTTGGATTGGTGGAAGTGCAAATATGGTTGCTGTAGGTACATCAATTGGAACGCCAGATGATTTATTTGGAATAATGATTATTGTGGATACACTAGTTGGATATGGTTGGATGGGTATAGTAATTTTCTTTTCAGCCTATCAGGAACGAATTGATCGCTGGAATGGCGTTGAATCTTCTCTAATTGAAAATATTAGTATCCAAATGAGCGACATTGAATCCAAAAAAAGACCAACACGATTTATTGATTTGATTGCTATTATATCCATTGGTTTTATAGGTGGCTATATATCTCTTAAAATTGGTGAATGGTTACCAGATCTTGGAAGAATTATTACCAGCTTTGGTTGGACAATTATCATAGTAAGTATATTGGGAATCGTTTTATCTCTTACGCCATTTTCTGAATTGGAAAATGCCGGTGCTTCACATATTGGCAATTTTTTCTTGTATTTATTATTAGCTACTATTGGTGCAAAAGCAAATTTTACTTCAATTTTATATGCTCCTGTATTTTTACTAGTAGGTATATGTTGGATTACTATACATGCAGCAATCTTATTTATGGGAGGAAGATTATTAAAAGTACCAATGTTTTTAATAGCTACAAGTAGTCAAGCCAACATAGGAGGAGTTGTAACCGCTCCAATAGTCGCATCAGTATATCAAAAGTCTCTTGCACCAGTAGGGTTACTTATGGGTGTTTTAGGAAATATAATAGGAATATATTTTGGATTATTAACTGCATTGGCATTATCCTGGATTTCCAATTATTATTAACTAAAAATAAATCAGCATTTTATTTACTTATTTTCCTATAGAAAAAAGTTCCACTCAAAGTTAATGCAAAACCAATTATTGATGGGATAAAAGCAGTATATAAAGTAATTATTAAAAAAGAACTATATAATAAAAGAACGATAATCATACTCCATGGATAAAAAAGTGCTTTGTATGGCCTGTTTTTATCTTTCCATTTTTTTCTCAGTATATATATAGAGGAAAAAGTCAGTATGTTAAATATTGTACTTGTAGCAGAAAAAAAATCAATAATCATTTCATAAGTGTTTGTTCCTGAAATACCTGATTGTTTATAAGTAGCTAAAACAGAAAAAAGTAACAAAACAGTTGCCCAAATTCCTTGACCAATCAGAGCATTATTTGGAGTATTATATTTTGAATGAAGACCCTTGAATTGTTTAAAAAATAAACCATCGCGGGCCATTGCATGCCAAGTACGACTTTTGGTTAGTATTTGAGTACTGATATTACCAAATGCGTTTATTGCTACAGCAATAGATATAAGTACACCTCCGGATGTTCCCAAAACAACTTTCATTGCTGCTGTTGCAACCCATTTATTTTCTTTAATTGCTTCAACATCTAATTGATATAAATATCCAATATTAGCGCCTAAGTAAAGCAGCATTACTCCAGCAATACCTATAAATAAAGAAAGAGGAAGATTTCGTTGGGGCTCTTTTACTTCTTCCGCAATATAGGTTGCTCCTTCCCATCCGCTAAATGCAAAAAATGCATATCTCAAAGCTGCGCCAACAGAAAGTACTGTATGCCATCCAAATGTTTCTGGCCATAAAGGATTGCTAAAATTTTCTATATTACCAGTATTATATCCTGTAAGAGTTGCTCCAATAATACCTCCAAGAGCAGTTATTTTTAGAATACTAAAAAAAATCTGAAATTTTCCACTAAGTCTCACACCAAACAAGTTGATAAATGTTAGAATCCATATAGTAATCAATGATAGAAAAAAAATAGTAATTAAATTAAAATGATGACCGTAAATAATTACCCATATCGCACTAATATATTCCGAAAAAACTAATGCAACTGCTACAATGGATGCTGTCTCTGAAACAAAGAACATTGCCCATCCTCTTATAAAAGCAATATATGGTCCATAAGCTGCTTTTAAAAAAACATATGGCCCCCCAGATTTTGGCATCATCGCTGATAGTTCTGAGTAAATAACAGCACCAAAGATTGTAATTAAGCCACCAATTATCCAAACAACTCCAAATAATGATGTACATCCTACAAGAGCCATAATTGATGCAGGTACACGAAATATTCCTGAACCAATTATCCTACTAATTACTATGGCAATAGATTCTTTTAAACCAAGATCTTTTTTATAATGAGACATGATTAAGGAATTTTAAATATATACTTGTATCTATTTGCTTAAATCTTACTAATTTAATTTCCAGAATATCAATCATTGAACAGCTGGTTCAAGTAGTTTTATAGACACAGTTTTTCCTATTTGTAATTCTACTGGAATTGATATAGGAAAAGTTGCTTGGTATTTACCATGGCCGCATGGAAAATTTGTGATAATAGGAAAATCCATTTTTCCACAAATATCCATTACAATCTCATCAGTAGATTTTGAGAAAGGAACTTTTTCATCTTTTATATTGATTAATTCTCCAATAATAAGCCCTGAAATATTATCAAAAACACCAGCATTCTTTAAATGGATTAGCATACGTTCAAAAGAGTAAAAATATTCATTCAAATCTTCTAAAAATAAGATCGTACCTTTCGTATCAAATACATCACTCGTTCCAAGACGATTAATAATAAGTGTTAAATTTCCTCCCCATAAAGGACCAACTGCATTGCCAGCTTTTAGAATATTAGGTTGCATTTGATTAGGTACAATAATTTGCTCATCTCCATTACCTGATAGAATATTTATCATTTGGTTATAATTATATTCTCTATCTCCATTTTCATATGATGTTAACATAGGACCATGAAATGTTACTAATTCGGTTTGTTGGGTTATCGAAAGTAAATAAGCGGTAATATCACTGTACCCCATAAATATTTTTGGATGTTTTTTTATCAACTCATAATTAAGTAAGGGAATCACTTTATTTGCACCATAACCTCCACGAGCACATAAAATTGCATCAATTGATGGATCCAAAAACATTGTATGAATATCATTCGCTCGTTGTTCAGGGCTCCCTGCGAATGGGCCATCTTTTGAATAGATGTTCTTTCCATAAACAAGTCTGTAATTTTTTTGTAAAAAAATATCCGATGTATTCTTTAAAATTTTTTCATCAATCCAATAAGATGGGCTGACTATACCTATAGTAGCCTCAGTCTTTAATTTTTTTGGTTTTATCATAATTTTATTTTTGTTAGTGCATAAACGATTTCATCTTGAAGTTCGCGAAAAGGTTTAGATGAATTAACAAATCCATTCATCAAAATCGAAAAGGCAATAGGATTGTTAGTATTAGAAATTATATAACCCGATAAACAACTAGCGCCAGCAAGAGAACCAGTTTTTGCGATAATAGTAGATGTTGTATCAATATTTTGCAATCTGTCTTCCAGCGTTCCGTCAAATCCACCAATGGGAAATGTTTGAAAAAATTGCTTACGAATATTTTTATTATTATATGCCCATAAAAGAGTAGATGTAAAATGATTTGGGCTGCTATAATTGTATCTTGACATTCCTGATCCATCACTTAAACTAAATGTATTTGTATCAACACCTACTGTATCATGTAAGAACGTTTTAATAGCAAGCAGTCCATTATTCCAAGTTCCTACAGTATCAAAAAAAGTTGATCCAATATGTTTTACTAGTAATTCAGCAGTAAGATTTTCACTTCTTTTCATTAAGCCATTAAGTGAATGAACAATAGGTTTGGATTTATGCTCTATTATTTTCATTGCATTTTTAGGAACAGACCCTTTGATGATCTTCTTAATATTGAGTCCTTTGCTTACCAGCATTTCTTTAAATACAGTTCCCGCGAATAAACTAGGGTCATGAATATTTCTTTGTAGAGTATCCACAGAAGAAGTATCCATTATATTTCCAGAAATGGTAAAATTATTTTTTTGATTTTCCCAACTACGTTCAATCCTAAATTTTTGAAAATTTGTAGTATCATTTACTGTAATTGATTCATTTTGAATAGTTATATAATTTGTTTTTGGGTGAGTATTAATTATGGCAGGTTTTTTAAGTTTACCAGGTGAGACATAAAAATCAATACAATTTTCATTTAAGGACATTGCACTAATTTGAGGAGCATGCCACCAGGAGCCTTCATCCCACATCCATCCAGGTCCATAATGGAGATTATCAAAAATAGAATTATCTACAACAAGATAGTTAATTCTTTTTGCTAAATCCACTGATCGCATTCTTAAACGGTTATTTAAAAACCAATAATCTCTTCCAATATGGAGTTTTATTGTATCACTTATTGTCTGAGAAATTGTATCTAACTGTTCAATCGTAAGATGAGGATCACCACCACCAACTAAATAAATTGCGTTTGAATCTTGATATACTGATGTTGAAAAAGCCTTATTGCTATCAAGAAGCGCTAAGGCTGCTAGGCATGTATATATTTTAACATTACTTCCTGGGTTAAATAATGAATTAGGATTCCATTCATATATAGTTTCATTGGATTTTAAATCTATGACCTTAATGCCAATATTTGTTTGCAACCCAGAAGATTGTATAATCGAACTAATTGGATCAATTGCCTTTTTATATCCTGATACATTATATAGCGTAGGAGGATTACTACATTGTAGAAAAAAAATTAATAGAATGAATATATTTTTTTTAAAGATTCTTGCTATAAATGAAACTCTATTTGATTTAACAATTATCACAATCGTCTAATTAATAAATAAAATCATTAATAAAAATATTGTTATTAATTCTGTTGAAAAAAATTTATTTGACACTTTATTATCTTGTAAAGTTTTTAGAAGCGTGTCGCTCCCCCATAGTCTATTCAATCGTTTTTCTTTAATAATTAGGGAATCCGGGTATAGCTCATTTATTTTTTTTAATACACTTACACCTGTTTTAATACTGTAAAATTGATTTCTATCTATTATTCTAATTTCAATTCCATAGCATAGCTGATCTTCATATTTTGGTCTATCTGAAACTCCAGGAATTGATATTGGGGTGAATGATTTTGGTACAAAAACAACACCTGGTAATTTTAATTTATTTAGTTCTTGGGATAATCCTTTATTATCTATCCATGGCGCCCCAAACCATTTAAATGGGTTATTTGTACCTCTTCCTTCGCTTATATTTGTTCCTTCTAATAAACACATTCCTGGATAAATTAATGCTGTTTCCAAATCTGGAATATTTGGAGAAGGTTTAATCCATGGTAGGGTAGTTTCATCATACCATAATGATGAATGCCACCCTTCCATTGGAATTACAGTCAGCTTTGGTATAGGATTAATCCATTTTTGCTTAATAATTCTTTCAGCAAGTTCAGCAACGGTTCCTCCGTATCGAATAGGTATAGGGTATTTACCAATAAATGATTGATATTCAAGATCTAGTAATGGTCCTTCAATAATATCACCCCGTATTGGATTCGGTCTATCTAAAACTATCACTGGTATATTTAATGCTGCAGCCGCTTCCATAACTAAACCTAAAGTTGATATATATGTATAAAATCGTGCCCCAATATCTTGAATATCATAAATAATTATATCAATGCCATCTAGCATTTCTTTAGTTGGTTTTCGTGTTGTGCCATATAAGCTATATACTTTTGGTAAATTCTCAATTCCATCATCATATGTAACTTTTGAATCTGTTTCTCCAAATAGCCCATGCTCAGGTGAGAAAACAACTTTCAGATTTGTTTTTTTCAATTCCATTAATCTTTTATAATTCGCAATTCCATTTTGATCAACACCAGTTTGATTTGTAACAAGTGCAATATTTTTATCAATAATTAAGTGTTGTTTCTTGTCTAAGAGAATATCTAAGCCAGTTTTTATATTAACTTTATCTACTGGAGGAGTGGGAATAGAACTATAATATTTTGATTGTACTTGATGAATAGATTTGTCTGTTTGAGAAAATAATAGATTTGTTATAAGTACAAAAAATATGATACAATAATAATTCATTATTTTAATAATGTGATTTTTCTACTTTCTATATTTTGATCGACAGATATTGTTAGAAAATAAATACCTGCAGGTAATTCTTGATTAAACATATCTGTCCCATCCCATATCCATTTATAATTTTCATTTCCATTCAATAGGATATTTACGTTTTTTACAGGACGTCCTAATAAATCAAAAATAGATATTATTGCATTATCATTTTTATTTCTTAATGAAAAATCCAATGTAATTGATGAGTTTGATGGATTAGGATAAAGCGAATGAATTATAGAGGAATTTGGTAAAGTGAATCTATCTTGAGAAGATACATGCAAACCATTCGTAATAAATTTTGAAGATAATAGATCCCAAAGTTCAGGATTATTTCCATCATAACCCATAGCCCACATGCCTACTCCTAATAAGTTATTTTCAATGGCAAAATCATACTTAAGGGACAGTGATAAGCTATCATCATACCATCCTTGATACCAGTTTGGATTTTGATAGCGATACCATGGGGTTTGTGAAGATTCATCCCAAAGTTTACCATATGACAATGCGTTTCCTTCCATTTCAGAATAAAATTTTGCAGAACCATAATCTAAAGTAGGTGATCCACTAGATTCAGATGCAGCTGACCATTCGAAGCCATAATATGGACATCCAAGAATCAATTTATTATATTGATGATTTGTTTTATTCAAATAGTCATTTAACGTCCAAGAAACAGTAATTCCATTACCAGAAAGCGGAGCTATTGGACCAGTGGTTGAACTTCCACCATAATAGTAATTATATCCCATAATAAATAACCCATCACTTATAGTTGCGAGGGCATTGTAATCCCATCCATCATTCCAGTCAACTGCTGGTGTTGCCAGTGTAACTTGCGAACCAGGTATCTCCGTGTGAAATGTGTTAGTAAGATCTGTAATAAATTGGACCATATTTTGTTTTTGTGATGATGGGAACGATTCAAAATCAACATTTACGCCATCAGCATTCCCAGCTTGTACCTGTATTAAAAGATTATTAATTAGATTTTCTCTATTAGATGGATTGCTTAATAATGTAATCAAATCTTCACTATCAAAAAGTGTTACACAAAGCACGACATTAACACCATTTGCATGCGCCAAATTAATTAAACCAGCCACTGGCCAACCATGAAGATTACTTAGATTCCCTTGAGCAGTTGCTTCTGCACTAAAATAGGCAATAGTAGATATTAGATTGTAATTATAATTTTGCCATGCGGTCCCCATCCAATATGGGTGGTAACCAAAAACTTCTCGATTAGGTCCACTTGAACGATTTTGTTTATCTATAATAGGTTCGTTTGTATATGGACTAGATAATTCATTGTAGTTATTATTATAATACTCTAGCTGAAGTTTATGAATTCCTGGATGCTCTTGCGCAAATACAGAACAAAGTAAATTCATCATTATAAAGTATAATGGTTTTATTTTTCTTAAGTATTGCAATTCTGAAAAAAATCTTAGATAGTATATCTAAATCTATGGTGTACTAGACTCAGCAGAAAGTTAATTTAATAAAATATTGTCTTGAGCTTCTTTAATTAGTGAATGTTTTTCCATAATTAAATATTTTTGAATTTATATATACTTTAAAAAATTGTTTTCTAATTTTATGTAAAAAATTGCTTGATACTTTATTAATAAAAACGAAATTCCAAGTCTAATTTTTATCAAATATGATAAATCATTCAAAAAATGATAGCTACGTAGATAAATTTTGGGATAAACATATTATTCCAACATTGTTAGACTATATCCGGATTCCAAATAAATCACCAGATTTTGATCCGGAATGGATTAATAATGGACATATGGCATCTGCACTAAAATTAGCAAAAGATTGGGCAGAGAAACATAAGCCAGATGGTAGTACAGTTTATACTTTTCAAGAAGATAAAAGAACACCATTAATCATTATAGATTGCCCTGGAAATATAAAGGGAAATATTTTAATGTATGGGCACTTGGATAAACAACCTGAAATGCAAGGTTGGAACGATGGCTTGGGTCCATGGAAACCTGTTATTCAAGGTGATAAACTTTATGGTCGTGGTGGTGCAGATGATGGATATGCAATGTTTGCTGCAACGGCAGTTGTACGCTCATTACAAGATCAGAATATAGATCATCCAAGGATCATAATTTTAATAGAATTTTCTGAAGAAAGTGGATCACCAGATTTGCCTTTTTATATGGATCATTGTTCTTCTTTAATTGGCGAGCCTAATTTAGTCGTTTGTCTTGATTCAGGCGCGCAAAACTATGAGCAATTTTGGACAACTACATCCTTAAGAGGTCTCATTGGATGTACAGTACGCGTGGATGTTTTAAATGAAGGAGTGCATTCGGGTTCTGCCAGCGGGGTTGTGCCATCTTCATTCCGTGTATTACGACAACTACTTTCTCGATTAGAAGATGAAAAAACAGGAGAAATTATTCTTGATGATCTTGTTGTTGATATACCGGAAAGAAGAATAGAAGATATAAATAAGATGGTAGATGAGTTAGCTGGAGAATTTGACCAATTTCCATGGTATGAGTCGATGAAGTCTACTACAGACGATCCAGTTGAAGGAACACTCAGACAAACATGGAGACCAGCTCTTTCAGTAGTTGGAATGGATGGAGTTCCTGCGGTAAAGGACGGTGGAAATGTTCTACGTCCATATACAGAAGTAAAGTTGTCTATGCGTATTCCTCCAACTCTTGATAAAGAAATTGCTGTGCAAGCTATGAATAAGGCTTTAACAGAAAATCCTCCATATGATGCAACTATTACTGTAGAATTTGATGAGCCCGCTACAGGATGGAATGCACCAGAGTTAGATCCTTGGTTAGATACTGCCATTCAACAAGCTTCTCAAGCTTACTTTAAAAAACCTGCTTTATTTATGGGAGAAGGGGGAACGATACCGTTTATGGCTATGTTAGGTGAAAAATTTCCGAAGGCACAATTTGTAATTACTGGAATTCTTGGTCCGCAGTCTAATGCTCATGGCCCAAATGAATTCATCCATATTCCATATGCAAAGAAACTAACAGCTTCAATTGCATCTATTATTCAACAATTTACATTATAGAGAAAATTGTATGAAGTATGGATATATCAAAACAGTACAATTGTCATTTGAAGATGTAAATGATCGTATTCGATCCTGCTTAGAAGAACAAGGATTTGGAGTATTAACTGAAATAGATGTAAAAAGCACATTAAAGAAAAAGCTAGATGAGGATTTTCAAAAATATACCATTCTTGGTGCGTGCAATCCTCCTTTAGCTTTCGAAGCATTAAATGATGAACAAGCGATTGGATTATTATTACCATGTAATGTAGTATTATGGGAGAATGAAGATTTATCCACGACGATTGCAGCTATTGATGCAAATAGAATGATGACGATTGTTGAAAATAATAAACTTCATGACCTTGCAAATAAAGTGAATAAACTCTTACAGAATGCAGTAGATAATGTGTAAAAAAGATATGATAAATTCATGAAATATAGAATTGGACTTGATTTAGGTGGCACAAAAGTTTTAGGAGTTGTTACAGATAGCAGTTTTAATGTAATTCATCGAAAGAAACACCGTTTATCAAATAGAGCTGATATTTTATCTGTTATGGATCAAATTGCTGATGTTTACAAGAGTTTAATAAATAATGTAAATGATGGTAAGATTGTTTCAGCTGGAATTGCTTTGCCAAGCCCTGTTGATGATCAAGTTGGAGAAGCAAAACAACTTACAGCATTTAAGGAAGATAATTTTCCTGTAAGAAAAATGTTAAGAGATCGAACAGGAATAGAATTTAAATTAGGGAATGATGTCAATATGGCTACCCTAGCAGAATATAATTTTGGAGCTGGTAAGGGAACATCATCTCTCTTCACTCTCTATCCAGGCACAGGACTGGGGGGAGGATACATATATAATGGAGAATTAATCACTGGATATAATTCTACTGCTGCAGAAGTTGGTCATATTATTATTGATATTGATGGCCCTTTGTGTAAATGTGGACGACGCGGTTGCCTTGAAGCAATTGTAAGTTATCATGGATTTAAAACACTCCTTGAGGAAAAAATCAACTCTGGAAGTAGTTGCATAATTAACCCAGATAGATTTCGAGCTGCAGATATTTTTGATGCTTGGCATAATAGAGATCCCATTATTTCTGATTTACTTAAATACCAGGCACGCGCATTGGGAATTGGTATTGCAAATGTAATTAATATAACTGGCGTTGAACGAATTATTGTAGGTGGAACAATTTACCATGAGCTAGAATCTGATTTGATGCCAATTGTGAAGGAAAATGCTGAAAAATATTCGATTGGCAATGGAATGGAAGGCGTTAAAATTCTTTTAAACGATCTTGGTGATGAGGCTCCAGCACTTGGCGCTTCTATGTTAAATTAATTCCGGATAATATTAATAGCTGATTTTTCCTGTAAATAATTCTTTTTATGATTTTTACCAAAATGACTCTAATTAAAACTACATAATTCCATGTCTTTTCGTCATAAACTTGGTCTTGTTCTTGGTATATCTGTTTTTATTATAGTACTGATATTACCAATTCCTGAAAATATGAATCCAAAGGCTATGAAAGCGCTTGCAGTATCTAGTATGATGGCTATTTTTTGGGTGACAGAAGCCATTTCAATTATTGCTACAGCATTCATACCAATAGCACTATTCCCCTTATTGGGAATTTTAAATGCTGATCATATTGCAGCTAGTTATGGACATCATATTGTTTTATTAATTATTGGTGCGTTTTTTGTATCTAAAGCAATAGAATCAAATAACCTTCATAAAAGAATTGCTTTAGGTACAATACGTTTTATAGGTACAAGTAGAAGACAAATCATTCTTAGTTTTATGATTGCATCTGCATTTTTATCTATGTGGACAACAAATAATTCTACGACGCTTATGATGCTACCTATTGCACTGGCAATTATTCAAAGAGATTCACTGCAAGAAAAAGATCTGTTTGGTAGCGCATTAGTTCTTTCCATAGCCTATGCTGCAAGTATTGGTGGTACAGGAACTCTTATAGGAACACCTCCCAATTTGTTATTTGTAAGTACATTGAATAGTATTTTTCCAAATTCACCAGATTTTGTTTTTACAGATTGGTTGAAGATAGGAATACCCTTTGTTTTATTATTTCTTCCTATAGCTTGGTTATTTATTATTAAATATTTTGCAATAGATGGGGGGCTGAGTGATTCTCACAAAGTAATTGAAAAAGAATATCAAGAATTAGGACCTATGTCAATTGCGGAGAAACGTGTATTAATCATTTGTATTTTGTATGCATTAGGATTTGTTTTTCGCCGTAAAATGGATTTAGGATTTATATCAATTATTGGATGGTCAGATTTTCTTGGCATTCAACAATATGTAAAAGATTCAACTGTAGCGTTTTTTGCAGCATTGCTATTATTTGCTATTCCTGCAGATAGTGTAAAAAATAATAAAATTAAAAAGAAATTACTGAATTGGGATGATGCGAAAACAGTTCCTTGGGGGATTGCCTTTTTGATTGCAGGAGGACTGGCTATAGCATCCGCATTTAAGGAGTCGGATCTCATACTTTGGATAGGTCATAATCTTAATTTAGAAGGAATATCAATCTTTTTTGTGGTTCTTTTTGTAGTAGCAGGAATGGTGTTTTTAACTGAAATAAATTCTAATACAGCTTCAACTGCTATTTTTCTGCCAGTACTTGCTGGTTTGTCTCAGGCAGGCGGTTTTCACCCATATCTATTAATGATACCGGCTACTATTGCTGCTTCCTGTGCATTTATGCTTCCTTCTGGTACGGGCCCTAATGCCATTGTATTATCAAGTGGAAATATTTCTATACCTGTAATGGCTAAATGCGGTTTTTGGTTAAACCTAATTGCAATTGGAGTAATCGTAATTTTATTATATTTTATCATTTTACCTTTATTAGGAGTTGGTTCAGAGGTTCCAGATTGGATGTAACATTTTTTTTTGACAATTTTACAAATTTTTATATCTTTTTGGCCCAATTCGGGAACATTTTTGTTATAATAGAGTATGATAAAATTTATTTTAAATATACAGGAGGCAGTTTTTCATGATTAAAGTGCAGGATTTGACTAAAAATTATGGCGACGTACAAGCAGTTAAATCAATAAACTTTGAAATTAACGATGGAGAAATAGTTGGTTTTTTAGGTGAGAATGGCGCTGGAAAAACTACTACTCTTAAGATGCTTACAGGTTATTTAGTTCCTACCGCAGGTAGCGTTGAAATTAATGATTTAAATATAAATGATAGTGCGTTGGAGATCCAAAAGCAAATAGGATATTTACCTGAATTGAATCCTTTGTATCCTGAAATGTCTGTTTATGAATATCTTGAATTCATAGCAAGAGTTCGCAACATAACAGGGAAAAATTTTCGTGAAGCTTTATCCAGAGTTGTAGAGCGTTGTGGGTTGCAAGGTGTTGTTCATAAAGAAGTGTCTTCTTGTTCCAAGGGTTATAAGCAACGTATAGGTCTAGCAGGATCTATGATTCATGATCCCAAAATTTTGATATTAGATGAACCTGTTACTGGATTAGACCCGAATCAGATTGTAGAAATACGTGAATTAATTAAAAGTTTAGGTCGAGAAAAGCTAGTGCTTATGTCTAGCCATATTTTACAAGAGATACAAGCTACTGTTGATAGAATTATGATTATTCACCAAGGTGAAATTGTTGCAAATGGTACAAATGATGAGTTAATGAGTAGTTTTAGAGGTAATACAATATTAAACCTTGAGATACGCAATGCAAATGAGAACACATTAAAAGACTTACCTGTTGCTGTTCCGAATATTCATGTTTCTAATATTGAAGAAAAAAAAGATTTTCATTTGATTCAATTAGAGTATTCACAAGAGTTCGATCCTAGGGAAGATTTATTTAATTTTGCAGTTAATTCAAGTTGGGTCATTTTAAAGATGACTCCAACTACAACAGATTTAGAAGATATCTTTCGAAAGCTAACTATGGAAGGTAAAGCAGATGCATAATACTCGATCGATTTTTCAAAGAGAGATACGTGGATTTTTTAATAGTCCAATGGCATATATATTTTTGGTAATTTTTTCCATCTTTAATGGTTATTTCTTTACGAGCACATTTTTTCTCTATAACCAATCAGATCTCCGATCCTTATTTAGTATTGTTCCTATGGTGTATCTCATCTTTGTCCCAGCTATCTCTATGGGCCTTATTGCAAGAGAAAATAATATTGGTACAATGGAAACAATTGCAACATTGCCTATAAAAACGCATGAGTTTGTTCTTGGAAAATATTTTGCAGCTGTTGTACTGATACTTTTAGGTCTACTCGCAACGATTATACATTTTATTACATTAGTAAAGTTTGGCACAAAAATTGATTATGGCGCATTATTTACTGGATATATGGGATTAGCGCTTGTTGGTTCTATGTATGCTTCAATTGGAACTTTTGCTAGCAGCATTACAGATAATCAAGTAATCGCGTTTATTATTGGCGTATTTATTGTTCTTGTCTTTTTTCTTATGGGATTTTTTCTCCCGTTAGTTCCATCAAATCTTGCAGGCATTGTACAATATATAAGTGTGGATTACCATTACTCAAATATTTCTAGAGGTGTAATTGATTCAAGAAATATTATTTATTTTCTTTCAGTAATTGGGTTTTTCTTGATAATGACTGTACAGTCATTAGAATCTAGGAGGTGGAGCTAATGATGACTTTTGATTATAGAAAATCGATGGCATTGCCTGCTGTAGTTCTTTTAATCGCGCTATTATTATTGAATCTTATTGGTCGTAATTGGTATAAACGATATGATCTGACAGACACAAAAATGTATTCCTTATCTTCTTCCACAAAACAGGTAATTAAGAAAATAGATGATTTATTAAATATAAAAGTCTATTTCTCAGAAAATCTACCTGGAGAGTATGGAAATAATCGACGGTATCTGCAGGATATTCTTGAAGAATACGCTGCGATATCAAAAGGAAACATACGATTTGAATTTTATGTTCCTGATTCAGATGACGAATTGGAAACAGAAGCCCAGAAGTCTGGAGTCCAACCTGTTCAATTGCAGGTTATAGAAAAAGATGAAGCTGTAGTTAAAAAAGTCTTTATGGGAGTAGCAATATATTTTGAAGATAAACGTGAAGTTATACCTGTAGTTTTATCTACAACTGGTTTAGAATATGAGATAACAACTCGTATAAAGAAACTTGTTGAAAAAGATAAGAAGTTTGTAGGAATTGTTAATCCAGAAAATGATGATATTCAAACGAATACTTTTTCTCAAATCTTGCGACAACGTTATGAAGTAAGACCAATAGAATTATCTAATGAAATTCCAAATAATATTAATGTATTAATCTTAACGGGGATTAAAGACTCATTAGATGGAAATAAATTTGATCATTTGAAAAATTTTATTGATGATGGTGGAAATATGTTTGTTGCCTTAAATCCATTATCCGTTGATCTTCAAACACAAAGAGCTGAAGCTTATAAATCAAACATTTTTGATATAATAAGTCCTTTTGGATTTACCCTAACAGAAAACCTGGTGCTTGATAAAAGCTGTGGAAGGGTAAATGTTATGCAGGATATGGGTTTTATCAGAATGAATGTCCCTATGGAATATCCTTTTTTGCCAATTATTCGCACATTTAATCAAGATGAAGCTTTAGTAAGCGGTTTAGAGCAAGTGCACGTATTTTTCTCTACAGAAATATTATTTGATTCGGTTGGGACTAATGTTAATACAGTTCCATTGTTCTCTTCATCCAATAGATCATCTGTGATGACAGGGTTTTATAATTTAAATCCTGATCCAAAACAAAACCCACAATTGAGAAACTTAAATCAGCCGGGAAAGGTTGTTGCTGCTAGATCTGAATTAACTAATAATGAAACAGGTTTATTAAGTCAACTTATTTTGGTTGCAGATAATAGATTCTTGACAGATGATGGTGGTGGCGCAGTTCCTGAGAATCATGTTTTTATGATGAATGCAATAGATTTCTTGATGGGTGACAAAGATTTAATGGCGCTAAGATCCAGAGAAATTACTGATCGATCATTGAATGAGGAATTAATTACGGATGACGCCAAATCTAGATGGAAATGGATAAACGGATTATTACCGTCTTTATTGATTATAGGGTTTGGTTTTTGGCGTTTGCAAATGCACAAAAGAACTATGAAATTGATTGAGGAGATGTATGACTAAGAGTATGAAAATCCTTTTAGGAGTTCTGTTATTAATTATTATATTATTTTTTGTTAGTCAATCTAGACAAAAAAGACATTTCACTCAATCCTCTGATGTGTTTACAATATCAATGGATAAGGTAAATAGATTTGATATTCAAAAAGATTCGATATCAATTTCGATCGAAAGAATAGATACTACTTGGCAGATTGCTGGCAACGATTCATTGTTAATCCAAATGAATAGAATAAATGATGTAGAACAGAAGATATTAACTGTACAACGTGAATCTATGGTTTCAAATAACTCTAAAAAGTGGAAGACATTCAATGTAGATGATAGCTTAGGTTTAAAAATCACATTTTATGGGTACACTAATGAAAAATTGGGTGAGGCTATTTTTGGTAGATCTAGCTCGGAATGGCAAAGATGCTATGTTAGGATGGTAGATGAAAGTGAAGTATATATGACCAACGAAAATGTATTAAACAGACTACAAACACAACCCACGTTTTGGGGTTCAAAACCTCCACCACCTCCTAAAATAGAAGCTTCTGATTCATTGCAAACATTTTAATCATTATGAAATGTTTCATCAAAATAATATTCGTATTATTCACTACGTTATATGCACAGCAAGAAAAGGATAATAATATGAGTAAAAAAGTAAT
>CEPK01122747.1_pt1 | contig 21304 bp, 28 predicted proteins | sample 356231 | NCBI WGS metagenome assembly CEPK01 (sample SAMEA2620259, study PRJEB7988) | marine metagenome | biome: marine biome (ENVO:00000447); feature: deep chlorophyll maximum layer (ENVO:xxxxxxxx); material: "saline water (ENVO:00002010), including plankton (ENVO:xxxxxxxx)" | depth 80 m
ATTTCGTGCTTTTTCGTTTTCCACAGGTTGTGAAAAACTCAAAAAGTGCTGTTTTTGCTGTTTTCCTCGCTTCTCCCCATATTATAGAGGATCTTCGAGTGTTTTCGAGTCTTTTTGTGACACTTTGGGAACTGGCACAAGGGGACTTGACAAACGGTAGGGCGCAGCCTAAGACGACATCTCTAGAGCACCTTACATATATTTTTTAAATGATTTAAAAAGTTTTCCACAACACCTCTAAAAACTGTGGAAAACTCAGTTGTACCAGTGTGCGGAGTGTCATCAATCCAACCCCAATCCAGGTAGATTGTCTCTAGACTGTTCATAGACTGCATACTGTCTTTTTACGATAGATTTCATGTCATTTAGATATGATTGCATGATACATTCATCACTGTTTGATTTAATTAAATCTTGTATGTGTAGTATGTGTTCTGCTATGAATAACAGTTTAGTTTGGTTGTTCATTCTCACAATAGTCTATGTCAATTTCACATAAGATGTCATTTCTATCTTGTACGATAGGTTTAAAGTATTCAATCATTGTTGATCCTAATACTGACCCACATAGAATAGTGAGTAGAATTAATACAATTCTCATTGATAATATGCTGGTTTGTATTTGTTATTGTATGTCATGCCCGACTCATTCTCTACTGTTCTTCGTAGTTCATTTAATTCTTCATTGATTACATCATTACATTCAGTCAGTTGTTCTGCTTCAATCAGATATAATACTAATTGTATTTGTGCATCTGATAATGGAATAAGAGTTTTCATCGTTTAAATGTCAGATTAAATGAGAGTGAGACACGATTGTGATTTGTTTCATTGATACGTGTACCATGCATAAGAAATGATGGCCACAACACGATTAGTCCTTTCTTTGGTATGATTTGTCGTGCCATGTCTAGATGAGCAATCATATAATTGTTCTCAGACACGTAGTGTGGTGAATGAAAGTAAATGTTCCCATCCCTTTGGTTGGTACTCACATAATACACGCCACTGATGTCGCTGCCACCATGACTGTGCAAGTGTGCATACTGTCCATTAGTAGTTGACGTGAACCATGAGTTGTTAATATCATAGGGATCATGTGATTTAATACCAATATCATTTAAGTATTGTGTCACATGATATTGAAGAAACAACTGAAATTTCTCTGACTTTTCTATCACATTTGATTCAAATGGATTAGGTGTCAGATGATGTGTATCAGATGACCAACCAGGACGATGAACAAACTCGGTGAGTGTTAAATCATCATTGAGTTCTTTTCTCTCTGGTATAGAACATTGATACTCATATAAGGGAAGGGGAAACCACTGTTCAGTTGCCATTAGTTTTTAAGATATTGAAATGTATGAGGTCCTGTTGGTTCTTTGATTTCAAATTCAACTGTTTCAAACAATCGCATGAGAGTCTTTGAATACATTCTGTATCCATTACCCACATACAATTGTCCTAACAACACTGAAATTGTAGCAGATGACCAAAAGAAGTAATACCATCGTGATTTTACTTGCGCCCTTACCTTATCTCTTTTACTAGTCATACAAATTGTTCTGTTCATTAGACATTATAAAACCCCTGACAGTATTTGTCAAGGGTTATGTGGATGAATTATTCTATTGTAATGTTAGGGAAGCAACGACCTACACATTCGTTTGTCTCCATGCACTGCATCTGCTTCAATTATACAGTCGTAGTAGTCATCTAATCTTGTGAGCGTGTCCTGTGTAGTGGGGTGCTCGATATGTTTCCACTCTGCTAATTGGTTCTGCGAGATGAGATTGTGCATTTATTGTTACCTCTTTAGAATTTGGTTATCATGATGTAGAGAGAGATTCACTTCATCGGTCTGTCCTTAATTCTACCACTATTTATGGTGGAATGGACACATTTATGAGTGATGGTAACAATAATTTATGCCTACGTGATTATACTTAGTCTGCTTGTAAAATGTAATCTATACAGTTTGGGTGACCATGAATGTATGGGACATCCTCAGTTGCTTCTATCTTTGCTTCGTATGAATTCTCTGCATATTCACAGATTTCATGTGTATGCATCTGATGGTCATGATAACCAACAACATAGTGTGACATTAGCTTCTAACTCGAAAGACTATACTATATCTATACAAATGTGGGTGATTCAGTGATGGTCCAAGTCCTCGATGACTGACATAAGCAGGAAATATAATTATTCTTCCTGGTTTGTACTCATGTGTCTCAATGACACGGTCCTTGTCTAGGATTTGAAACTGTCCTCCCCACTCTTGACACCACTCAGGGTTTGGGAATACCATGATAGTAAGTTCATCACTCATACCTTCTATGGAGTCTATGTGTGATGATCCATCACATCCAGAGTGTTGTAAGTTGATGAATATCTCTTGCAAATAATACTCATGTGATGTGAGAGAACATATTCTCTCAAACATATCAAAGAATGGTTGTGCTTTATCATGTAATACTGTGCATCTATTCAATGACTTGCGTTCAAATAGTCTGCATCCTAACAGTCTATGTGAACCACTGTCACCAAATGGCCAGGTCTTACGATTTGCTATGTTATTTGCTTTGTATTCTATCTGATCATTCAATACTTGCATAATATTATACAAGTACTGTTGATCAAATGTGTTATCTATTATTTTTGCGATCATCTTTCACTGATTTCATTGCGAGGTGTTCAATTAACAAATATAACCACACGATACTCAGCACCATGATAGCAAATAGTCTGATATTTTCTGCATTAACTACGATCATGATTCACTCTTTGGATTTATGTAGTAGTTGAAAGCAACACTGATACGATCTTCATCACTGTATGACTCTTCAACATAATGCCACACATGACCAGGTAATATGTACATTTTACCTGCTTCACTCGGTACACTGTATTGAAAATCATCATACAACTGTGAGTATGTTGACCCATCATTGCGAGCCACAATCATCTTGCCACTGTTATCAGGAGTCTTAATGAATGCAACTGCAATTAAATCTGTGCGTCCATGGTGGTGTATAGCATTATAGTGATGTTTCTCATTGATGTTCACCCACCAACCCACATGATCTTTACGCAATTTCTTCTTAAACTTACCAGTTGTAATACTATTACACAAATCCCAACAGTCTTTCTGAAGATTTGAGAGACTTTGTGGGATTTGATTGAGTATTTCAATAGGACACTGTGGTCCAAAGACTGGTGACTGCCAACCTCCGATGTTGCTGATAGACTGAGAAGGATAGTCTTGCTTAAGGATGTATGTATCCTCAACAAGTCTATCCAAATCATGATCTAGATTAACAGTGATGATGAAGTCCTGGAATATCTCATCCACGACCACACGATTCATGTCAATAGTCATCTATTTCATTATGTGCTTTCCATTCTGCATACATGCGTCCGTAGACCATGCCTTCGTTTGATTTGAGTGGAGATCCTTCAAGAATCTCCCTCTCTCGCTTGTTGATAACATTGAATGCGTCTGAGAGATACTCTCGTTCCCATCCCTTGATACGTTCAGACTTTTCCATTTAGCAATCCTTGCATAATTTACGTAGTGTCTCAATGTTTTCTAGGATCTTAGCAGATGCTTCCTCATCATGTTTGGTTTGTGCTTCACAATATTGAAGAACCAAAACACGCAATGACTCAGCGATTTGTGATTGATTCATAGAGTTCTTTGAGCTCATACTCGTCGTAAAAATGAGTGGACTCGTTTATATAGTTGTCGGGATCCATCCACTCGAACCATTCATCCGCAAAAGCGAGGGCATCATCTACCCTTTCCTCCGCAATCAATGCTCTGAAACGATCCATGACCCACTCACAGATATTGTCACGTTCTCCTGATACACGGATTTCCATGAACTCTGATTCTGGTGTTTGGTTAGTCATTAGTTACGCTCCAGTGATGCAATGTTGTTCAAATGATCGTATTGTACAAGGCGATAACCCTCTGGTATCAAGGACTCTAGTGCTTTAACAAACTCAAGAGTGAAACGAGATTGGTAATTCCAAAATGTTCTGTAATCTCTAGAGTAAGGATCAGCGTTAGTATTAAGTCGAACGGTAAATGCAGAGCGTTCGTTGCACGTGTCGATAGGTGCGAGTAATTCTTTAACATGAGATACTACCAGTGGAGACAAGCGTTGTGCCTTTAGTTGTTGGTTGTAGAATTTCTTTGACATAGTAGGTTGTTACCTGTAGGATAGTGTAGCAGAGAATGGTATGAGTGTCAAGTGGTGTATCTATATCATGTATAGATACCCACCTGCCCAGTCTGCTCTACGTAAACACTCTAGTCTTGATGCTTCATCCATTAGATTGAATCTGATGTGCTTTGCTGGTTTGTTATATCCTGCTGGTTTGTACACATCACCTGTTTTCTTATCTATGAATGCATGTACTGATGAATCTCTGTACTCATACTTAGGTGAAGGTCCCATGTCATCAAACTCTTGCATAACAATCTTGATGTACTTACGTCCTACGTATGATACAAATTTGTTAAGACCTGCTGTACCCTCCATGATCTTAGAGAGAGCACCTTGATGATATCCAGTGGAATCTCCTTCCTTAAGGATAGATCTGTTGTGCATTGCGATGCTATGATCTTCAAAGTCTTTGTCTAATGCGTTGATTAGTTCTTGTGCTCTTTCTGCTACGGTCATGATTAGTAAGATTGTTGTGTATGTACTTATTATAATGGAAAAACAGGCAGTGTGAACCACCTGTGTACCAGTTTATGAACTGGTCTCTAGTATAATATCTCTTACTCTCTCACGATCTAGACTATCACCACCACCCCATGTGTAATGTACATACTCTAGGTCACCTTTCTCAATTCTCTCAATGTACACGTCAAGTGCATCTTCAATCTTCTGACTAGTTAATCCATCTATAGGATATAATACATCTGGGTGTGTTGGTAAGTAGAATGATTCAACATACTCAACGAATAACTGTCTATTTGCTGCTGCTTCTGCTTCTTCAATAGAATATGGTTCATCTGATACCATTCTTTCAGCGAATTCATTGAGTTGACGTGTCATCATGTGTTCCTTTGTTTGTTATGTACTTATTATAAAGCATATAACCACACATGCAATCAATCGTGTACAGTTTCTGAACTGTCCACTTTCTTACACTCTTTCCAATATTGCCTGTACACTAACAAATTACATTGTTTGTAACCATGTAATGTATTCTCATCCTCCCACTGTGCCACACATAACGTAAAATAATGGTGATCTATAAATGTGATGAAACCTGACTCATCACCGTATTGTATATGATCACCGACAGAGAATGGGAAAGACATAACTATAAGGCAAATTTACTTATAGAAATGCATGTCATGAATGACAGCATAATTACGACATCCCATCCTTTAGTACGTATGAAATATGGTATGCTAATTGCATCAGCAATAGCATGCATCACAGTACCAGTGATGACATTTACATGAAGGATAATAAAATATGAGATCACAATCATACATGATCCAATAATCCTGCTAATTGTATCTACTTTCAATGTCATGCTACTATCCACTCATGCTTTTCTGCTTTACGCTTACAGTACATACAATACAATGCAGACCATGCAAAGTTGTACACTCTTGATGCACCATCACAGTGTGGACATACAATCCATCTACCGTCACGTGGTGCTCGTGTGTGATTGTTTACGTTCACATGTACCTCATAGAATATGGTGAGCGAAAACAAAACTGAGGGTCGTCTTTGTATGCATTACCCCAACGGTCATGTGACTGCTTCTAAGTCAGTCTAGTCAGGAACTCGTTTGTTTTCGCATTCTTATTATAATGGATAAAGTATCGGTTGCAACCATTTGTTAGACACTTGTAACACTGGCACACTACAGACTGCTACCCTTATGGAATTTTGCTATATCTGACATAGTGATATGAGCAGCATACTTGTATTCATTCATTTCTTTCTTACCTGGAATTGTGGTAGGAGTATACTCATACCCTTCTTCAGGTGATGGTGTCCAGTCAGGATCTTTACCCCACTCATTCCAGTCCTCCTCATTTAATAGGACTGTCTTGGGTGCTTTACCACTCATCTTAGCAGCATCATCAGCATGTTGTTGATGATATGATTGAAGTCTTTCTAACTCTGACTGTAAATCAGAATGAAACTCATCAACAGATGCATCATCAAGATACATTTGAATTGCTTCTGCTAACATCGTTCTTCTACTTTTCATTTTACTTCCTTATAGTATTAAGATATTCTAGTACGTGATCTCTCACTGCCATGAGTTCATTAAAACATTTTTGGTTGTGAGCACACCCACGTAGAGAATTGTCTGGTTTCTGTACTGACTCAATGAATAAGTCTAGTCCACGATTCCACTTCTCATCTTGAGTTTCTTCATGATCAATTGAGCGTTGGTCTTTCATAGGAATTTCTTAAGAGGTGTGTGACGTGCAATACGGTCGTCTGCCATCTTAACATACTCTTCATGAATTTCAACACCAATGTATCGTCTGTCATATTTCAAGCATGATATGGCAGTAGTTCCTGATCCCATGAATGGATCAAGAACTAGATCATTCACAAAACTATAATATTGAACTATCCTATCAGATAACTCAGTTGGATATGGTGCTAAGTGTTTTGATGTGGTCTCAGGATTGAAACACCATACATTACTACGTTCATACCCATCAGGAACTAATGATCTTTCAAGTATCTCAGGTGCATATGATCGTACTGTCTTATCTATAAGAAATGATGCAGGTTTCTTGAATATTAATATAGTCTCTGTTACAAGGTTTGGTTTATATGCTACTGGTTTACGATGCTGAAAAAATCCACCGTTACGATTAACAGCAGATCCTTCTGGTTTCAACCATATAATATCATCAATGTATTGCCATCCCAATCTCTCCATAATACTAAAGAAGTGGAATGGAATCGCAAGTCTCTTACTCTCATGTGCTCTTGACTCACGTGCTTGTATGACTGGTGATAAATTGACAGCACACATTCTACCTTGTTCAGTTACTCTGTATACTTCACGAAATATATCTTCAAGAAATTGTAGATACTTATCATACGTAGACCATTGTGCGTATGCCTTTGCATTATAATATGGTGGAGATGTACATGTAAGGTGTACACAATCTCCATCCATCTCAGTCAAATAATTTAATGCATCGTCACATACTATCTTATTCATCCAATGCTCCTCGATGATGATTTGTTACTGTTACAGTCTCCATTTAATATTGATTTGCGTCCATGACATAGTTTACAGTATGTCTTGACATTACTAGGAACATTATTATGATGATCACCATCTAAATGGTCTAGGTCAAGACTAGTCTCGAATCCTACAAATGTAGATACAGGACATGTCCATCCTAAATGACCATCATTATTTTCGCAATAGTTCTTTTTATGTCTTGTAACACCAGGTCTATCGATTCCTTTCTTACGTGCAGTAGCACAACTAGAACATTCTGATTTGAATGACCAGTACTTCCACTCTCTTACTTGTACATTATTATTACATCCATCATTGACACATGTAGGAAGTGTGTGTCCTTCTGCAAAGAATCTTGCTTTCTGTTGTTGTGATACTGTAGAAGGCATCGTTTAACTAACGCTACTACTAGTATAGCGGAAGTTTGTTGGGTATGCTATTGATACGTTCAGTTTGCAAACTGGCATAGTCCTTATGCAATTCACATCCAATGTATGCTCTACTATTCTTCTTAGCAACCATCGCTGTGGTTCCTGATCCTAAGAATGGATCTAGAATAATATCACCCTCCTCAGAACCTGCTAGAATGCAAGGTTCAATTAAATCAGGTGGGAATGTTGCGAAGTGAGCACCCTTGTAAGGTTTACTAGTTATCGTCCAGACAGATCTTTTATTCTTTGTTCGATATGACTTTGTAAGTCCTGTATGGGGTTGTAATCCAGTTCCTTCATTGTGATATTTTCCATTGGATCTGTCACGTGTGCCCCAATCTTTTGCTGGTTCCTTGATTGCTTCATTGTTATAATAATATTTCTTACTCTTACTTAGTAAAAAGATATATTCATGTGATTTTGTGCATCTATCTCTTACTGACTCAGGCATAGGATTTGGTTTGTTCCAAATAATATCCTGCCTCAGATACCAACCATCAGCACGTAGTGCAAATGCTAACATCCAAGGTATACCAATAAGATCCTTGCTTTTCAATCCTTCTAGTTTATTTCCTCTAGCAGGTGAAAAACTAGGCAAATCTTGATTGGTTTTGCTTACTGTTTGTTTAGGATAGTTCCCATCACTTCTGTAATTGTAATAGGTATCACCCATGTTAACCCATAATGTACCATCATCAGCAAGTACATCACGTACACCTCTGAATACTTCTACCAGACTATCAATAAACTGTTCTGGTGTTTGTTCTTGTCCAATCTGTTCTTCCTCACCACCATAGTCACGTAAACCATAATAAGGTGGAGATGTTACACACATACGTGGTCTCTCAGAGATACCAGTTGTGATTTGTGCCTTGAGTGTACCTAGTGTCTTACGACAATCACCAAATAATACTGTGTTTCTCATTTTTTGAAGACACCAAATTTAGTTAGTAAGTAAAGTGATAGTACTGTCCAGAATACTATCTCTAATCCTATGTTATTCATTTACTATAATGTTTCATCATTAAGTTGTAAGCAACTTGATAGTTACAAGCTTTAAGTATTTCACCATTGTGTATGACCATGTACCTGTTATGCTTACCAGCACAAGGTACAGCAGCCCATTCACCATAAGGATCCTTAGTAACAAATCCTGGCATCATAAACTTATCGTCTAATAGATACGGATTGTCTAATTTCTCTAGGTTGGGTCTGGTACGTTTTGCCATACTATATCACCGTATGTATCAACGACATACGCATTTATGAAATGATCTGAGTCAGGGCAGTCTGCTTGCTTGGGGAACCAAGCACCAGCATTCACTGTAGCAGTGTCCTCTGTCTCAAACCTGATAGTAGTATACACCCCTTGTTTGATGATGTCAAGTACATACTCATCCATGAATCCTTCATACCATGAATTCACGGTTGCTTTCTTACTTGCATCAAGATTATTATATGTGCTAAGATCCATGTATACCAAATAACATTGGTTACGATTAGCATAGTATTCCATCAACTGAAATACTGATAGTTCGTTACCCTGTATGATCATGACATTCCTTCTAACTCATCACTAGCATCTTTGATAATTCTTTCTAAGAAATCTCTATTCTTCTCAGTATCACGACCACCATACTCAGCCTCTATTCTATCTGTTTTAATCTTATCATACTCAACCAACATATCATTGAAGTATGTCTTATCAGTCTCTGACTTAAGTGTCAAGAAATATGCTATCTTATCTCTGAACTTCTTAAGTCTATGCTTACCCATTTCAATGAACTGACCAGTAGTTGCAAGATAATCTTCAGTTGGGTAGTCTACCTTGTATACTTTATTATAAAACTCTGGAGATATAGGGAACTTAGTATTCTCTGTGTCATTAGTAAACTCGGTAGAATCAGTTAGTTCTCTTAGTTTAGTTCTATACAATGTATACTGTGCTTTAGTATCAGCATCAATTGGTGCATCAGGTAACTGTGTCCAATCTGTTTCATCCAACAAGAAATTTCTTGCTAGTCTTATACTAAATGGTGAGACTGCTTTCTGCTTAGAATACATTCTAGCTAATTCATCTTGGAAATCTTGGTTCTCAAGTGAATCAATTAAATAGAATCCTTCAATTAGTTTATCTTTAAATGCAGTTGCTTCGGCAGCACCAACTGCCTCCATCTCATAGTCAACCCACTTAAATGTATTAGTCTTAAAGTCTTTTACATACTTCCTACGCTTTGCAGTGTATGAATCATTGGTAAAATACTGAAACGTGATGAGTTTATCCTTGTCACTATCCCATAAAGGGTATAACAATGGAGTGAGTGTATCCTTCCAATATGTTTCAGGAATAGTCTTTGGTGTACCGTTGTACTCAATCTCCTGATTGATAACATCTAACTGTACTTGCAGTACTGGTGCATCTGCCATTGTATTTTAGTATCTCCGTAGTTATATTTAGAATGCTTTGATCAAGTACTTACATAATATGTAAGGATGCAAGAGTGGAACATCAATATCAGGATCAATAGTTGCTTGTGGTTCTATCTTAGTAGTTGATTTTAATGTCAATGTTGCTTCAGATGCACCAAGACCAGAACTATATGTAATACCTGGACCTGTCTCACCTTGAACAGTATAACTTAATGAGTCAACACCTGGTTTACTGATCTTACCAGCAGTAGGAACAAATACAAGACCACTCACCTTTTCATTCCAATAAATGAATTCACATATACCATAGTGGTCACTGTCTGCATCATTATCATTAGCAGCACTAGGTGTTGCACGTGGTTGTTCAATCTTTATCTTAGTACCAACTGCTTTAGCATCTGTTGGCATTGCTACTGAATAAGTATACCATTTAGTATCACCACTTGCACCATCCCATGCTTGACTGAGTACAGGAACATCACCAATAATAGGATCAGTTCTAACTGAGTTTGGTGTAATAATAGTATCAATCAATGTCCAATCAGTTGAATCAGCAGCTTGATAGTATACACGTAGAACTTCTTCTGGTACGTTACCACCATTGACACCATTACCTCTACATGCCTTGATGGAGAAATAATTGCAATTGGTTGTGTCAACTGGATTCAATGTAATGAATCGTGTGCCAGTTGTACCACTGAGACCACCGAACTTGACATAGTTGGTATATTGTTGTGAACTATTAGAAGCAAGAAATAATTGATCAACAACACCAGCAGCATCATCAACTGTGGATGTAACCTTAGTACCACCACCAGCTCCGTTCATAACATAGATGTATGGTATCTCTGTGTATCCACCACCAGCAGAATCTAAATTGATTGCTGTTACTTTATTAGATGCTACAGTTACTGATGCTTGAGCAGCAGTGGTAGCACCACCACCAACAATATAAACGTCTGGTACTTGTGTGGTTGGTAGTTTAAAGTTGCCAGCACTACCAGTACCAGTACCACCACCAACAATATTTACATCCCATACTGTGTTGTCTTGTGATCCTGATGCAATAATGTCACCTGTTGATGTACCTGTTGATCCACCAGTATATCCAACAATCTTACCTAATCCAATCTTAACATATCCATCACTACCATTACTTGTAGAACCAGTAGTTTGTCCACCTGGACTAACACCTGCTCCACCACCACCAACTGTAACTGATACTGAACCAGGATTATTTAAGTTAGACCATTGTATTGATCCACCCCAGATAGCACCTGATCCACCACCACCGCCTCCAGCAGTCCAGTAATCATTATTATATGTGACGCTTAAACTAACACCACCTCCACCAGTATTTGAATGACTGAATGAATTGAGACTAAACCAGTCAGTACGATAAGAACTAACACCTGAAAGTCCTGCACCACCACCTTGGTGACCTCCATCTCCTCCAGGAGCACCGCCTGGACCTCCTGATGCACCACCATTTCCTTGTCCACCAAATGATACACCATTTCTAGCAACGCCAGCACCGCCAGCTCCACCTCCACCACCGATACATCCGTAGTGTCCACCGCCACCACCAGCACCTGGACCTAGAGCTTGAGTTGTTCCATCTGGTTGAGAATATCCTGATGGTGGTCCTCCACCATTAACGCCAGCACCACCGTCATAACCAGATGCACCAGCACCTCCACCGCCACCAGCACCTGCTAAGATTTGAGTACCACGCATGATCATGCCAGCAGCACCGCCACCGCCACCATCTGCTTCTAGGTGTCCTTCACCACCATATCCACCATTAGCACCCATGCTATTGGATCCACCATTTCTACCACTAGCAGCACCACCAAATTTAACATTCCACCCACCAGTTGAAAAACTACTCAACTGTGACTGAATCATATCAACAACTAACGTGCCACCATTATATCCTGTGTATCCACCACGACCAGCATTTCCACCCTTTCCACCTCTTACTGTGAATTGTACTGCACTTGGATTAGTAATACCCTGAGTATTAAATGTACCATCTTGATTAAGTGTCTCAGTATATGTACCACTTTGTCCACCGACGAGTAGATTTATACCAGCAGTTCCATTTCCTGGTTGGTTCTCACCCCATAATCCAGCAGTTCCACCACCGTTAGGATTATTTGGATAGTCTGCGACTGGCCAACCATCTGATGTCTGACCATTAACACCATTACCACCATCCTGACCATCTGAATTACCAGTGGCTGAAACACTACCAGATTGTGTGGCACTACCACCATCACCACCGTCTCCTCCTTGCTGTCCGTTGGATGCACCTCCACCCTCTCCACCTTCAGCAACTAAGTTTAGATCACTACCAACAACTATACTACTATTGCCACCATTATTACCAGCAACATTACCAGCAGCACCTGATCCACCACCACCAGTAACTGTGTATATTAATCTATCTGGTGTACCTGTAATATTTCCTAAGTTAATGCTGTATGATCCTGGTGAAGAATATGTCCACTCATCTGAATAATCATATACAGGAGTACCACCAGTGTTAACTGTTCTACCACCAATATTAGATGAACCAGTAAACTGTTTCATTACTGGGTCAGGTATGTATGTCTGGAACACATAAGAACCAGCACCTTGAGCACCTGATGCCATATAGAACTGTTCATTTGCAGCAGCAGTTGGATCTTTAAGTGAACCACAACCACCAGCACCACCAAATGCATCAAATACATCATAGGTAGCAACAGTATTATCTGTAATAGGACTTCTTAATAGTCCATGCTTGTGTGTGAATACAATACCACCAGTAGGATACCATCTAGCAAGTCTACCTCTACCTTCACGATAGTCTTGTAGATACCTATCACCACCTGCTTCTGCTTGATATTGGTTAAATCCTGGTACAGTATGATATACTGTGTGACTATGTTGTGGAGCACCAGAGAGTTTAGTCTCTCTCATTGTTATATCAATCTGTTGTTGACCAATAATAGTACACTCAACAGTCTCAACAACATTCTCATATCCAGTAGTAACTATTCTACCAAGTGAGAAGTATTCATCTTGTTGATCCTTATCAAGATACCATGCACCACCTGTAGTACCAACACCAAGTGTTGAGTTACCTACGTTAGGAGAGTTGTTACCAAATACAGGACCATTACCAACAATCTTTCTCGTTCTTAAATCAGGTACTTTAAATGTTCCTAAGTTTGGATCACCCCACCATTCCATTACATTATTAGTATTGATACCTTCAATAGAACCATCATCACTAGTAATTCTTGCTTCAGCAACAGCACCAGATCCACCACCACCTGAGAATGTTATTGCGGGTGCAGTTACATATCCTTGACCAGGATTAATAACATCAATACGTACAACCTTTCCATTTTCAACTGTTGCACTTGCTGTGGCATCTGTCCCACCAGCAGGAGCAGCAGCAATTGCTACGTTAGGATTAGATGTATAACCAGATCCACCATTTGTTATATCAATACCACTACTAGCTCTACCACCATACTTGTTACCAATTAATTCAAATAATCCTGGAAAATCACCAATATTATACTCTGCTCCATCACAATACAAATAACCCTGATGAGTATATGCAGGATCATCTTTTACTGCATAAGCATTACCAGTAGTCTCTGTTAAAGCAGGGAATGTGGTAGCACCAAACTTAACAAAATTATGATCATACGAATTTGTGCCAGTCTTTAAATTGGGTACAATAGCACCCACTGGTGTTGTATCTACGGTAAGATCTGTATAGAAACCTTGCCTAGTATTTCTGTATAATTGTGTTGATGTCATTAGATCTTAATTAGGTATTCCATTACAACAAAAGGAGCACATGCACTATCTATTGAAACTGATGAGTCTGCACCAACTGTCATAGTAGTTTGTAAATTCTCAGGTGGAATGACAATAGCATTTGTCTTAACCTGATAGTTATGATCTCCTTTCTCTAAATCAATACGATGATTATGTATAGTAGGATCGAGACCTCCCTCACGTGGTAATTCTGCTGTATCTGTTATAGTATTCTCTAGGTCTGTTGTAGCACGACCAGTAACTACTGAATCATTTGCTTGTAGTGGTAACACATCATATAAACTGTTACCAAGAAAATCTTCAGGTACACCTTGAGCACCCTGAATATATGTTGGTTGAACTGTTATAGTATCATTAGAAATAGCACCTCCACCTGGAATACAAACAAATAATAATTGTACGACGTTTCTATAACGTGCTATATTAGATCCATCAGCAGAACCAGCAAGTGTTCCTCTATTAATAGGACCCATTGTTGAGTTTAATATACAATTATATGTGTATTGATCACCAGCACCATATATGCAGTGACCCCAATAGATAGTACCCTGTGGACCTTGTGTTGATGTTGCACCACCACCTGAACCTGGAGACCATTTATCTATAGCAAAACAAGGTTGTTGTCCTGATCCTGGTACCCCACTACTATTTGTAGTTCCATCCAACCAATCCTGAATAGGAATAGTAGAAGCATTTCTTCTACCAAGTTGACCCTGAACCTGTGGAGCATTAGTACCAGTCTCTGTTACTGCTAAGTTTCTCGCTCTTACAGCAGAGTGGAAGTGTGCGTGTGGATGAATAGTATTCTCTTCAGCACCTTCACTATCTGTACGGTGTGTTGCACCAGCATATGTCCAAGAGGGTTTACCTCTAATATCAATCTCTTGACTTGGTACTGAAATAGATCCACTATAATCTATTCTAACATTATCACCAATAGCAGAGACTGCTTCAATACCAATACCAGATCTACTAACCTCTGTACCTAATGAATTATCTAATCTTATATTATTATATAATCCTGAGTTAGCACCTGAAGTTGGTTCAGGATACTTAGAACCAAGATCGGGAACCATAAACTGTGAATCAGTTAATGTATCAAAATTTGATAGATCATTATTCTTTCTGATAAACTTACAGTTCTCACCCACACCACATATAGCTGCTAGTTGTGGATAATCATCTGCATAATATTTTGTACCATCACATTTTAAATAACCAGCAGGTAAATTCTTTATATTAAGAGTACCATCAGGTAATCCCTCATACTCTACTGGCCAAATAATAATTTGACCTGTCAGATTACCATACTTAGCTCTTTCTTTAGCGTAAAATGTTGCCATTAGAATGCCTTGATGATGAATGTCATAGTTAACGAAGGTTGTGTAGTATCACATGAAATATTTAGAGCATTTTCTAAACTTTGTGCCTGTAATGCAGAACCATCTGCATTATCAGCAGTATGTGATGGAGGACCAGACATTGATCCTATACCCTGTTGAATTTCAAAACTACCATGATTATGTGCTCTGAATGCAGACTGAACTGGATCCTTATTCTCTGCACCTAAGTTCATTGAAGTTGGCCATGCACCATGTCTAAATTTAAGATCATATGTACCAGAAACTAATGTTGATGCACTAAGAGTAACTTCCCACTGTGGTGTAGGATTAACATCAACTTCTTGAGCAGCTTCCATTGTCTGTACATAAGTACCTTCTCTTAAAATATCATACTTATCATCCACATTAACAGGTGTCACATACATCAATGGAGTTATCTTATCCCACTGATACCATGTGTCTGGTGCAGTACCATACTGTCGTCTAAGATCAGTACCAGCAGGTAATATAATTTTATTAGTAGCATCAAGTATACATCCTGAAACAGTAAACACTGGTGCAGTTTCAGGGTCGTCTACCAAACCATCAGATCTTAATGGTGATCCTGTATCATATCCAAAGTAGTTTGGTCTAGACCTATATTCCATAGGTCTTGGGAACATACCAGTATGATTTGGTGTCTTGTGTGTATCTACAGGAACAGTATCTAACAACTGATCTGTGTTTCCTCTACTGAAAATTGTTTGTGTGTATGTTGTAGTACCATGTCCAGATCCTCTGTCACTGGTATTGGTACGCCAGTTTGCTTCACCAGCAGGAGTAGTACCCCAGTAGTCTTTATTAGTACTGTCTGTTATGAACTCCATGAAACTATCCATACGTGGTAGAGTATGCTCATGAGTTTCATCACCATAGAATGTTATGTTAGTTGCACCATTCTGCCATGATGTTGGTTCAGCAGCTTTAAGAGCACAAGTATTAGGACCATCAGTAGCACAATATACACTAGCAGAACCAGTCATCTCTATACCTTGGTCTGTCCTAAATGTCATTGCACCAGTAGGGTTGGCATTGGTAGATAATATATTATCTGAGTGACCATGAGCAGGAGTATGATTAATACCTAACTTACGATTCAGTGTGTATATTGTCTCAATAAAATCAGGAGCAAATAAAGTTATGTTAGTGAACTTAAAGTATAAGTTACCAGCTATATTAAGTGTAAAATCAATATCAGATGTTGCTTCATAGGTTGTAGTAACTGAGACAGTTTCACCATAGTCTTGAACTAGATGACCTACTACAGACTGAGCATCATCTTGACCATGTTGATACGTTGGATCATTAAGATCTGTATTCTCTAGGTCAGTCATTACTCTATTAGATAACTGAGGTAATCTAAACTCAGCATTATCATAACCAATATAAGGGAATGGATAATGATCTCCATTAGTATCAACCATACTACCACCATAGGTGTCACCTAAATTTGATGCAAGTAATGGATAGTCAGAAGCTTTTAAAGTCTGACCTGTACATACTATCCATCCTCTAGGTATGTTGGAAGCAAGGAAACCTGTACCACCATCACCGCCCCAAGGTAGGATTGTTCCTACCTTTGCAGTTCTCATACTTTTAATAGAATCGTAGAATGCAGTCATATCTTTAGAGTTCGATTAACCACCATCCTCTCAATCCAGGAGGAATGGTTTGAGCAGAAGCAGAACCTTCAACGTCAACAGTACCAGCATAAACTAGACCGAATGATGCGTTGCGTGTCTGAATAATTAACTCACCTGAATCCCATGCTGTATTCAATGTCTGACCAGCACCAGCAGCAATTCTTGAACCAGAACCATCACCTTGAATATTCGTGGCAATGTTATTGATCTTCTTCGCTCTGATAATCAGACTTGTGTTGTATGTGAGGTTACCACTCAATTCAACAAATCTAATCATGTCACCTGTTTGTGCATTGTCTGGTAGGTAAACAACCATGTTACTTCCAGAAGATGCATTAACAAGATAGTTTTGGTTAACTTGTAGTGGGTTATCAATCTGTTGTCCAAGACCTGTTGTAGGATCGAAGGCAACATAAGTATGTCTTCTACCACCACCTGCTGTCCAGTATTTCTCGATACCGAATGAATCGATAGCGTTGTTCTGATAGATCTTGAAGTCCTTAGGACCTTCAGTTCCACCAGTACCAGCAGCACCTAAGTTATCTATATGGAATATTGGATCAATTGCTGATTCAACTGACAATACCTTACCTTTCTGATAGAAGGTTTCACCCATCAAGATGTTACCTTCTCTGTTGGTAACTCTGAATGAAGTCTCGGTTGAGCAGACCCCATGCATCTGACAGTTATCATAGTAGATCTTAAGATCACCGTAGAATGCAGCAGCACCCTTAAGTGTAAGACCAGCAGTCTCTGTCTTAGGATCTTCAAGTGATCCATCACCTGAGTGACCATCATCGTTAGCGATAGACATGACCAGAGTCTTGCCATCAGAACCATACATTCTGAGGACACCACTCATAATCTCAAGATCCTGATTAATCGTTGTGGATCCACCACCAAATAGTTGAACTGGTGTAGTACCAACAACGTTAGGTTCTCTGATCTGCTTAGGCATCTTGATTGCATAGAATGCATCAAGTGTTCCATCAACAGAGTCAGGTAAGAAGAATTCAGATCCGATTCTTACAAGAGTTACATAATCAAGTTTAGGAGCAATTAGATCAGCATCCTTAAGTGAGATCTCTAATCTAATATCACTTTGGTTAGGTGTTCTAGCTTTAAGTTCAGTTGCTCTATCAGCCTGCAATGCAGGAACATCATGTAGAAGTGTTGTAGTTCTATCATACTTGTCTAACTTAACAACGTTAGCACCGATAGAGAATGCTCTGGCACTAGTGCCTTCCATTCCACGACCACCGTTAGTATACTGAGCATTAGATGATGTTGGAAGTAATAGTTCTCCACCACCACCTGTGTAAGGATCATCAGTAATCTGAATAATCTCAATAGCATCAGTAGTATAGATTGCAACCAAATCACCCTTAGTGAAGGATGTCAAGTTACCTTGAATCTCAATGTTAGATGTTGCAGTTACAACGTTATCAGCAGTAGTTGTTGCAGGACCACCAGAGATAACAGACATTGGATTATGTCTGTAAACGTGGACTTCATCAACACCCTTAGTGTATGCAGCAGGAGCAGTACCATACTGTTCTGCAAGCATGAACACTGTGCCATGATGGTTACCGATAGTTGTGTCACCTGTACAAGTGTCAACTTCGAAGGTTGTTATCTCCGAACCATTTGTTATAGTTAACTTCTTATTGGTAGGATCATTAGTATATGGTGAAGCACATGTACCATTAAGACTTAGTTGACCATTGATAACAGTGGTTCCACCTGTACCTAACTGAGTGTTACCAGTTGTTGAATCAACTTCAAAGACTGTTACCTCATTAGCAGTATCACAACCATTCTTAATGGATAGTTTCTTAGCAACCTGAGATAAGAGAACCTTGACCTTGAACATCTCACCTTGATCAAAGATACCATTATTTGTAGTATCTTCACGATCAATGATTACATAATCTCCAAGTTCAATAGAACCACCAAACTGTGCTAAGTATACATTTTCTTCAGCACCTGTGGCATCTATAGTTGTAGTTGTCCAAGTAGCATTATACTGAACAACACACTTGTAGATTGCTGTAGTATCTGGATGATCAGATCTCTTAGCAGTGTATGTACCAAACGGTAGTCTCTCAACTACAATCCAGTAAGGTGCAACGTTAATTCTTGGAAGAGAAATAACTTTAACAAATTCTGGATGTCTGTTACCTGAGTCATCAGTATCAATGAGAAGTATATCTTGCTCACTAATATATTGATCACCATTGTTATCGAACGGACGATTCTTAAGTGGTAAGTAGTACTGTTCACCAGTTAGAGCTGGTAGAGTTAGAGGTTCAACAGTTCCAGAAATCTGTGTGATTTCATTCTGGAATATTGTTCCACCCCAATCACCAGTACCTGCTGTATCAACTGCGTTGTATACATCAGACGTACTTGCAACTCTTAGTACATCAATCAAGTCAACATTACTGTTGAATACATTGTTACCAAGATCTCCACTAGCATGAGAGAATGCAGTAGATCCAATCTGTGCTCTGTATGCTGTGAATGAGTAAGAAGCAAATCCACCACAGAGTGTGATATCAGAGTTAAATCTAGCAGATGAATCAACAACTAGGTTGTTTCTAATTGTTGTAGTACCACCTTTACCAGCGATTGTTATTTCAGCAGCGTTGGTAGCAAAATCAAGTTTAGATGTAGCAGAGTTACCAGAGAAGAACTCAACAGTTCCAGCAGTAGAGGTTAACTTAACAGTATCAAGTAGTCCTCTATCTGTTCCTAACTGGAAGTCTCCCTTAGTCTTGAATGACTTAGTACCTATAAGTGTGAATGATAATGATTCGTTATTATTATAAGCACCACCTATCTCTATCTTAGAAATGTTAGTGGAAGTATCAGGAGTAGCACCAATCCATATATTACTATGGAGTGAAGCATTACCTACACGAATGAATTGATCAGCAGTGCTATCGTTAGCAACATGAACTGTAGTTGCAAGAGGTGCAAAATCTAATGTTCCTTCGAATAGACTTGGGAAGAACTCAATCGTTCCTGTAGTAATAGTAGTTCTAACCTGTGCAGTATTAGTTCCACCACCACCATTGATCTCGATGTCTTCTTCAAACTTAGCATCACCAGTGAATCTAGACTCACCATCAACAACTAATGCTCTATCTAATTCAGTGTTAGTTACATTGATACCAACACGTCCACCATTAGCAGTAGAAACTCTAAAGGTTGACTCATTTTCTGGTGTAGCACTGTCGCCACCAACCATGAACGCATCAGTACGATCCTGATATGTTCTGGTAGCATCAGTTGCATGTGATGCATAATCAGTGATCTTCTTACCACTGATGAATGCAGTACCAACAACATCTAAGTTAGCACGTGGTGTTGTCTTAGCATCAACGAAGTTCTTCTCGAAGGATGCCTTATCAGATCTACCAACTGTGTTAACACCAAGTTTGTAATCACCAATAGTATCAGACTCTGTTCTAAGTGCTTCAGCACCAATAACACCCCACTCTTTCCAGTTGGAGTTAGAGTACTCAAGTCTAATATTAGGATTGTTAACAACCTCATCAGACCACATTCTTGGGTTCTGATTGTTAACACTATTCTTGGTTGCACCGATAGCAATTTGTAATGTATCAGAAGCAGGATTAAATCCATTTGATATAACCTGCCATGTACCATTGAAATCACTATCAGAGAATCCTGTGATCTTAATCTCAGAGGATGATGTGATACCAAGTTGTGTGTTAGTTAGTGAAACCCACTTGATTGTAATAACGTTGGTGTTGTTGAATGCAAATGATTCAGGAACAGCGTTACCAATTAATGTGTAGTAGTTAGAGTAGATCCAACCAAGTGATCCAGTCTTACCAATACTCTCACCCTTAAGTAAGAAGTCACCAGAGGTAGGAGCACCAGCATTACCATACTGAACAATTTGTGATGCACCAAATGCACCAGTCTGATCAGGAGTAATATTAGAAGGTACAGCACCTACAACATGTGTCTGAATCTTATATGCTTGACCATCTCTGCGACTATTGAACTGGAAAATTGCTGCGGAAATTTTATTCCTAGCAATGACAATATCACCACCAGTTTCGACATTTCTGACGAATGCTGATCTATCAAGAGAACCATCATCAATAGCAGGATCAACGAAGGAAGAAACTACCAACGCAGGGTTGTTTCTAACAGTTCCAAGAACATTAATTAGAACAGGTGAGTTGAATGTACTTCTCTTATCCTGAGCCTCACCACCATTAACAGTGATGTACTCATTAAATGTAACAGGAGTATCAAACGTAGTAACTAGATT
>CEPK01050661.1_pt1 | contig 21052 bp, 19 predicted proteins | sample 356231 | NCBI WGS metagenome assembly CEPK01 (sample SAMEA2620259, study PRJEB7988) | marine metagenome | biome: marine biome (ENVO:00000447); feature: deep chlorophyll maximum layer (ENVO:xxxxxxxx); material: "saline water (ENVO:00002010), including plankton (ENVO:xxxxxxxx)" | depth 80 m
GTGCAAGGGGCAGAAACTATGCAGATTTTAATCGATGATGGCCTAAACCACTTTCTTGGATGGGATATTGGGGATAAACCCACACTAGTTTTCGGCTCTTCTTCCGCTGAGGTAGAAGTAGTTGGCATTACACAAGGGGAAATTAGCCGAACTGCGTACCTCCACAGATCCGACTTGGCACAAGTTGTAGGCATAGATGCCACTGCAGTTCTCATAGATCTCCCAGAAGGGCAGTCGGTAGATAGCGGTCTAGGAGACGTATCACTTGGAGTTGTAGAGAAGGAAGACTTGATTTCCTCCTATGAGTCAATTTTGGAACAACAGCAGTCCTTCCTAGGAGCCATCCTGTTCCTTGGAATCCTGATTGCTATAGTCGTCCTTTTCAACACGCTGATTATCAACCTCTCAGAAAGAGACAGGGAGATAGCAACCTTGAGGGTTCTAGGGGCACCAATGAATAGGCTGGGTTGGATGATGTTTGGAGAACATCTGGCAATAGGGCTGATAGGGGGGGCCCTTGCATTCTTATTCACTCTTGGAGGTACGCAGGCAATGGTCTCCACATTCATTCAGTGGTCGTTTTTCTTTAGGATATCTGCTGATCCCGGAGTTGCAATTCTGCTCATTGGGATTGTGGTATTAATTTCTGTCGCCCTGACCCCATACGGGATGAGGCGCATAAAGAACATGGACCTCGTCGAGAAGGTCAAAGACCTGTCACAGTAGGACGAGTGCATGAGGGTGGTAACTTGGAACCTAAACGGTATCCGTGCTGCCCATAGAAAGGGGCTAGATGACTTTATTGAGCGCATTAATGCCGACATCATGCTCTTCCAGGAGGTTCGGGCTTTGCCAGAACAGATGCCTAAAGAATGGTCAGAACCAGAAGGCTACGAGGTTATTTGGCATCCAGCTCAGAAGAAGGGGTATTCCGGAGTTATGTCATGCTCACGAATTGGCATGATTGAGATGGAGAGGGGAATTGAAACCGATCTTGACGAGACCAGAGACCCTGAGGGCAGGGTTCTAGTAACAAAGCATGGAAATCTAAGTTGCATCAACATGTACCTGCCAAACGGGTCATCTGGCCCTGAAAGGCAGCAATACAAGGACCAGTGGCTAGAGGACATGCTAGAGTGGAGCAGGAAGTTCTCTGAATCTTCGGAACCTTCTCTGCTTTGTGGAGATCTTAACATTGCCCATACTGAGGATGACATTTGGGATCCAGTGGGAAACAAGCGCACGTCAGGTTTTCTTGAACACGAGAGGGAGTGGTTCGACAGGATGCTAGCAATTGGATGGAACGACCTGCTCCGAATTCATGTCGGACAGGTAAAGGGCCCCTATTCGTGGTGGTCCAACTTCCGAAGGGCCAGAGAGAGGGACAGAGGATGGAGGATTGATTACGTCTTAGGAAATCATGCAGCTACGCCCTTGATGAGGTCGGCAGAAATCATGCGGGAGGGGGGTCTCGTAGTTTCTGATCATGCGCCCGTCATAGTGGACTTAGATCTCTAGAATTCACATATTGGGGCCAAATAGTCAAGAATCACGGAAACAAGACCTTTCAAATGAGTGGTGTGGACGACTTGATATGGCGGATGTCCTTTCTGCTAGGCTAGAAGCTATCCTTCCCGGTGGAAAGGGGGTCTGGGTCCCAATGGACCACAGCTCTTCTGCGTTTCCAGAGAAAGGATTGGAGAACTCCAACCTTTCTGTAGATGCTGCTATAGAAGGTGGAGCAGATGCAATTATCCTCCACAAGGGGGCAGTAAGTTACCATTCATCGAGAACTGGGTGGAATAGGTTCGTATGCCATACTTCTGTTTCCACTTCTCATGGGGGTGCCCGATCTCAGGACAAGGTGGTGGTTGCAACGGTACCCGAGTGTTTGGACAGGGGGGCTATTGGCGTTTCAGCTCAAGTGAATCTCGGTGATCCGGCTGAGCCAGAGATGATTCAGAGAATCGGGTCGATAACAACCGCCGCTCACAAACTAGACACTCCGGTTCTAGGTATGTTCTACCCCCGGGGCCCGAATTTATCATTAGATCCGTCAGATACTACTGGAGGGGTCGCCCATGCCGCTAGACTAGCTTGGGAGATCGGCTGCAATGTGGTAAAGGTTCCATGGACAGGTTCCGAGGATTCATTCAGAATCGTTACTTCTTCGGTTCCAATACCTGTTCTTCTCTCAGGAGGGCCCAGAAAGACCTCATTCATTGAGACTCTAGAAATTGTTGAGAAATCGATAAATGCAGGGGGATCTGGTGTTTGCATAGGAAGGCATGTTTTCGCATCAGATGACCCCTCTTCTCACATCAGGGCCCTAAGAGCAATGATCCACGATGGGGCGAATCCAGAAGAAGCCTCTCGGCACCTGAGGTGAAAGAATGCAGATTTGGACAGATTCTCCATCTCAGGGAAGTCCCGAAAACGATGTAGTTAGCAGGGTCTGGACAGGAAAATCTACTGATGTTTCAGAAGTAGAAATTGACGATAAATCGGGCCAATCGGAAGCCATCTCATTAATCGGGATGGTTCCTTGGATCCTAGTAAGATGCTCTAATTGGACCATGGTCCCGCTAGAGAATATCGTGGCAGCAGCCAGGGGATCGGGGACAAAGATTGCAGCATATATCGACAAGGAGGTCGAGCTGGGAGGTGCCGCCTTCGCTCTTGGAGAAGGGGTGGATGCCGTTCTAGTTCCAAGAAACCTCTTAATTGAAGCCTCAAGAATTTTCAAAGAGAGGATTTGCACTCCAGTGAGAGTCAAGGAGACAGTAATCTCCGTAGATGAAGCCGAAGTTCTGGCTGTCGAGTCAGTCGGAATGGGGGAAAGGGCCTGCATCGACCTTACGAGGCAGTTGGAAGACGGTCAAGGCTTGGCAATAGGATCAATATCGGGTATGCTGTGTATGATTCACGGGGAGACAATTCCATCGGAATTTGTACCCACCAGGCCATTTCGGGTTAACGCTGGTGCCATTCATTCATATACGTTAATTCCTGATGGAAAGACAAAGTATCTGAGTGAGCTGAATTCCGGAGACGAAGTTGCAATTGTTTCCGAAAATGGGACCGCTGAGAAAGCCACAATTGGAAGGATAAAGATTGAGAATAGGCCCCTATTAATGGTCAGGTTTTCAATGCAAGGATCCCTTGGTCAGGTTGTTCTTCAACAAGCTGAGACCGTTCGAATAATCTCCCCCGGGGGAAAAATTGAATCAGTCACCAATATAGAGCCGGGAATGAAAATCTCACTAATTTTAGGAAACAGAGGGAGACACATTGGAATCCCTATCGGAGCGGAGGTGACTGAGAAGTGAACACTCTCGGAAGGGGGAGGGCCAATGGTGCCATTTCTATCCTTCACTCTCTTGGCCTTGGGAGAGGTTGCTCAATCGGAATTGGCATAGAAACTGAAGTAGCTCTGGTCGATGAGAGGTCAGACATATCGGCGGATTCCCACAATTTGCTCAACTCTATAGAGACATGTTGGAGATCAGAGGGCCTACCCTTGCCAGATAAGATTGGCTGGAAGGTTACAAGCGAAATCCCCATTGGCCAGGGCCTAAAGTCAAGCTCAGCACTCGCCTGCGCAGCTATTCGAGCAATGAACGAGAGTGCTTGGACAAACCTGTCGGAAAACTCGATTGTAGACTTGGCAGTAAAATCACAGAGATTGGCCAAATGCACAATTACTGGGAGCATGGACGACACTTGGGCATCAATTTCTCCAGGATGGAAATTGGTCGACCCATCGCTCGATGCTTCATCTTCAGTGATTATTGAGGGTTTAATTGATGAGAGTTTTTCAGTACTAATTTGCCTAAGAGGAAATAGGAACTCAGTAGTTTCCAGCAGCTCATTTCTGGAACAGGAACCACTCTTTCAGAGGTCACTAGCATCGATAATGAGGAACTCGCCCCTAGACTCAATTTCAACAAACGGGATGGCTGTCGCAGTTGCAACGGAAGACTTTGACGCCCTCAGAATTTGTAACCTATGCATAGCAAAAGGAGCATTAGCTTCTGGAATCAGTGGTTCTGGTCCTGCGATTTCCATAGTTTGTTATGAAGATGACTCAAAGGCACTTGAGGAAGCGATTATCGACATGGGCTTTGATGTGATAAAAACCAAATTCTCGACTTCTGAGACTCTAATTGAGGAGGCTTTCTGATGGGGATGAAATTTGGCGATAATGTCAAAGTGACAATTTTTGGTGAGAGCCATGGGAAGTGTGTAGGAGCCCTGGTGGAAGGGATTCCTCCTGGGACGCCAATAGATTTGGAAACCCTATACAGGGACCTTTCATTGAGAAAACCCGGGAAGAGGGGACTTTCTTCTAGACTAGAGTCTGACGAGTGTGAGATACTTTCAGGAGTCTATCAGGGAAAGGCAACAGGTTGGCCTCTATTGATGGTGGCCATGAACTCTGATGTCCGCCCTTCCGATTACCAGTTTCTTCCAGATCATCCTCGTCCAGGACATGCAGATCTGGTTGAGGCAATTTGGTCCAAAGGTTCCTTTGATCCCAGGGGAGGGGGATCCCATTCGGCTAGGCTAACCTTGGGAATAGTAGCAGCTGCAAGTCAAGTTAGAACAATCCTCGATGAATCAGGATGGTCTTGCTGTGCACATCTAAGCAGAGTAGGAGGAGTTTCTTCGAAGCCACTATTTCATTTGGATAGGGAAAGCCCCATCCCCGAAGGATCCGCTATGTCCAGACTAAATTGCAGAGATCCGGAAGCAGCGGAAGAAATGGAAGCACTCATCAGACAAATCCGCAAAGAAAAAGATACTATCGGTTCTGTCGTAGAACTTCTCATAGAGGGATTACCAATTGGGCTTGGTGAACCTTGGTTCGATGGAATTGAACCTTCTCTCGCTAGGGGATTGATGGCAATCCCAGGAGCTAGAGCCGTAGAATTCTCGAACGGAATTGGGGCCTCTATGTTGAGGGGGTCGGAAAATAATGATATGTGGTTGCCAGGAAAAGAAACACCAAGACTACAGAGATCGGATATAGGAGAAGCAGACGGAGCTTTGGGAGGCAGGTCAACTGGAGCACCCATTAGGGCACTGATTCATTTCAAACCACCTAGCAGCATTCCCCGGGAGCAGACAACCCTACATCTGCCTAGTAACGAGACTAGGCCTTTGAAGGTGGGAGGGAGGCATGATCCGGTTATAGGTCCAAGAGCAGCTCCAGTAGTCGAGGCAATTGCAATTTTGGTAATCTCTGACTTGGGCATAATGGGTGGCTTTCTGGAAAGTACTATGTCCGGCTCTCAAGGTACTGCTGAATCCTGAGTGGTAAGTTTATTGCGAACATTGAAGCTATGACAGCGAAAACCAGAATCGTACCAAGAGCTACGCCGTATACGCTTGTCAGCTCTACGCTTTCCTCGAGTCTATTTGCTGCCACTGGGTCGATGATTCCAACAAAAAGTGGAACTATGAAATTGATGAATAAAGTCAGCATTGCTACGATAGATGCGACCGCAGGAGTGTAGCCCAATGCAGCCCTGTATCTTCTTGAAATGTTGTTAACATTCATCACGTAAACTTCTCCTGTTCTTATCGAAGTGTCAAGCATTGAGAAGCGAATTACGCCACTTGAGATTTCTATGAAGACAACTAGGATTACTGCATATAGGATAAGAAGCAACTTCTGAACCGCTTCGTTCTCGGGAAGGAAGCTCAGTCCAAACTCGACCTTGCTACCGGCGAATCTAATTGTAACCAGAATTAGAGCTACGTAAGAAATTAGCATTGCCCGCTGGTCTCGTTGGTATACGCCATAGAAGCCCCCAAACATTCCTGTCAGAATTAGAATCATGTGGACCCAAAAACCCAGAAAACCTATTCCGGCCATATTCGCAATTGCGAACCATGCAGTGCCTGAAACCGGAGTTAACATGAATGTTAGGAAGCACAGTACGAGAAGGGCTGCTGACGACCACATCTGTAGAGTTAGAACCATCCTATTTGGTGGAACGAACTCACGATTGACTAGAATAGGCCCACCAAAGATAGTCTCAATCCAACCTGGAATCTCCGCTTCAGGAACTGCGTCATCGGGAATTCCAGTTTCTCTTTTTATCGTCCCCGCGGCCTTTTTCCTACTTGGGGCAGAAGATCGTACAACCTTGCCCTCGTACAGATGGGAGGTATCGACCGGCCCCTTGCTCTCTTCAGCCATAATTTACCCTCAGAAACCTCTGGCCCCGGCCAATGCAGTAAATAGGAGCATGTCAGGCTCCCAATCCATAACGTAAGCTCCAAGCCCTCTCAATTCAGTCATCAGAATGTCTCGTTCTGTCTTCAGAACCTCGTATCCAGTCCTATCTATCCTCCTCGCATCGAACTCAAACTCTAGACTGCTAGGCGACAAAACAGTGACTTCGAAACTCCTAGCTCTAAGATCCCTAACTGCATCCACAATGGTCGGATCGTCCTCCAAGGGGGAGAGGATGACTATCGGACTCCCCCTGTGGATATGCGGCATTATCCTATTTGTTACAATCTTTAGTGGCGTATTTCCTTTTGCCATAGCTCCAGCAAGCTTTGTGAGGATGATGTAAAGCTGCTTCTTTCCCGTGTCCCTGTCTACGGAGACTATCTCGTCACCATAAACCACTAGGCCAACAGAATCCCTTCTTGAAAGGAAGTACTGGGAAAGACTCGCTGCAGCCCTAGTGCTGAAAACTAATGAGTTCCTGCTTACAGGACCAGTCTCGCTAACTGCTCTGCTATCGACGATTAGAATGACATCGCTAACTGCGTCTCTCTCAAATTCGTTAACCATCATTTTTCCATCCTGTCTAGCTGTGGCCTTCCAGTTAATTTTCCTCATTGGATCTCCTGGGAGGTATTCTCTAAGATTATAGAAGTTAGAACCCTCTCCAGGATTCCGAATATTCACAGCTCCAGTGAAGATTTTTGGAACACGACTCTTGATCATTGCATCCTTGATGTCTTCCATCTTCGGGAATACTAGGAAGTCGTCATAGAGTTGAATTTCCTTCTCATTGTGGAAGAGCCCCAATTCGTCTTGAACCCTAATGCATACCGGACCTATAGTGTAGAATCCCCTCAGTGGAGTCTCAATGGTGTAGGAAATCTCGGTCTCCCTATTTGGCCCTATTTCCATTAAGACATAGTTCGCCCCTTTTTTGATTCTCATGACCTCTGGAACTCGGTCTCTTAGTTCCAAGACCTTTGCCATTCCAGAACGATTCTGTATTCTTAGGGTTACATCGATCTCTCCATCTTCGAATACTCTAGATGACGAAGTCTTCCTCATCGCAATAATACTCTGGAGTTGCACTCCCTCATCCAAATTCGCCTCCTCAATCCTCCTACCTGTGGAGGCAACATCCCCATGAGCCGTTCTAAGAGCTGCCCAAGTCAGAAATGAAAGTAGTACAACTGCTACCGTAACCAGTTGTTGGTTGCGTAGAACCAACCCGAGAAGGTACATCGCAATCGACAGCGATCCAAACATCGCTGACTTCCGGCTCCAGGCCATCCTCCCACCTCTGCATCATTCAGACGGTCGGCACGTTTGCGGCATTCTTTCCGTGCAGGATGTCTCGGATTATCTCTCCGTTCTCCAGTCCCTTAATTTGATGCTCCGGCTTGAGTATTAATCTGTGAGCAACAGCAAGCTCTGCAATCGACTTCACGTCATCAGGAGTCACGAAATCTCTACCTCGCATTGCGGCCACAGCTCTACTGGTCTTCAGCAAGGCTTGGGAACCCCTAGGGGACGATCCAACCAGAACTCTGGGATCCTCTCGGGTCCTAGCTACAATGTCAACCATGTACTCCCTTACAGACCTGTCCACATAGACTTCCTCGCATGATTGTTGCATTTTCACAACGATGCTAGGGTCTGTTATGCTGTTCACGTCAACATCATCTTTCTTTCTGTCGATCCTCCTCTGGAGAATCTCATTCTCGTCAGCCCTATCAGGATACCCAACCATCATCTTCATCATAAAACGGTCAAGTTGGGCTTCAGGTAGCGGATAAGTCCCCTCCTGCTCCACGGGGTTCTGAGTTGCCATTGTTAGGAAAGGAGAAGGTAGCTTGTGAGTCACTACTCCAATCGTTACCTGCTTCTCCTGCATGGCCTCTAGAAGTGCTGCCTGAGTCTTTGGAGGGGCCCTGTTAATCTCGTCAGAGAGAAGCAAGTTACAGAATATGGGCCCCGGCTTAAACGTAAACTCACCTTTCTTAGCATCATATATGTTTGTTCCAGTAATATCTGCCGGGAGAAGGTCGGGCGTGAATTGAACCCTCTTGAAATCACAACCAAGTGCATCTGCGAATGTGTTGGTCATCAGAGTTTTTGCCAGACCAGGGAAGTCCTCGAATAGCAGGTTCCCATTTGAGAGGATATCCACCATCACATTGTCAATCACGTGGGATTTCCCAATGATCACCTTCTGAACCTCGGTGCTAATTGCCTGACCCATCGCCCCTGTTGCTGACAATACTTCGTCTATCTTGCTTGTTCCACGTGCCTCTTGGGCCTTCTTTGCTAGCGCTGCTTCCTGTCCTCCTGGCTGTGGTGCAGGCATCCCTTTTGCTGGTTGTGTTTCGCTCATAATTACATCTCCATTTTTCAATTATTTTTTCCCCATCGCCTGATGGCTTGCATCAGCTTGCGCAACTCTTGAGGCGTGTACGTCCGGCTTTGGCTATAAGCCAATTCCACGAGCCTAGGGTCGCCAATCATCGCTTGAACTTCGGGAGGCGGCCTCTGAGCCATCTCATCCCGAGTTAGATCATGGTGGATTCTTACCTTTGTTAGAAGCGCTCTTCTAACTCTATCACGATAAGAGCTCGGGTCTAACTTCTCCGGTCTCTGATTGAACTTTGTGAGGTCAAAAACATGTCTCCAGTTCTCTTTCTCCGGAATCACCATCATTGCAACTAGGAGAAGCAGTCCAACGTTTAGGACAACTAACCACTTCAGGAACTCGTTTGAAGTTAAGAGGACTATAGTCCCCATTGTCTCCACGAAAGGCGCGGAGATGACTCCTGTAACATGTCTGCTCTCGTCGAAAACAATCTGGAAATTACCCATATCAGCCTTAATGGGGGCAGATAGGTTGACATTGTCAAACTCCATCATATCGTAAATTAATAGCTTGAAATACCTCTCATTTCCGCCCCAGTCGTTGTTATTGAGAATTTCCTGAGTCCAACAGTTGTTCCTCGTATATTCTCCTATTGCCGAACAATCGCTGCTCAGACCCTGCTCCCTTGCATCATCCAATTCCCACAGCAAATTCGAGAAAGACTCTTCATCTGAAACGAACACAATGCTTCCAGTAACTTCAAGCTCACCTACTCCGGAAGAGAAAGCAGTCCTGTCTTCTGAGGGAACTTCATCGAATACCTTGATTCCTGGGTAGTCAAACCTCATCATTAGCCTGAGGTCACCCGGGGCAGGATTCTCTGGGTTGGTTGCATCACCATCTCCTGCAATATCGATGAATGCCGAAGATGACGCCTTTCCCAATGTGAGAATAACTCTATGATTAGGTTGCTCGATGTCCTTCAGAATTGGTTCGAACTTCAGACCTGTAGGGGATTTGTACATTACAGGAAGCCTGCAATCTTTCAATCCATCGGGATTCTCGATTTGGAAAGGAGTGCATCCTTGCATCAGGGCCCCTGGGGACATTTTGTCTATATCTTGAGCTATTGGAGAAGCACTCCAGACATTCTCCCAGTCAATAATTTGCTGACCAGAATCAGAGTACACCCAATGTTGCTTCTCATCCATCAGATCGTCATTGAAGAACGTCACACCGAACATATTTGCCAGCCTGTTTGCGTTGGTGTTGTCCGATGCAACAATTACCTTGCCACCCTTCTCAGTTACGAATTTGAAAATCTCATCTGCCTCGGTCTCATCAATTGGCTTCTCGGGACCGATTATTGCTAGAAGGCTTCTATGTGGGTCCTTCCAGTCATTAACAAGCATCGGTGTTGACATGGTGTTGGCTACTAGGTAATCTTCCTCCACAAGTGAGTCTCTCATATCCGAGACTTGGAACAATTCCCTATCTTCGTAGGCTGAGTATGCAGTCTCCTTTCCTACAACAAAGAACATTGGCATTACTAACAGAAGCGAGGCAGTAATCACCAGAGAATAGAATACAGACTTGTTGAATCTAACCTCGCTATTTTTTTCCTCAGGCACCACACCCAACCCCTTTCTCGATGGGCCTAGGCCCATTCAGCAAATACTCGACTAGCAAATCACGGTTATATGTTCCTGACCATAGCTCGTTTTCTGATAATCTGACACTATTCCAATGTCTTCCAATCGTGTATTTTCGACCTAGGGGATAGTATCGCAAGAATAAATGAAAAGCCAACGAACATAAATCCCGGTGCTGGCAGGTTGGACTGAATAGAATTTTCAATCGACTCAGAATCTTCATCATCATCATCACTGGAGGGGCTTCCAGTAGGCGGGGGTTCAACCGAAATCCTTGCTTCATCTGTTGAATATACACTTTTACCTTGATTCATAGCCATCTTAGAGTGGACTGTAACCGTAACATCGCAGTTCCTCCTCGGATGGCTTTCAGAGGCAGAAACCCTCAGATCTGCATCCTTTGATTTACCCAGACCGATGTTTCCGACCAACAAGGAATCGAGGCCATTGTCTGTCGTTAGTAGAGGGCAGTCATCATCTACCTCGATCTCGCCAACCCCATCTTCTGAATTGCCATTGTTCCTCACAATGACTGTCAGTATGGTATCTGTTCCCGCGTTTATTGGTCCGAACGGATCAGAAATATCTACCGATAAATCATAGATAACAGGAATCTCAAGGTCACCCTCTCTGCTCTTAGAAGAACCCAATGGATCGGGAACTCCCTGCCGAGCAATCACTGTCGCAGAAATAGATATCTTCTCTGTTTTTCCAGCTTCAAAAGAAAAAACGTCAATTTCGCTAATCACTAACTCGAAAGTTTCGTTTGTTCCAGATTGAATAGTCTCACTTTCGGTGCCTTCGTGCTTTCCTGAAAATGGAATCTCGTACGAAAACTCAACCGTAATCTCGGTCACTCCCGAATTCTCAACAAAGAAGCCCACCTCGACTGAACCTTCTTCAGAAAGAAGGAAGGAGTTAGTCGAGTCTTCCCCGGGATAATTTATGCCCAACTCCCAAGAGTCCAACTCTTGAGCCTTTGACGGAGTGATGCCGAAAACCGAGAGCATCAATATCGTCCCAATCAGGATCGAAATCAACCTCATTTGACTAGCTCACCACTAGGTCCCTGCAAGCTCTCTTCGTTAAGACCTTCACCATCTTTCTTCGGTATGGGGGGGAGAACCACGTATTCTGAACGGGCTTCACAGCTTTTCGAATTGACTCTGCTAGCTCATCAACTGAGTCCTCGCCATTCCAATCTGATAGTGCATTATCAGACTGCTCGATATGAAGGCTAGGGACTGACTCCAATCCAGTAGTAGCTACTCTCAAGTCGGTCGGCCTACCATCTTCTCCACCTTTCCAAAGCACGGCCACCCCCGCTTCAGGAAAGTCCCAAGAATCCCTTTGGCTAAGCTTCTGGTAGTCTCCACACCAATCTTCTGAGCCTTCGGGCAGTGTAACATGCGTAACCATCTCTCCTTCTTTGAGAACATTTCGAGTCATTCCATCAAGTTGGAAGAAGTCATTCATAGGCATAGACCGATTTCCACCTGGCGATGCTAGGTGAATCTCGGCACCTAGGCACAATAGTACAGGTGCCAAGTCAGCTTGGTAAGTTGCGACACACAGCGTATTCTGATTAGGAATGACCCTGCAATCTGCTTCTGTTCCACAATCACACTTGTGACACCAGTCAATAGACTCCCTCCAAGTCTCCGATTGGTTAATCCAGAAGCATCTGGTGTCTAGGCAAATGTTCCCCCCCACTGTGCCTGATCTTCTGATAAGTACGCTTGCAATGGACTTTGCAGCCTTTGCAAGTACTGGGTGTGTCGATTGATCTGAAGCTAACTTGTGTATCCTGACCATTGATCCAATGTGGTTTCCACTTAATTTAGTCAATTCTGAAATGGAAGAAAGTGAGATTACATTTCTTTTCACGTTAATGTGCCATTTGTAGTTTGGAAGAAGATCAGTGCCACCAGCAACCCAGTCGAAGTCTTCTCCCGATTCAGATAATTCTGAAGAAATTTCCATGGCCTCATCTATGCTTCTGGGAGTATGGACTTGAAACGGAGGCATCTTCAGTTCAAATCCCCCCTGTGTCTTCTCTCAGTATGCTTCCAAGCACTTCCGGCAAGCCTAGGTGACTCAAGGTAATCCTCTCCGGGAACAACTCTAATCTCCCAATTTGGGTCCGCCTCATCCGGAGGTATTGTTGGATCTAGTCCGAAAAGTGCCCCATTATGATAATCCGAAATATCTTCGTCAAGTCTCCTTGACCTGTCCCTTTCTGAGTGCTCTTTTGCCCTCTCTTCCAGGGTATCTTGTAAATCGGAGTGATTCAACCTAGGACATTCAAGATCTAGAGGGTCCGAGACTCCCTCAGATTTACAGCGTTTCTCAATCATCTTGTGAACTCTCTCCGGAGTAATCGGTAACTCTGACGCTCTAACCCCAACTGCGTCATAAACAGCGTTACAAACAGCAGGTAGAATCGGCAATAGAGGCCCCTCGCCCGCTTCCTTTGCACCGAAGGGCCCTTCTGGGTCATTCGATTCGACAATTATGGGAATTACCTCTGGCATCTCGTGCACGCTCGGGATTTTGTAATCAAGAAGGTCCGGATTCATTAGGTGACCATTTCTTCCATATCGCATTTCCTCAGAGAGGACTTGCCCCATTCCCATGTGGCATGATCCAATTATCTGCCCCTTTACAGCAAGAGGATTTAGTGCCTTACCACAATCATGAGCCGCCCAGACCCTATCCACTGCTACCTTACCAGTCTCTATATCCACAGTTACTTCTGCAACATATGCCGAGAATGAGTATGCCGGAGCAAGCCCCGCCGCAGCTCCCTTGTGGGTCTTCCCCATTGGTGGCGTCCTGTAAGCACCAGAGGAAACAAGTGCACCAATGTCCTCTTGTGCCTTGTGAAGCGCCTCCAAATATGACACCCCTATGGAAGGGTCATCCTTCAGGAAAATTCTACGATCGCCTATCACTAAACCATCCCGTTCAGCACCTGTAATTTCGGAGGTAGCATCTAATAGGCTGCCTCGGATCTTCATTGCAGCAGAGATTGCAGCATTTGCATTCATGAAAGTAACTCTAGAAGAGTATGACCCAAGGTCAACAGGGGACGTGTCTGAATCTCTTGACCTAATCCTAATCATATCCATGGGGAGTCCTAGCACCTCGGCAACAGACTGAGCGACTACGGTGTCAGAACCTTGACCAATCTCTGCAGCCCCGGTGTGAACCGTAACCCCCCCATCCATGTCGACCTTCAGATGCACCGTAGCATGAGGGAACTTGTTCGGATCCCAGTGGATAGGTAGGCCACTCCCGGAAATGAAGAATCCGCATCCAACCCCAATCCCCTTTCCAAGAGGCAATTTTCTGAACTTCTCGCTCCATCCACTTTCTTCCTTGACCCTCTCAAGACATTCTCTCATTCCGATACTAGTAACCCTGAATCCAGTAATTGTGGCCGAATGAGGAGGAAGAATATTTGCAAGCCTCAGAGATATTGGATCGACCTCAAGCTTCTCCGACAAATCGTCTAATCCGACTTCTACCGCACATCTGGAATTTACTGCCCCATGCCCCCTCATGGCTCCGCTTGCTGGCTTGTTTGTCCAAACCCTAGCACCCGTGTAGTGGAAGGACCCAATTTCGTAGGGCGCCGTATGTAGAACTCCGTTGTAATATGTGGTTACATGACCAAACGAAGCGAAAGCCCCACCATCAATTAGAGCATCCGTCTCAATACTGCAAATCCTCCCTTCAGAGTCCGCGTGCAGGTTCATTTCTATTCTCGAGGGGTGGCGTCCACGATTAACCCAGTACACCTCTTCTCTATCGAAAGTAATCCTTACCGGCCTTCCTGATTTTCTTGCTAATATTGCAGCACACATCTCATGGGGAAAGGGATCAGATTTTCCTCCAAAACCCCCTCCAACGAATGTCCTGTGAACATTTATTTGATGCATGGGAATTTCAAGCACATCTGCTAATGCCCTGTGAACATAGTGGGGAACCTGCTGAGGGGTGTATAGCGTCAGTCTACCGCTAGGGTCCCAGTGCGCAACTACGGCATGCGGTTCCGTGAATGCGTGATTCACGCCAGCGAAAACCCAATTCTGCTTGTGACTCGCTACAGAAGACTCGGTCATTCTAGAAACGTCACCAAATTCCTGGAAAACCCTCTTCTGAATATTTGACTCCCCTATGTGGTAGATTCCCCTATCGTGAATAGGATTCTCACTGTCCTCTAGTCCTTCCCTCATGTCATGGATAGAATCCAGTATTTCGTATTCGACTTCGATCAGCCTCTCAGCCTCTCTTGCAGTAGCCTCGTCCTCGGCAGCAATGCAGGCAACAAGATCCCCAGCATGCCTGACTTTGTCAACAGCCATTGCATGCTCATCCTTTGTAACTGGAAGCACTCCGAATTTGTTCTTAGCATCCTGTCCCGTTGCTATTGCTACAACTCCTGGAAGTCTGATTGCCTCGGAGAAATCAACAGACAGAACTCTAGCATAATGGTGAGGAGAACGGACTATTCTCCCAACTAACTCGCCTGGTATCCGAACATCATCCCCATAGTGGGCCTGTCCGGTAACCTTCCAACCACCGTCTACTAGTGCAGTAGGCTTTCCTATCACCTGTCCGCTGACTAGATTATCATGCCTATGTGGCCCCCATGGCTGAGAAAGCCCCCCTCCTCGAGACTCCGGGATCATCATAGGATCAGTTGGCCTGGATAAGCCGTCCTTCCCTCCTGAACCCGGCTTTGAGAATGGCAACTTTCCTGGTTGTTGTTTGTAACCTACAATCTCTTTGTCCCCATCTTCAGACATTATCATGCATCCTCCATATATTTTGGGTGGGGGTCGCTCTTTGGCAGGGTGGAGTCTTCAATCGAGATTCCAGAAACTAGGATCTCTGATGCCTCCCTTACCGAATCAACAATTTGTTGGAATCCAGTACAACGGCACAGGTTACCTTCTATTGCAGATTTTATCTCTTCATCGGTGGGACTCTGATTTTCCGAAAGAAGTGCCGAAATCACGACTAGGAAACCAGGTGTGCAGAAACCACATTGACTCCCCCCAAATTCCCTGAATGTCTGTTGAATTGGGCTCAGATGATGCCCATCAGACAGACCTTCAACAGTAGTAATACTTGATCCTTCAACCTCGATTGCTAATGTCAGGCACGACAATCTGGGCTCACCGTCAACTAGTACTGAACAACAACCGCATGTCCCCATATCGCAACCTCTTTTTGTGCCAAGACTGCCTACCTGATCCCTAAGAACGTCAAGCAAAATTGCATTGGAATCAACAGAAAGAGAGGTCTCAACTCCATTGACAATTGAGCTCCATTCTACTTCATCAGGATGAGGGAGCATGGGTAGTCGGAACTGCACCATCAATCCGACCAATCGGAATCATCCTTTGAGCATTCGGTTCCTTGCTCAATTGCCAGGATATTCTCCAAAGGCACTCCTGACTACCCCCGATTCGGCTCTCTTCAGGTGCTCTCCGACGGTGCTTCTAGCAATCCCAATTTCTTCTGCAAGCTGTTTAAGCGTCACTCCTGAATCCTCTTCATAGTAGCCCCTTGATACTGCAAGCTCGAGAACTTCTCTCTGTTTTGGTGTAAGGAAGCCCAATTCAGACGAATCCTCTCCTTTGAATGTCTGGACACTGATGCTGTCGGGGGGCATAAATGTCCTAACCAAGTCCAAGAAACTTCGAACGGATTCAGAAAGGCCATAGATTCTGAATTCCAAGCCATTCCTGGAATCTATACCATAAGGTGGATAGACAAAGATGTTTGACAATTGAATTGCGGAAATTGCTAGAGGGTGAGTGCATAGGATGCTAACCAGGACTCCCTCCCCGTCCTCCTCATGCTTTTCTAAAACTTCGAAACTTCCTAATTCGGAAATTTCCGAGAGATTACGGCCGATTCTGAGTTTGATTTCCGCCAACTGGGTTACGCCATCACTCTCAACTGAAAGATGCCCGAGAACCTCGATTCGTTCGCAAATTTCCATCAAAGTTTGGACTTCATCAACCCCACTGAGGGAAGAAACATTCCACCTCAATAGTACCTTTCTCATGACTTTCCGCAACGCTATATCGTATTCAATTCGTCGACATCATCCCCAGTATGCCTCTCGCATGTCCTGATTTATTTCCATGCATATCTCGACATCGAAAGGTCTAGCAGGCATATCGATAGTTCCATTGAGATGTTCGATTATCGGGAGCACATTGCTTTCGTTTACAACCCCCCATCCTACTTGGGTACAGGGGGCCACCGGAGACACAGGCGTTGTTCCAGACAACGGGTCCCAAGTTGAGTAAGAGGGGTACCAAGCCGAGAGATTTAGTGCATCCCTTAGCTCATCGTTAGTCAAAGAGAAATTTGTTCCATTAACCAATAAACCAAGCCTTTCTTCAGGGTCAGCCCCAGAGGAAAAATCTCCGAACTCAGATCTCAGATGTACAATAACCTTGGAAAGCAATCCTGCAGTTCTCGGAGTTGCGAAAGATGTACCAGAAGTCTCGTGATAGCCATCAATGTCGTCATGATTAGGGAGTAACTGAGTCCAGTCTGCTGCCACATCCGGGTAAGATCCACTCATTGTTTCCTTCTGATCATCACCCTCTTCGGCGTATCCAGAAACGCCGATACTCCATGGAGGTCCCGCTGTCGAGTCCTGAACAGCCGGCGACGGCGAATTATCAGCCGCTCCAGTATGCAACTTCTTTTCCTGAAGCACAGCAACCTTTGTTGCATCCTCTATCCCTGGAACAGGAACTGAGAGTATTGGTCCAAAGCTTGTAGTGATTATATCTACCAGGGGTTGATTTGCAGCCGCAAGTACGGCAGCATCACTAAAACCCTCAACAAAGAAAATTACAGCTTCAGGATTGGCATTGAGCACCGAACCGGTTACTGCGGTTCCATGACCATCACTGGGATCATCCAGGATAGGAATGTCCGTATTATCTTCGGGAGTAGTGCCAATAATTCTTGAGCCCTTGAACCACACAATGTCTCCTGCAGAAATCAAGTCCCAACACCCTTCTTTGTCAGCTTCATATCTTTCCTCCCAAGTCCCATTCTTTGATATCTCGCAGACTATATTCACCCCTAACTGGTCAAGGAGCCACTGAGGATAGGAGTCATTCATGGAAAAATGATCATGGTAAACGTTGATTCCAGTATCGATTGGTGCTACTACGCTGAAAGAACCGAAACCCTCCTCGCTACCTTCTACCGTGCTCGGGATAACACCATCGCTCCCCAAGCATCCCACAATGGAGGCACAAAGTAGCAAGAATGAAATCATTACAGAGGCGGTTCTCACGTTTACCGGAATAAACAGTGGGTTTTCAGGCTTAGGAAGACCTGACCCCTCTTTCCAAGGAAAGAACCTCCGCACAAACAGCTACTGCAATCTCTTCTGGAGAATCAGCTCCAATATCTAATCCAATTGGACATCTAACAGAGTCAACCCGGGATTCGGGAATTCCAGAGTTGATTGCCGCCTTCCTGAATGATGCCCACTTTGTCTTAGATCCGATAGCACCTATTCTTGGCCTACTCAACTCATTCCTTATTTGCAAAAGTCCTATCATCATCTCTTCATCAATACTCCAATCGTGCCCAAGAAGTAGAATATCGGAGAATCTGGTCAATGACTCTCTGTCTTCATTAGTTAGAAAATCACTCACAGACCCAGAAAATACTTCATTTGAATCGGGAAACCTTTCTCTATTGCTGTATTCTTCTCTAACGTCAAAGACACTATGTTTCCACCCTAGTGAATCGCACACTACGCCTAGGGACTCCCCCACATGCCCACCTCCAGCAATCAAGATGTGTGGAACCGGGTCAATCACTTCCATGGAAACCGTAACCCTCCCGCCACAAAGACTGTCCAAGGCCGTCACTTCTTTTCCCTTCCCATCCTTGTGCAACATGAAGACTTCGATTTTCCCCCCCTTTTTTCGAGAGTAATCTTCTTCAGATAGCATTTCTCTTAGGGATAACTCAACTTTCAGCTCAAGTCCGGCCCCGCCAACTGTTCCAAAAGCATCCCCTCCGGAACTTACCGCCAACCTAGCTCCAGGCTTGCCAGGAACACTTCCCTGAGCTTCAATTACAGAAGCAATAGCTATCCTCTCGCCCTTCTCTAAGCGACCAATAACCCACGATAGAACAGCAACGGTCACAGGTCCCAGACAAGGCATCTCTCCTTTGGAGTTGCGATGGGCTATCCAAGAGCAACGTCAAGCATCATCATTATGGTGAACCCAATCATGACCCCCATCGTTGCAATATCGCCGTTCTTCCCCCTATGGGCCTCAGGAACAAGCTCCTCCACCACGACAAATATCATTGCCCCCGCCGCAAATGCTAGTGCATATGGAAGAATTGGCGTCATTAGGATTATTGCAGCTGCCCCTATTACCGCAGCCACAGGTTCAACCATTGCTGATAGTTGGCCCCACCAAAAGCTCTCCTTCCTGCTTAGCCCCTCTCTCCTAAGGGGGACAGAGACGGCAGCACCCTCTGGGAAGTTCTGAATCCCAATCCCTAATGAAAGAGCAATCGCGGCCCCAAAGCCATCCCCAGAAGCAGCAGCCCCGAAAGCAACCCCTACCGCAAGCCCTTCGGGAACGTTGTGGAGGGTGATGGCAGAAATCAGAAGCTTGCTCCGGTGCCAACTTGTCTTCACTCCCTCAACCTCCTCAGGAGGGGCCCCCGGGTGAAGATGGGGCAAGAAAGCATCAATGACACGCATACAGACTCCTCCCAAGATGAATCCAAATGCTGCTGGAATTACTTTCGCAAGACCGTCTCCCCCAGTCTGGTCTATTGCCGGGCCAAGCAGTCCAAAGCAACTAGCAGCAATCATTACTCCAGCGGCGAAACCAAGCATCCCGTCCAGTGCCTTCCTATTTACTTCAGTGAAAAAGAAAACAAGCCCAGCTCCTGCTGCAGTCATGAACCATGTGAATAATCCGGCAATCAATGCCTGCTCAATTGGACCAAAACCTTCTAGCCACCCAGCTGGATCCATGACACTGGTCCTAAAATCATGATTTCAAACTATCTGCATTAGTACATGTCGTTTGCAAAACTCAGTAGCCCTAGCTCATCAACTTTCTCTGAAGGTGCAAGGAACGTCACGTGGACTACTCCAGGGGCCCTCCCTATCTCGATTGAACCGGTAATTGTGGCTCTATTGCGAATCTCGGGAACTGTGACGCCCAGTAGTTCAGCGGCCCTCTCCAGACCATTCTCTGTAGCCGCATTAAGATCGGGCCCAGATCCAACTATTGAAATTGGAACCGAATCTTCTACTCCAGACATTCCCCACTCCCTAGCCACTTCCTCAGCTAGAGACCTCTCCTCTTCTGTGACAGGTTTAGCAAGGAAAGGAAGGTCCTCTTCTACTGGGAAGATAATCGGGCCATCGATCTTCAATCCCTTTAGGACATGAACCTGCAGAGTGACTGTACCAGACACATCAGTGGTGTGACCCGCTATCTCTCCATCTCCTTGCATTGCATGCATGTCTCCCATGTATATTCCTCCACCCGGCACTTTTACTGGACAAATCAGGATTGATCCCGCCCTAACTGCATCTATGTCCATGTGCCCGTCTGTTCGATGACTGAGATCTTCCGCGTTGATTGACTGCGGATGCGGGGCGCCAACTAGGAATGTCCCGAAGTCCCCTGCGTTATGTGAGTCGGGCATAGCTATAGACGGGCATGTACCCAACTGTCCCATGAATGGCCTAAGCCTAGCTACTAGTCCAACTAAGTGATTCGGGCAGAAAGTTAGGATGGAATGTTGTATAGCATTCTGAGGCATTGCTGCATACTTTTTTGCATCATGGGCGATCTTCTCAGAAGCCGCCTTGTCAACAGTAACTCCAAGACTCCTGTTGTTGTCAAATGCAATAGTGTATCCATTTGTGAATTTGAAAGGGCTTGCAGGTTTTCCCGTAGACTTGAATTTTACAGCATCTTCTCCTATCCCTTCAACATAACTTTCAGGATTAAGCTCCTCATTGTCCGGGTCAAACTTTGCCACATATGGGTCTCCCATGTACAGTCCATCTACCCAGTAGTCATTTCCAGAAGCAGTAGCAATTGAGGTGACTGAGATATCCTTTATCCTAATTGCTATTGCATCCCCTACTTCTGCACCTTCAACTTCGACTGGAATAGTTACTTCGTGTCCACCTCTTAGTTCGGGGGTGATCATCGGACCCCAGCAACCTGGGGCAGTATTCGCTATAATGTGACCACCATCCCTAACCGGGCCCAGCATCGGCTTTTCGGGATCTAGTACGCCGTCCGTGAACTCATTAACATACACTGTTTCGCTTCCTTTGTTTTCGCTTGTCATTTTTTCATCTCCTTTTCACCCTCCTGCAGCGGGCATTAGGAGAGTAATCTCCTGCCCAGGGGGCACTTCTTCAGAAGAGCCTTTGTGGTTTCCTGAGGCAAATGGAATTGCCTCAGAAATTATTGTGGCTGACTCAGGAAATCGACTCCTAATCTCGTCCACAATGTCCTGAATCGTCGCTGGAACAATCACTTCTACGCTCAGTCTTGATGCCCCCAATTTTTCGGCAAGCTTCCCGTTAACTCGAACAGGGAAAGTGCCTGTGCCAGAGTGTGACATTGAGGTCCCATGGGGCGGTCCGAAAATAAATCTCTCGCACAAATTACTAGAATTCCGAGATTTCTAGAAATCTAGAATCTCATCTCTTCTAGTTTCTCGATATCTATTGGCGTGTCAACGTTT
>CEPK01176836.1_pt1 | contig 20989 bp, 16 predicted proteins | sample 356231 | NCBI WGS metagenome assembly CEPK01 (sample SAMEA2620259, study PRJEB7988) | marine metagenome | biome: marine biome (ENVO:00000447); feature: deep chlorophyll maximum layer (ENVO:xxxxxxxx); material: "saline water (ENVO:00002010), including plankton (ENVO:xxxxxxxx)" | depth 80 m
AAATGCTAAAAAGAATATCCAACCATTAAATCCTCCGCTAAGTGATATAAGAAGATTTAAAAAAAAGAAATGTATGTAGGCTCCGACCATCATTATTTCACCCTGCGAAAAATTAACAACTTCTGTGGCCTTATAAATTAGAGTAAAGCCTAAAGCAATTAATGCATAAATACATCCCAAAGCTATACCACTAATAGTTTCTTGAATTAGCCCTGATATGATGTCAGTCATGAATTTCTCTCAACATGGCTTAAAATATACACCCAATTCTAATTGGGAGGATTGTGATTTTAATTCATTATATCAAAAAGATAGCTATATTTAAGCACGAATGATTTTGTGCTTTTTGTGATTGGGATACCATCATAATCTTGAGCCTCATTATATACTATATAGAGCCCTGTTGCAGCAGATTGTTGCCATATAAATCTCCAATTCATTGACCATTCATCGGATTGGTTATTATATTGAAGAAGAGATTGTATATAAATGTTTGAAGATAGAGCATAAGTTAATCGACCACGCATTAAATGCGTAATAAATTCACCTCCATCATCTAATTTAACATCATTATATTTTGAGATAACTTCAGATGTAAATCGATCGCCAAAACGATAACGTAAAGTGGTATCAAAATTTTTCCTATCACCATTAAAAAACCCCCCAATTTTAGTTACTAAAATAATACTAAACGGTTTAGTTAAGTTTGTATTTGTTCGAATATGAAGTTCTTTATTATCATAAGTGTTTGGAGGAACCCATTCACCACTTACAATTTGAAATGAATCTACAACACCCTCCTTCGTAAAATTAATTCCAGTATCAATTCTAAATCCATTTCTGAATTCCCAATGGTTATCAATATGTAAAAATCCAGTCTCTTGAAATCCATCCTCAAGTTTCCAATATCCCCAATAAGTTATATGGGGTCGAAGCTCTAAAATACCAAAGAAATCCTTTGGCCTTGTCCTATTCAGGATGCGAAACAAAACCTTTCGATAACCTAGTCGTTTAACAAAACCCATTTCAGGGTTAAAGTTTTTACCAACTTCAGAATAACGTATTTGATTTGTAAAAGACTGTGTATTTCTATTTGCTTCCAATACATATGCATAAGAATCATTATTACCTTTTATCCCAGGAGCAGGATCAGTTTTTGCAGCAAAACCAATTAATTGAATTGCATCTCCGATTCCAAGTGCTCCATCAACAGAATAAGATTGATTAATATAGCCGGCATCTCCCAAACCTTTTTTCCTTGTAACCATTCCTCCAAAGTAAGTTCGATTAGGTAATTCTTTTTTTAAACGAAAAACACCATAATCATCACCATCTGAAACATTTTTTACCGAACCAGTCCTCATATTTAAAATACCTAGTTTGAACCCTCCTAAATCACCAGTAAGTCTACCTCCACCAAGGATTGGAACTCTACTTCCACTAACAATTCCAATTCGACGACTGAAAAACATTTCAATATCAGGACCATAATATGTATTCTCACCAGCAGAAAAAAGTCCAGCATTCTCAAGAAAGAAAGCTCTTTTCTCAGGAAAGAATAAACTAAATCGATCTAAATTTACTTGCTGTTCATCTGCTTCAACCTGAGCAAAATCAGTATTATATGTAATATCCATTGTAAGACTAGAAGTCACTCCAACTTTTGCGTCAAGCCCAAAATCTCCTTCAGACTCTGAATAGCTTGTTTCATTTATTACCTTATTATTATTACCTAATGCATAAGGCATCAATTTTATATTACGATCAGTTGGTACATTAATTCCTGTCAATGTGCCTTCAAGCGCTAAGCGGTTAAGACTGAATTGTCTTGGAATAGGAGACCAAAAAACATGCTCATTTTTTCGAGCAATAGTACGCTGAAAATTTGCGCCCCATGATTGATCTTTAGCACTTGAAAACCTTAAAGTCTTAAAGGGAATTGCAAATTCAGCACTCCACCCATATTCTCCAATTTCAGTTTTTACATCCCATGCAGCATCCCAATTAATATTGAAATTAGCACCTACACCAACAGATTGACGGGTACTACTAATAGACATACCTTCACCACCACCGCTAACTTGAGCATCATATTCGATACCTCCTGCATTAGTCCCAAATACAAAACCATTTTGCTGGTCATGAAATGTATCTAGAATAAACATAAAACTATCAGTATTATTTAAAGGAGCATCTCGTCTAGTATCTGAGATAACTATACCCTCGGGGTTAGAATCATAACAAATAACTGAGACATAAAACATTTGCTCAGAGTACATTATCCTGACTGCTGTTTTTTCTGTTGCAACCTGACCTTCATCTGGAGATTTTTGTGTAAATGAAATAATTGGATTTATGGAAGACCATGCTTCATCATCTATAACGTTTCCATCCATAATCGGGAGTTTTGTAGAACGAACCACAGGCGCAATACTTTCTGATAACAAAAAATTAAATGTGGTGATAGAAAATATAATTGTATTAAAAATTAATTTCATTGGTTTCCAAAGATATTAGAGTTTTAATTTTTAAAATGCATCAAATAAGTAGCTATATTTAATAACAAATGATTTTGTACTAGATTCGATCGGTATACCATCATAATCCTGAATATGATTATATACTAAGTATAATCCAGTAGCTGCAGACTGCTGCCAAGTAAATCGCCCGTTCATCGACCATTGATCCGATCGACTATTATATTGAATTAAAGACTGAACATACATTTTTGGAGTAAAAGCATAAGTAATTCGCGCACGAATTAGATTCGTAGTAAAATTACCAAAGGGAAGCTTGACATTATTATAGTTCATACTCAATTCAGATGTGATTTTATCTTTAAATCGAAACCGAACAGTAGGTGTTACATTAATTCGGTCTCCTCCAAAAAAACCTCCAATACGGTTCATCGAACTGAAGCTAATCGACTTAGAAGGATCAGTCATAATCATAATTTGGAGCTCTTGATCATCATAAATTCCTTTTGGAACAATTACTGAATCAGCAATTTCAAATTCTTCAATCACACCTTCTCTTACTAAGTTTGTACCTGTATGAATTTGAAAACCAGATCTAAATTCCCAATGATTATCAATATGCCAACGACCAGACTCCTGGAAACCATCTAATTTCCAATAACCATCAAAATTTATATGTGGTCTTAGTTCTAATATGCCAAATTTATTCTGAGGTCGAAAACGTGTAAAAATTCGGCCTGACCACTTTCTATAATTTTCACGTTTCAAATAACCCATCTCTGGATTAAAATTTGCGCCAACCTCATTATAAGACATGGATGTAGATATCTGTTTAGTATCTCTAGCCAATTCAAATCTGTAAGCATAAGCATTGTCATTATTCATTCCAGGTGTTTCAGTTATAGCTCCAAAAAAAATAAATTTACTCAGTTGTCCAATACCAATCTGAGAATCTAATGAATATGATTGGTTTAAGTATCCTTCAGCACCACTATGATTAAGTGCTGTTACCATGCCACCAAAGTGAGTCCGATTTGGTAATTCTTTTTTTAATCGGAATAATGAATATTGGTTAGCATCCGTTATACCCTTCACTGCTTTGGTTCCCATACTTAATAATCCAATTTTCATACCTCCGATAGTACCAGTCAGCCTACCTCCCCCTAAAATAGGCACTGGCTCTCCGCTAGGACCAACGCCTATACGACGGCTAAAAAACATTTCAATATCTGGTCCAGAGTAACCACCACCAGTTCCTACAGAGAAAAGACCAGCATTTTCTAAAAAGAATGCACGTTTTTCAGGGAAAAACAGACTAAATCTATCTAGGTTAATCTGCTGATCATCTGCCTCAACTTGGGCAAAATCAGTGTTATAGGTAAGATCTAATGTCATAGTTGAACCAATACTTACTTTAGCATCCAAACCAAAATTTCCATCACTATCAGAGGATTGGGTTTCATTTTTAATTTTATTATTCTGACCCAATAAATATGGCATAATTTTGATATTTCTAGCATTAGGTACATTCATAGAGGTAAGTGTACCTGCTGAAATTAGACGGTTCATTGTAAATTGTCTTGGAATAGGAGACCAGTGTGCTTCTTCTTTTTTTCGACCAATCACACGTTCAAAATTAATTCCCCAGGATTGATCATCACTCTTTTTATAACGCAACGTTTTAAAAGGAATTGCAAATTCTGCACTCCATCCATAATCACCACGTTTAGATTTTACTTCCCATACAGCATCCCAATTCACATTAAATCCTCCACCCGTTCCAACGCTGAACCTACGCGTCATACTTCCACCTTCTCCTCCGCCTGTGATTTGAGCATCATACTCAATTCCTGCGGGATTTGTCCCAAATAAATAACCAGTTTGATAATCATGAAAAGTATCGATGATAAAAGAAAAACTATCAGAATTATTTAGTGGTGAATCTCGCCTTGTATCAGAAACTATAATTTTGTTTGGATCTCTATCATATGCTATTACAGCTACAAAAAAGAATTTATCTGAATACATAACTTTTACTACTGTTTTTTCAGAAATTGCTTGTCCTTCATCTGGTGTTTTTTGAGTAAAGAGTGTGATAGCATCTATATTAGACCATGCTGAATCATTAATTATATCCCCATCCAAAACAGGTGTTAAAGTTGCTCTTACTGCAGGAGCAACTTGCTGCCCCAACATGATAGAGAAAATATAGCTACCAAGGAAAATTTTTTTAATCATGATCTATGTTTTCTATTGCCTACAGAATTTCATCTGTAGACTTAGCCATCATTAAACATTCTTTAGTTACACCGCCTTGATCATGAGATGTATATGTCACTCCTACTTTACACCATCCAATTGTTAAATCGGGATGATGATTTTTTTCTTCAGCGATTTTTGCCAAATTATTGACAAAAATAATTCCATCCATATAGGCTTTGAATGAAAAATTTTTATGAATTTTATTATCAGAAAATGACCAACCATTTAGTTCAGATAACGCAAATTTAATTTCTTTATTTGAAAGCAAAGCCAAAAAACCTCCTCTTATGTTGGTTTTGCCACTAAGAATTTACGGAATGCATACAATAACCATATAACTGAAATTATAGTTGCTATGATTCCAGAAATAAACATTGCATACCACATCCATTCTAGAGGCTTATTGTCAATATAAACAAAATAATAAGCTAAGGGACCCGCAACACCAATGACACGTATAGTAGTTATAATTAAAGATGGCATTCCCAATCCAATTCCTTGTAGAATACGTCCAATTGTTAATCCAATAGCTATAAAAGGAAAAAGAAAAGCAATGACTCTCAAATAGTCTACCGCGATCTTCTTAATTAATAAATCACTTGTAAACCCAGAGATAATTGATGGTGAAAATATATACAAAAGTATTGACCCAATTGATGTAATAATAACAGCCCATGATATACCATACTTAGTAATATATCGGATTTTATCTATCTCATTAGCTCCAAAAAACATTCCAACTATTGTTGTAAGAGCTGATGCAATTCCAAAGATAGGAAGAAAAACCACCATATCAATACGACCACCCACTTGATAAGCCGCTACTGCATCTGTAGAAAATGTTGCCAACATCCGATTATAGATCAGCTGGCCCAATGCCATTACAATCATTGAAATTGAAGCTGGGACACCTACCTTAATAATGTCTAAAATAATTTTGGAAGATGGAGAGAAATCCTTCAATTTAAATTGGACATAAGCATGCTCTTTTACAAAAAGCATAAATGTAAAAATTATGAAAACAACTATTTGACTAATCGTTGTTGCCCACGCTGCACCTGATACACCAAAGTCCAGTAAAAAAATAAATATTGGATCTAATACAATATTTAAGATGGTGCCTAGCCCAAATAAATACATTGGGAATTTCATATCCCCTTCGCCAGCTAAAATTGATCTAAAAAACCCTGAGAAGACACCAAAAGATAATCCGTAACAACTAATCTTAAGATATTCCCATGCCTCAGGAAGAACCTCCAAAGTGCATCCCATTTTAAATAATATTTCTTTACCATAGATCAAGCCTAATGATGTAAGAAGTAGGCTAATTATGAACGCAATTACTACAGCATGTTCTGCGGCATTGTCAGCATTAACTTTATCGCCAGAACCAATATATCGTGCAATCGATGCTGTAACACCACTTCCTAATCCAAATGATAATCCCATTACAAAAAAGAAAATTGGAAAATTAAATGCTACAGCTGCTATCGCATCACCACCTAGTCTACCAATAAATAACATATCGACAATACTATATAGAGTCTGTATACCCATACCAGCGATGATTGGTATGGCAAGAGTCCATAATGATTTAGAAGGATTATCTATAAATGACTGTAAGCGGGAATGGCGCTTTTTTTGGTCGTCCATAAGCGGTGAATTTATACTATAAAATTTCTATGACTCAGTTAATATTTGCTTAAGCTAAAATGGCCAAATAATTGGAATGATTAAGACTGCAGTAATCCAAAAAGTTATTGATAGTGGAATCCCAACTTTTATGAAATCAGAAAACTTATACCCACCTGGGCCATAAACCATAAGGTTTGTTTGATATCCTACTGGAGTACTAAATGATGCTGAAGATGCAAAACAAACTCCAAAAATAAATGGTCTCGGGTCTATGCCGATTGTTGATGTTATTGATAAAACAATTGGTGTCATAATAATCGCAGTAGCTGTATTAGATGATACTTCAGTCAATATCATTGTAATAAAATAAATTAATGCTAATAAAACATAAGGTTGTAATTCATAAGAAAATTTTTGCACTGCTAATAATATTGAATCACCTATCAAATTTGCTGTTCCTGTATTTTGAATAACAATTCCTAAAGGAATTAAAGCTGCAATTAAAACAACAACCGGCCAATGAATTGATTGATATGCTTCGTTAGGTGTTATAACTCCAAGGACCATTAAAATAATAACACTTAGCAATGCGCCTTTCAAGATAGGAAGGATACCTAATGCTGCCATTAAGATAGTAAATATTATAGAGAGAATACTCACCCACCAAAATTTAACTTTTACTAGATTCTCCTTAACTTCTCCTAGTAAAATAAATTCCCCACTAGTTGCTAATTTATCTAGCTGTTTTCGACCCCCATATACTAAGAGAGTATCATAAGTTTGAATGACAACATGAGCAATTTTCTTACGAATAATTGAGCCATCTCTTCTAATAGCCAATATAAAAGCATTAAAACGTCTTCTAAAATTACTAGTCATTAGTGTACGTCCAGCAAGATCAGACTGATCATTTACCATACATTCAATTAATATATTATCTTCTTGTTCAAGTTCTTTTTGAGTTAATTTTTCATCTGTTAGTAAAGAGACCTTTTCAACCTCTTTCATTCTTAAAAAACTTTCAACGGATCCTTTTACAAAAAGAATATCACCCTCTTCGATTTTTTTCTCACCAACATTATATGAAATTAGACGTCCTCCCCGTTGAATATCTAAAACAATTACATCATAATTATGACTTATATTTCGTTCTTGGCACGTTGAGCCAACTAAAGGAGAATCTTTAGAGATTTTCATCTCAGTTAAATAACCGGCCATATGATAACTCTGGGTCAAACTTGAAGTTACTGTTCTTGATGGCAAAATTTTTGGAGCGATAAATAAAATATATAATAAGCCAATCAATAAAGTTATCCAGCCATACTTAGCAAATTCAAACATACCTAAACCAATACCACCATTTTGAACAAATATAGAATTAACTAATAAATTTGTTGAAGTACCAACTAATGTTAAAGTTCCACCCAATATTGCAGCATAGCTCAAAGGAATCAAAAGTTTTGATGGACTTAAATGATATTTATGTGCCAATCGAATAGTAACTGGCATAAAAACTGCTACGATTGCAGTATTATTCATTAATGCACTCGCAACGCCAATTGTAAATAAATATATTCCTAAACCAAGAGTTCTGGATCTAGAAACTAGTTGATTAATTCGAACAATTAAATATTCAAGAACTCGAGTTTTCTGTAGAGCATGGCTTAAAACAAAAAGCAGTGATATTACTATTACTGCTGGATTTGAAAATCCAGATATAGCTTCATCAATTGATAAAAAACCACTTAGGAAAAGAATTGTAAGTATTAATAAAGCTGTTACATCTAAACTAAATTTTTCACTAACAAATAATATGAAGGCTAATACAATTAAGCCTAGAACAAATGCAATTTCAAAAGTCATTTAATAAAAAAATAATTAAATTTTTACTTCATCAATTTGCTCAGGGTCTAAAAACCCTTCAGCATATTTCATATAGATTTTTTCTTTAACAAAAATTTCAAATAAATCTACATCAATATGGGCATCATCTTTCATAAAACCAAGGATACGCATCGCTTGACTTAATGTTTTACCCTTTTTATATGGCCTATCTTTTGCAGTTAGAGCCTCAAAGATATCAGCAATTGCCATTATACGAGCTTGAACTGACATATCATCCTTTATTAAACCCTTTGGGTAACCAGTACCATCAAGCTTTTCATGATGACCACCAGCGAATTCAGGTACATTTTGGAGATGCTTAGGATATGGAAGTTCTTCTAACATTTTTATTGTGACAACTATATGATCATTAATAACCTTTCTTTCTTCGGGCGTTAGTGTTCCCCTGGGAATTGTTAGATTATATACCTCATCATCAGATAAAAAGTTTTGAATTTTTCCATTCGGCTTCCATTTATAATCAGCAATTTCATGAATTCTATCCTTTTTTTCGCCCGACATGAATTCACCACCAATATTTGATTCTTTAACAAAATCGAGATCACTTTTTAATTTTTTTATTTTACTTCGATATTCTTTCATTAATAATTCAAGCTTTGCCACTCTATCTTTAGGTGATAAAGTTTTATCTTTCTCTATTTCTAATTCTTTTTTTAAACGTTTAATCTCTTCATCGCGTTTAAGAATTCCAAAACGAGTTTCAACTTCATTAACTCGATCATAAATAGTCTCTAATTTTGTTGATTTATCAACAACAAATTCAGGAGTTGCAACTTTACCACAATCATGCAGCCAAGCAGCTATCTTCAATTCATACATTTCTTTTTCTGAAAAAATAATATCTGCAAACGGTCCATCTTTTGTAGCTGCTACGGCCTCAGCTAGCATAATCGTAATCTCAGGGACTCTAGCACAGTGCCCTCCAGTATAAGGCGATTTTTCATCAATTGCAGATGCAATTAATTTTATAAATGATTCAAATAATGCCTCTAAATCTCTAATAAGGTTTTTATTCGTTATTGCTACTGCTGCTTGGCTTGCAAGTGCTTCTACCATTTTTTGAACTTCAGGTTTAAAAGAAATAATTTTTTTTGTTTTCTGCGTTTGAGCATTTAATAATTGCAGCACACCTATAATTTCATCTTCGTGGTTTTTTAATGGCACAGTTAGAAATGACTTGGATCTATAACCAGTTTTTTCATCAAACATTTTTGTACCTGAAAAATCAAATCCTTTTGCTTTATATGCGTCAGGAAGATTCACAGTTTCTCCAGTAAGTGCAACATATGCAGCAATCATACTTCTATTTTCTTCTCCCTCATCATCATATAATTTTACGGGATAAAAAGGGATATTTTCTTTGGACGTTCCCCCCATATGAAAATTTAATGAGTCAGTCATTATGATCTCAAATTTTAATCTTTGATCATCAGTCATCATATAAAGAGTACCACCATCAGAGTTTGCAATACGTTTTGCCTCGAGAAGAATCATCTCAAGTAATTTATCCATATCTCTCTCTTTTGATAGCGCTAAGCCAATATTTGCTAAATTCTGAATTTGTTCTTCTAAATCAGATATATATGCACCTATTGCTTTTGGAGCACTTGAAAGATACTTTGCCACTTCAGTAGTGGAATATTTTACTTTTTTAGTCATGAAATAGATCTAATTCTTTACCTTTAAAACTTACTGAAACCAAAAATATTGAACAACTATATAGATGAAGGTTGTATTAATTGAATTATCTAATTTTAAATATGAATCAAATACAAAAAATAGTTGAATGTGCGCTTAAATCTGAAACTGATTTAAAAGATTTATTTGATTCAGCACAATCACTTTTAAATGAAAAAAATAACTCTCTAATACATGATTTTTTAGAGATTGCGCATCTTCCTTCAGTTAATAAAGTTATATCAAATTCAAACAAAATAGATGAGTGGTTCGATTTATTACTAAGGTTGATAACTAATTCAAATTACAATATATATGCTCTCCTAAAACAACGAGCTAATCGATATACACAAAAGCCACTATTCCAAAGTATATCAAATAAAACTCTATCCGCTTTATCTTATAATGATGCTTGGGAAACAATTCAATCTGTTGGGACATTTCTTCAATCAAATATCAAAAAAAATGATACAGTTGGGATTTTATCTACTAATAGTATTAGAAGTGCTCTTATTGATCTAGCATGTTTAGCATACAATATACCTGTAGTTCCGATACCTCCTAACCTATCTCCAAATCATCTTGACTATATACTAACACATGCAGAAATATCACATTTATTTATTGATTCAGCTAGTGCAGAAAAATTCATTGAACAAATTAAGAAAAGAAATACCGATTTATTTATTAGTCAAATAAATAATGATGATGAATGGAAAAATTTTGTAAGTGAATATGATAAACAGAGTTATCAAGAACCATTTAAACATGATCTGAATGAATTAAGTACTATCATGTATACATCTGGCACGACGGACAACCCAAAAGGAATAATTTTTAATCAGACAAATATCATAACTAAGCGTTTTGCCAGAGCATTAGCATTGCCAGATATTGGACCTGATGATAATTTTCTTTGTTACCTCCCATTATTCCACACCTTTGGAAGATGGTTTGAAATGATGGGGGCTATTTTCTGGGGAGCAACTTATACATTTACTGAATCTACCTCATTTAAAAGCTTATTAAAGGATTTTAAAATAGCAAAACCTACTATATTTATTTCTATCCCAAAACGTTGGCTACAGATCTATGAACAAATTGAAGGATATATCGATTTTAATAATTCAACACATTTAGAAATTAATAAAATAGTTAAATCAATTACTGGTGGTAAACTTAAATGGGGTTTATCAGCAGCAGGTTATCTTGAATCAGATATTTTTACTTTTTTTAATCAAAATAATATTAATCTACTAAGTGGCTATGGTATGACAGAAGCAACAGGTGGAATCACAATGACCCCTCCAAACAATTATATTAGGGATTCTGTAGGTAAGGCCCTGCCTGGAATAAAACTTAAACTTGCAGAAGACAATGAACTACTTATGCAAGGCCCATATGTCTCGCCGGGTTATTTTAAGGAAGAAATTAAAAGCTCATTTAGTAATGGGTGGTTCCATTCCGGCGATATTTTTCAAAAAAAGAAAAATCATTATTTCATTATTGACAGGAAGAAAGAGATTTATAAGAATAGTCGCGGACAAACAATAGCACCTCAAAAGATTGAGAATTTATTCAAAGATTTTGAAGCAATAAAATCCGTTTTTCTTGTTGGAGATGGGAAAGAATTCAACACAGTACTTATCTATCCAGAAATTAAAAATGAGACTATAAATTTATCAGAAATGTCTTCAAAAGAAATTCGAACCTATTACAGCTCACTAGTATTTTCAATTAATACCTTTTTACCACCATATGAAAGAATTGTTAATTACGCACTTATTACAAGAGATTTCCAAAAATCCAAAAATGAAATAACAGCTAAGAATACATACAAAAGAAAAAATATATTAAAGAATTTTTCAAAAATAATTGATCCTATGTATGAAAAAAGCCACATCAGCTTAATCCATAAAGATTATGAAATTCGAATTCCTAATTGGCTTATTAGAGAAAAAAGTCTTACACGTAGAGATATTTCATGGGATGGTAAGAAAATTAAAGAGTACGGACTAAAAGAAGGACTAAAACTAACATGGAATAAAAATATATTGAAAATCGGTGATTATACATATCAGACTAGTATTACAACTATTGATCTTGAAAAACTATTTAGAGATCCAAACCTTTGGATCGGAAATAAATCTTTAATTGATTTCACAGGTGAAATTATTTTTAGGCTAATCGCATTTGAACCATATCATTCCATATCATTATATCAGGATAAAATACCATTTAATAAGATTAATCACTCTTTAGAAACAAGACCCTTCAAAAAAGATGAATATAATCTGACATTATTGCATCAAGCAGCAATCGGATTATTGAGTAAGAAAAAAAATAATATAAATAATGCAATAAACTATTTTCATAAAGGATTATCCTACCCAAATTTTTCATCATTAATTCAAGATCAACTAATTAGGCTAAACAATCATCCTGATGAAAAAATTTGGTCAATATCATTTCAGAAACTTATACCTTATATAAGTGGAGAAATGTTTGTTGATTTATTAAAGAAATCAAAAAATCAAAACATAATATCTGACTTAGATTTAAATAGTTTTAATTATAATCATTTAGAGTCAATTATAATTCTATTAAAAAAATACCGTAATTCGACTGAACTAAAAAATTCTGATAAAAGAATTTCTGAATTACTCATTGATTTTATTTCAAAATTGGCTATTAGAAAGCCAGAATTTTATTCAATTGTAAGAGGAGAGTTGACTCTTTGGTTTCTTAATTCAAAAATCTCTGATTCTTCAAAGCTAGCAGAATCAAATCTTGCTATTTTGAATAAAGAATTCAAAGTGTGGATTGAAAGAAATGTAAGTTACAAAAATAATAAATTAAAAAAGTTGATTCAGTTTGACATCAATATTTCATCAAACCTAAAGAAAATTTTAGATAAAGTAATAAATGAATCATCATTTATATATAAGTCAATTTTTATTTTTTCTAATGGTGATCTTATACAATCAAAAGATATAATGAATGATGGGATTTGGTGCACTTTAATAGGGCATGCCCATGGAAAATATGTTGTAAGGATATTGGTTCAACTTAAAGATAAAAGGGCATATAATTTTGTTGTAAACATTAATAACAATTTAGATAAAGACCGATTTAATCTAGAAACAGATTGGTTAATATTGCTTGGAGCTGATATTGAATCTGATAAACTAGTTGAAGACTTTGGAGTATTTAGTCCATCTCATCAAGTCTTTTCTGAAGAATATATTTCTGGCGAAACAGTACATCAATACTTGACAAGAAAAAAGAATGAAATCGCATCTAATGATTTTAAGGATCGCTGGCAAATGCGTTGGTTACATTATATATGGAATGGCGCATTTGCTTATTTAGAATTCTGGAAAAGATCTGGGGAAACTAGAATGATTGAAGACGCTTCAACTAAAAATCTTATTATTCCAGAATTTGATTATTACACTGGGACACGTCTTATCTCTATTTCGGGTCGCAAAAACACAATCAAACTTGAGGATGTGTTACTTGCATTAAATAAAAAATTAATTATAGATACTGAAAGCGAATTCAAAGGTTTACATAAAATGGCTGAATGGGAAATCTTATTTACTGTTGTATTAGAAGTTTTTGGCGTAGATAAAGGATTTAATCTTTTAAAAACTATTAAAAATAATTATGATGAATTTGGACTAACAAGAAAACGTATAGAATCATTTATTATTGATGTAAATCAATCTGGCTTATTACGCAAACAAGTAGTTTTTGCATCATTAAGATATCAAAGATGGATTGATTTGAATTATGATGCTACATACGAAGCACGTGGTTCAATTATTTTGGACTTATATAAAGATTATAATCTGCATTCACTAATTGACAAATATCCCGAGACAAGATTGCGATTTTTCCTTATGACAGTATTTAAAGATTCAAATATTGACTTAATTAATAAATTAAATCAGTTAATGATAAAAATGAAAAGTGGCGAGATTGATGAAGAAGGGCTTGAAACTTATCTACATAAAATTCATGATGAAATAGAATTAACTAAAGCAGAAAAATATTTTTTAACTAGACTCGTTTTTGACCATGTTGATTCAGCTGATTATGCGGAATTAATTTCACGTGATTTCGGAGACAAAGGTCTATTAGATCTATCTGTAAAGATTCAAGATTCATCAAATGAATTATTTACTATCAGACCTGCATTTCAGCCAAAAGAAGTAGCTAATTTTCATAGGGTGCTAATAGAATCAAAACTAGAAGTCCAATTTGAACCAATCCATAAATTTCTTCTTATTTTTAATGAAAAAAATATTTTAATAGGAGGCGTATTTTGGAAAAAAACATCAGAATATGTTGCTCATCTAGAAAAAATTGTAATTATTCCTGATTATCAGGGAAAATCTCTTAGTACAAAACTTGTTAAAGAATTATTTCAAAGATTAATAATTAAAAAATACAAATACATAACTGTTGGATTTTTTAAATCGGAACTTTTTTATAAGTTAGGTTTTGAGATTAATCAAAAATTTGGTGGATTAGTAAAACGTCTTTAATAGAGCATTATATATATAATCACACCAGTAATTGATACATATAGCCATAAAGGTAAAGTAATTTTTGCTATTCTCCGATGCTTAGGTAAATCCTCAGACCATCCTCTATAAAGCGTAATTAATGCCAATGGAATAATTATAGAGGCAAGAATAATATGCGTAATAAGAATAAAAAAATAGAATTCAGGGTAGTCCCCAATATATTTTTTCGGACCTGCTTTAAACCAATGATAGATTATATAACTAACTAAAAATCCTGCAGATGTTCCAAATGACGCTAACATAATATTTTTGTGTAATTGACGTTTTTTATTTCGAATTAATACATATCCATATACTAATAATGCAGTTGTGATAGCATTAAGTGATGCATTAACTAATGGTAACGATGAAACATCAATAGCCCCTTCAATACCAACTGGACGTGGGCCAAGAATTAGAAAAGCTACAGCAGAACAAATAACTATGGAAATAATGTAGATAATTCGAATCCAAAAACTATCTTTATTCATCATTATCCTTGTTTCAATAATATAGTTATATCTTTTTTTAGGGTTTTTACATCTTCAGATTTCATACCATTATAGTACCCTCGAATATTTCCATTTTGATCAATCAAAGCAAATTTCTCACTATGGAAAATAATATCTTCATAATCACCCATTTTAAAACCATTCTTAATTACATCTTTTACATTTTGTTCAGGACCAGTCAAAAAATGCCAGCGATCTGTATTAGCATTATATCTAGAAGCATATTCTTTTAAAACTTCTGGAGTATCATATTCAGGATATACTGATATTGAAACAATTCTAACTTGATCATCATCTTTGTAAGCTTTATGAATTAGATTCATATTGCCAGTCATTACAGGACAAGCCATTGTGCAAGTAGTAAAAATAAAATCCGCAACCCAAACCTTACCCTTTAAATCATTTCTTGAAATCAGATTGTCTTCACTATCAGTAAATTCAAATTCTGGTATCGTACCAAGTTTTGGTAAAGAAATTTCTTGATCAGTTTCTCTAAATAAATATGTTACGAATAAAAGGATTGCAATTATAAAGTATATAGAAAATCTTTTTTGTCTACTTATCATATTTTTAAATCAACAATTATAATTAATAATAAAGCTGGTAAATAAAATACAGATGCCTTTAGCAGAATTAATGCACTCTTAACTGACTGATTTCTTGCTAATGGAATTGCAGAAATAAAAAATGCACAAGTTATAATTGTTACTCCTAAAAGATAGATTAATCCCATTGATCCTAATAAGACAGGCAATAGTGATATAGGAACCATCAAAAGAAGATGCCAAAATATTTGACGTAGGGTTCTATTACCTGTTGAATCAATAACAGGAAGCATTTTATAATTAGCTTTTAAGTAATCCTCTTTACATATCCATGCAATTGCATAGAAATGAGGGTGCTGCCACAGATACATAATTGCAAACAAAACCCATGCCATTGTTTCTACTTCACCTTTTGCTGCTGTCCAACCTCCAACAATTGGAAGGGCTCCTGGAATTGAACCAATGGATGTATTTAACCAAGTAATACTTTTTAATGGAGTATAAACTAAAGTATAAAGAAAAGCAGTTAAAAGAGCGAGGAATCCAGTAAGCATATTTACCTTTAATAGTAACAATATTGTGCCAATAATCACCATAACAATACCAAAAATAAGAACTTTTGTTGGCGAAATAAGTTTTGCAGGCAATGGTCTATTTTTAGTTCGAGTCATATAAGAATCAGCCTCTCGTTCAAGATAATGATTTAAAGCACCAGAACCAGCGGCGGTCATTGAAGTTCCTAATAAAGTATATAATAATATGTCAATTGAACCTAAACCCAAATTGCCTAAATAATAACCTAGAAAAGTGGCCACCAAAACCAATGATAAAATATTCGGTTTACTTAGCTCTAAAAAAATACTTATTAATGATTTTGCTTTTTCTTTTTGAAGCTTCACAATTACCAATCTCCAAATTTTGTTGGATACGTCCTTAGCACAAATAAAAAAGAAAGGCCTAGCAGAGTAGCACCAGTTAATACATGAAAACTTGCTATATATGGTGAACGCTCAGACAAAACTGTTAGGATTCCTAAACTTAATTGAACTAATAAAATAACTGAAAAAAATATAAATGTTTTATATATATGGTGATACTCTTTAATTATGTTTTTATAACGCACAAAAAAATATCCTATTGTGAAAGTAATAATGAACGCACCCAATCTATGAGAAAAATGAATAATAACTTGATATCTTTCAATCATGTCAAGATCTAAATCAAATAACATTACATTAATATTATTAATCATACTTTCAGAAAAAGTTGGTATCCAAAGACCACCCATTGTTGGAAAATCTGGAATTGCTAGTCCTGAAGCAGTATGTCGAGTTAGTGCGCCTAAAATTAATTGGATATAAACCATTGATATAATTATAAATGAAATTTTTCTTAAACTTTTTGTATAACCACTATCTTCTCTGTTTGTTCTCTCACTAGAAAGACCATATGCTATAAGTATAGTAAATAGAAAAAAAGTTTGCGCCAAAATTCCGTGAATAATAGAAATTACAGGAGGTAAAAAATATAAAACAGTTATTCCTCCTAAAATACCCTGAGTAATTACAAGAATTAAAGATATATAACCTAATTTTATAATCCATTTTGGTTGATCAGAAAAACCAAGGAGTACAGCTTGCATTAGTGTAATGAAACCTACAAACGTAGCCATCATCCTATGACCATGCTCGTAAAAAATCCCACCTACCATCTCTGATACTGGAAATGCAAACATTTGCTTTCCATAAGTTGTTGGCCAATCAGGGACCGACAAACCTACTTCATGGCTTTTAACTAATGCACCAACAAAAATAAGTAATAATGTTAATAATACAGTTGTCTTTGAAAGACGCTGTAACCAAATCCTTGATGAAAAATTCATATTATGTACTTGAAATAAAAAACCCCTACGATTTAAGTAAAATTAATAGGGGTTAATATATCTATTCTATTATAAAAAAATTACCATTCATCATCACCCCAGTCATCTTCATCTTCCATCTCTTGTAGATACTCTTGCTCCTCATCCAGCCAGGCTAGATAGTCTTCCATTTCATGGATAGTTAAAAATCCCTTCATACGATAATGACCTAAACCACATAGCTGCGCACAAGCAATCTCAAATCCTTTCCCTTCTCTACCAGTTCCTTGAGTAGTTAATAAAAATTCATCAGAAGTCATAGTCGCTTCAAACCATACTGGGATTTCCATACCAGGTATTGCATCTTGAGATACTCTTAATTCAGGTAATTTAAAATTATGTATTACATCTTTTGTTGATAACAAAATATTTATTGGAGTATTTACAGGAATATGAAGTTGATTTACAGTAAAAATGTCATCTTTAGCATTCTCATCTGATCGATCAAGACCAATAGGGTTTTCTGCTTCATCAACAAGGTTAACCGAAGTTGTACCAAAAACACCATCGGGTCCAGGATAATGTATATTCCAAGCAAATTGTTGTCCAACAACACGAATTTCTACTACATCGGAACCAGTCGGAATATCATTTACTCTACTTGCCCATATAGGAAAAGCAAAACCAAAAAGTAAACCAACTTCAATAATAGCAACGGTAGCTTCTAAATATGTTGAATAATGATTTCTAACTCCTTTGTAATCAGCTTTAGGATTATTAGAAGCTCTGAATCTAATAAGGGTATAAATAAAAAATATTCCCCATCCAATAAATAGTATTAACATTAACCAATGCGTAAGGGAAATGATATTATCAATCCCAGGGCCTTGCGTTGATGCAGAGACTTTTGGAAGACCTAATCTTTGCAGTATTTCTAACACTAATCCCTACTCCTCAATTGATTTTTTTCAGATAAAGAATTGTAATATTTTTTTGATCGTTTATTCAATATATATATAGACGAACCAACACCACTCAAAACACCACCAGTAATTCCTAACATTGTAATTATTGCTTTATTCATTCCTTGGGTTGCAGCTGCATTTGGATCTCCAAAACAAGTGGCACAAGCCAACAATATATCTGGAAGAAATAAAATAGAGAGAATAAAGAGGCTCAGTAATATTTTTTTCAAAATTATATAGTCCTAAATTTTTTAATTACTTGAAACCCATATGCCACTAAACCTATTCCAGCTAAAAATGAGATTGAACTTAATATCAAAGATTGATCAATACCCCAAATTGCAATCCACAGACTCAGAATTATTGATAAAGAAATGAAAACAATATGAAATGATTTTATTGACATTTAATTACATCTGAGTATGATTTAACATTGCTCCTAATGGTACAAACATTAGGACTAAGAACATGGCTACAGTTGCAAGCAAAGTCCAATATATTGTTACCTTTTCATCAATCAAATGCATGAAATAACATGCCACCAATGAACCTTTAATGCTTGCGACAATTAATCCCAAAATAACGGCAGGTCCCGTTGAAAGATCAAGGTATGATATAGCTACAGTTACTACGGTTAAAAAAGCCAAAGCAACAAAAACTAATACATATGTTTTGATATGGTGTTTTACTTCTTCAGGAGTCATACTATCATCCTCACAATAGATAAAGAACAGGGAATAAAAAGATCCACACTAAATCAACGAAATGCCAATATAGTCCTACGATCTCAATTCGATTAACAAAACGTTCGGGATCACTTTCCCACATTTTAGCGCCTGGCATCCAATAGAAAAAGATAACTATAATACCACCTATAACATGCAAAACATGCAAACCTGTCATTGTAAAGTAAATTCCTAGAAAATTATTGGTGCTTGGATAAAGATGGTGATCAAACTTAGCGGTATATTCAAAATATTTAACTACAAGGAAGAAACATGCCAATAATAATGTTAAACCAGCATATAATTTGAATTTTTTAAAATCATTTAATTTCAAAGAAGCCCAACTCATAACCATAGTAACTGACGATGTAATTAGAAACATTGTATTAAGTGTGGCAAGAGGTACGTTCAAAATTTCTGCTCCAACAGGCCAATTATCAACTCCAGTTCTAAGAAAGACGTAGGCAGAAAATAATCCACCAAATAACATAACTTCCGATGCTAAAAATAGCCAAACACCTAACTTCCCATTATATAATCCTGTGTCTGGTCGATTTTTAACGGTAAAAGGAATGTCCATAGATTAAATCAGCCTTTCTCACTTTGAGGTGAAAAGTCTTTAGATGCGCTAGGCACACTATATTCATAGGGCCCACGATAAACACTTGGTACCGTTTCAAAATTACCATGTCCAAGCGGAGGTGAAGTAGTATCTGTCCATTCAAGGGTAGTTGCATCCCAAGGATTAGCTTCACCTGTTTTTTTACCTTTAAGACTTATAATCATATTAACAATAAAAAATAATTGTGCTAGGCCAAGAAGCCAAGCTGACATTGACATAACTTCATTTAGATAAAGAACATCGGCCGCATGAGCATAGATTTCTCCACCATCCCAGAGTCGTCTTGAAACTCCAGCTAAACCTTGAATAAACATAGGCATAAATACACCATTCATAAATATAAATGAGAAGAAAAAGTGTAATTTACCTAGTAACTCATTTGTTCGCTTACCTGTCATTTTTGGAAACCAATAATATATACCAGCAAAAAGAGCAAAAATTGTTCCAGGTGCAACTACATAGTGAAAGTGACCAATTACATAATATGTATCATGTAAATGAATATCCGCCGCCGCTAAACCAAGAGGTAGACCTGTTAATCCTCCAATACCAAACATCGGTAAAAAACCTAAAGCAAATAACATGGGCGTATTAAATCTAATAGATCCACCCCACAGTGAAAGTAATAAAGCTGTTAGAATCACCACAGATGGGATAGAAATAATCATAGTTGTTGTTTGAAAAAATGCTCCAATCTGAGTTCCCATTCCAGTGAGATACATATGATGTGCCCAAACAACAAAAGACATGAATCCTAAAAAGACCATAGCATAGACTAATGCTTTATATCCTTGAATAGGCTTGCGTGTATTATTCGCTATGATTTCCGTAATAATCCCAAATGCAGGTAAAATTAAAACATAGACTTCAGGGTGGGCTAAAAACCAAAATAAGTGTTGCCATAAAAGTGGGCTACCACCACCAGCATTTGTCATAACTTCACCTGAAACAACTAATCCACTAGGCATAAAAAAACTTGTACCAGCTAATCTATCCATTAATTGTAAGACCCCTGCTGCCTCTAATGGAGGAAAAGCTAACAATAGAAGAAAAGCAGTAATGAATTGTGTCCAAACAAAAATAGGCATTTTCATCCACGTCATTCCTTCTGTGCGAAGCTGTATGACTGTCACAAGGATATTAATAGATCCTAATAATGAAGAAGTAATCAACATCACCATTCCAAGCAACCAAACAGTTTGCCCAGTTGTTGCAATATCTGCTAATGG
>CEPK01045514.1_pt1 | contig 20951 bp, 20 predicted proteins | sample 356231 | NCBI WGS metagenome assembly CEPK01 (sample SAMEA2620259, study PRJEB7988) | marine metagenome | biome: marine biome (ENVO:00000447); feature: deep chlorophyll maximum layer (ENVO:xxxxxxxx); material: "saline water (ENVO:00002010), including plankton (ENVO:xxxxxxxx)" | depth 80 m
TTTAATTAATGCCTTACCTTTGCCTCCTAGCCTCCTTGCCTCACCACCGGCTAATATACAAGCAGGAATCATTTAAGTATCTCCATACTAATCATCAAATAAAATTCTATCTATTCCGGATAAAGCAATAAATCTTTTTCCTTTAGCTCTCCCAATTAAAGTTAAATTGGACTTAATAGCCAATTCAACTCCCGCAGCCGTAAAACCTGAACGTGAAATTAAAATTGGTACTCCCATTTGCACAGTTTTAATAATCATTTCGCTTGTTAAACGACCGGTAGTATATAATATCATATTAGAAACATCATAATCGTTATTCCATAGCCACCCAGCAATTTTATCTAATGCATTGTGCCGACCAACATCTTCTACATAAATAATAGGTTTATCTTCTATACATAATACACACCCATGAATTGCTCCGGCTTCTAAATATAATGAAGGTTGCGTATTAATACTTTTTAGTAATTTAGGTAGCCAAGAAATTTTAATAATTGCTTCTTTATTTAATTTTATTTGGTCAAAATTATCCATTACATCAGAAAAAATTGTTCCTACACCACAACCAGAGGTTCTAATTTTCTTCTTAATTTTTTCTTCATAATTAGTGACTTTATCCGTTCTTACTACTGCTGTTTCAATTTCCCAATCCACATCAACAGAAATAATTTTATCACTTTTAGTTATCATTCCTTGATTAATTAAAAAGCCTAAAGCTAACCAGTCAGGCCTATCACCCACAGTCATACAGGTAACTATTTCTTGATTATTAAGAAATATTGTTAAAGGTTTTTCCATTACAACTTTTTGCTTATAATGAGCACCTGTATGGTCGATACCACTTATATTTTTCGTTAATTTTTGATTTTTAATATCAGGCTTTATTATAAATTTTTTATTCATGCTTAATTGATGAAACTTAGAAAAATTCTAAGTTTCATCATAACCTCTATATTAATTATTTTTTCATCTCCGGATGCGTATTTTCAACATGATGTTTTGAAGCTACCGGTTTAATAAATAAATTTGAGAAAAATGCTATAATTAATAAGCCTGCCATAGCATACATAGTTGTATTATATAAACTTGGTGTAGGATCTACCGTGCCAGCAGGAGCAATTTCCATTAACTTGGATATTGTTACTGTCTTTGCACTAACAAGTTCTTCTAATTGACTCATAGGCGCACCAAATTTATCTACAAAGGCTGCTGGGTCAATTTTATCGACCAAATCTTTCAATGAAGAATTATAAGACAAACTTCTTAATTCTGCTATTGCAACAGGTCCTATAACTCCAGCAGTACTCCAGGCTGTAAGTAATCTACCATGTATTCCTCCTACATGCATAGTACCAAACATATCTGCTAAGTAGGCAGGTATTGTTGCAAATCCACCTCCATACATCGTAAATATTATCATAGTAGCTGCGTAAAACATCACTAAGTACATGACTTTAGGATCAACACTAACAGCACTAGCAGTAAATGGAATAGATAAATATAATAGTGTTCCAAGAACAAAGAAACAATGATAAGTATTTTTTCTACCAATAAAATCTGATAAAGAAGCCCATATTATTCTACCACACATATTAAATACACTAATCATTAAAACGTAAGTACCGGCAAATGTTGCAGTTACTATTGAAGCTAATTCTGATGTAGGTGGCGCTGAACCAAATATTTCAGACATCATAGTTTTAGCTACGCCAATCACTCCTATACCTGCAGAAACGTTAAAACATAAAACTATCCACAATTGATAAAACTGAGGAGTTTTAATAGCTTGGTTAATATGAACATCATTTAATGTTTTCATTTTTGCCGCGGACTCTTCAGCTGATGGGGGTTTGTAGCCTTCTGGTTTCCAACCTTCTTTAGGCACCCTATACTGAAAAGCAGCAAGCATCATAATGGTAAAATAAACAATTCCTAAAGTTAAAAATGCTCCAGCTGCGCCTGTATTTCCTGTTCCTACTACATATACTCCAGCTTGAGCTGCTTCGGAAGCAGAAGCTACAACAACTTCAATTTTATTACCAGCTACTTCTGCAAACCTTCTACCGCCTTCTGTTATAAGCGATACAGAACCCTCAGGACCTAAATATTCTGGTGCTTTTGAATACATATCTAATAGGTATTTTTTTAAAGGAGCTCCTATCATAGCACCACCACCAAATCCCATAATAGCCATACCTGTAGCCATTCCACGTCTATCGGGGAACCATCTTATTAAAGTTGATACAGGCGAAACATATCCTAAACCTAGTCCACAACCACCAAACACTCCATATCCTAGATATATCAACCACAATTGATGTGTCATTATTCCAATACTTCCAATAACAAAACCTCCACCCCATAAACAGGCAGCTGTAACTCCAACACATCTAGGACCAACATCTTCTAGCCATTTACCTGCTATTGCAGCTGCTAGGCCAAGACAAACTATAGAAACTGAAAATATCCATATAACACTGCTTAAAGTCCAATCATCGGCGGCGCTTGTTACAACACCTAATTCTTTAATAAGAGCAGGATTAAAAATACTCCAAGCATATACTGATCCTATACATAAATGAATTGCTATTGAGGCTGGAGGTATTCTCCAACGATTAAAATTGTCAGGCGCAACAATTCTATCTTTCATTAAAAATGAAAACATATTAGACATATCTATCTCCCCTTAAATTTCTAATAAACTTAACTCATGTGTAAATAAAAGCAAATTGATATTTATATTTATTTACTAACAGCATTTTCTATTTTCGCTGCACAAAATTTAAATTCTGGAATTTTACCAAATGGATCTAAAACTGGATTTGTTAATATATTTGCCGCCGCCTCAGAAAAACAAAATGGCATAAAGACCATACCCATTGGTAATTGCCAGTCTTTTCTTACAGCTACTTCTAAATCACCTCTTCTTGTTGAAACTTTAACCATATCTCCAGCATCTATTCCTAATTTAGACATATCTCTAGAATTCATTGATATAATTGGTGTAGGTTCTAAACTATCTAGAACTTCGGAGTTTCTTGTCATAGCCCCCGTATGCCAATGTTCTAAAAGCCGTCCTGTAGTTAATATCATAGGATACTCTTTATCTGGTATTTCTGCAGGCGATATTAATTGTGCTGGCACTATTTTACCTTTGTTATCTTCCGTAGGATAACCATCTATAAATATAATATCGTTTCCGGGTGAGTCTTCTGCATCACACGGATATGTAACACTATCTTCATTTTCTAGGCGTTCCCATGTTATATTATTTAAAGAAGGCATAATTTTTGACATTTCATCAAATACTTCAGAAATATGTTTGTATGACCATTTAAGACCTAATGCATTGGCTAAATCATTAATTATTTTCCAGTCTTCTCTAGCGTCTCCAGGACATTCTATTGCTTTTCGTCCCATTTGTACTTGACGATTTGTATTTGTGAATGTTCCAGTTTTCTCTGCGTGAGCTGATGCTGGCAATATAACATCTGCAAACCAAGCTGTCTCTGTCATAAAGATATCTTGAACCACTAAATGCTCTAACTTAACTAAACCATCAAGTGTATGATTTTGATCAGGGTCTGACATAGCAGGATTTTCTCCCATTACATACATACCTTTAATATTACCGGCAACAACTTCATTTAATATCTCTACAACAGTCAGACCTTTCTTATTATCAAGTTTTGTACCCCAAAAACTTTCCATTTTCTTATGTATATTTTCATTCTCAACTGGTTGATAGTCAGGGAAAACCATTGGGATCAATCCTGCATCAGAAGCTCCCTGAACATTGTTTTGTCCTCTTAATGGATGCAAACCCGTACCGGGTCTTCCTATTTGTCCTGTAATTAAAGATAAGGTGATTAAACATCTCGCATTATCTGTACCATGAACATGTTGAGATATTCCCATTCCCCAGAAAATAATAGATCTATCTGATTTTGCATAGACTCTTGCTACTTCTCTTAAAGTATCTGCTGAAATACCACACTTTTCAGACATTTCTTCTGGAGAAAAACCTTTTATAGACTCTTTCAGTTGCTCGAAACCACTTGTCATAGACTGAACATACTGTTTATCATATAATTTTTCTTCAATAATAGTATAGATTAATGCATTAAGCATTGCCACATCCATACCTGGTTTAAACTCTAAATGTTTCCATGCATGACGAGTCATATCATTTTTTCTTGGATCCATAATTATTAGTTTAGTATCATTTTTAGAAGCTTGTTTCATATAAGTAGCAGCAACTGGGTGATTAGTAGTAGGTCTCGCACCAATAATAATAACACAATCAGAATCATCTGATGCTGTAAATGGCGCTGAAACAGCTCCGGAGCCAACACATTCTAATAGCGCCGCTACAGAAGATGCATGACATAGCCTTGTACAATGATCTACATTATTTGTTACAAATGCCGTCCTAATCAACTTTTGAAATAAATAGGCTTCTTCATTAGACCCTTTTGCAGAGCCAAAACCACAAAGAGAAGAAGAACCATTTTCCTTAAATATATCTAAAAACCCCTTAGCTGCTATCTCTATGGCTTCATCCCATGTAGCTTCTCTAAAATAATCTTTAATATTTTTATCTTTATTTAATATATGCCTATCTTTTGGAGCATCTTTTTTTCTAATTAAAGGTTTAAGTAAACGCTTATCTGAGTTTATATAATCAAAACCAAACCTTCCCTTAACGCATAAACGTTGATTATTAGCAGGACCATTTTTACCATCTACATGAATGATCTTATTATCCTTAACATGAACCTCAGTTTGGCAGCCTACACCACAGTATGGACATAAACTATTTACTGTTTTATCGGGATAATTATCCCTAACACCTTCTTCATTTACGAGAGATTTTTCTATTAAAGCACCTGTTGGACAAGACTGAACGCATTCTCCACATGCAACACAAGTTGAATCTCCCATATTATCATCAAAATCAAAAGTTATTTTAGATTCATGTCCTCTATAAGACATACCAATTACGTCATTTACCTGAACTTCTCTGCATGCTCTTACGCAAAGATTACAATTAATACAAGCATCCAAATTTACATGCATCGCAGTATGGGAATTATCAACAACTACATTTTTCAATTTAGGAAATTTATTATTTTCAATATTAATATCATCCGTCCATTTCCAAAATTTAGAGTCAGGATCAGGATGCATATTTCTATCTGGTTGATCTGCTGCTAGTAACTCAAATACTGATTTTCGTGAATTAGATGCTTTTGCTGTGTTTGTCTTAACTTTCATTCCTTCTACTGGTTTACGAATACATGAAGCTGCTAATACATTCTCACCTTCTATTTCAACCATACATGCCCTGCAATTGCCATCAGACCTATACCCTGGTTCTGCAGAATGGCATAAATGAGGTAGCCTAGTCCCTAGTCTATCTGAAACTTCCCATATACTCTCATCTTCAAAAGCAATAACCTCTAAATCATCTAGATAAAATTTTATATTTTTTTTATTATTCATATTAATTAATCCATATAAATTTTTGTTATTACTATATTTTTTTAGAAAAATATTTCATAGCTCCTGATATAGGATTAGCAGCAGCTTGTCCTAAACCACAAATAGAAGCATTACTCATTACATCACACACTTCATTTAACAAGTCTAAATTCCACCTATCTTTTTCTAATAACTTTACTGCCATTGCTGTTCCACTTCTACAAGGAGTACACTGGCCACAACTTTCATCTTCAAAAAATTTCATCAAGTTAATCACTACGTCTCTAATGTTTACTTTATCTGATATTACAATTATGGCAGCAGACCCTATGAAACAACCATATTTTTGTAATACATCAAAATCTAAAGGTAAATGCGACAGGTTTTCAGGTAATATTCCTCCAGATGCGCCACCTGGAAGATACGCATATAATTTATGACCATCTAACATTCCTCCACAATACTCATCTATTAATTCTTTTACACTTATGCCAGCGGGAGCTAATTTAACTCCAGGTTTTTTAACAAATCCGGAAACAGAATATGATCTTAGACCTTTTCTATTATTTCTTCCATGTGATAAGAACCATTTTGCTCCTTTTTCATAAATTTCTCTTAACCAATAAACAGTTTCTACATTATGAACCAAAGTTGGAAAGCCAAAAACTCCATCTTGAGCAACATAAGGAGGTCTATGCCTTGGAATGCCTCTTTTTCCTTCAACAGATTCTATCAATGCTGATTCTTCTCCACATATATAAGCCCCAGCTCCCCTCCTTACTTCTAAAAATCCAATATCTACTAAACCTTCTTTTTCTAAGTAGGCAATTTCTTTTTTTAACACATTGATAATGCCAGGATATTCATCTCTCATGTATATATAACATTTTTCTGCTTCTACCATATGAGCAGCAATTATAGTCCCTTCAAGAAAACGATGAGGATCTCTATCTAAATAATATTTATCTTTAAAGGTTCCTACTTCTCCTTCGTCTCCATTAATACACATCATTCTTGGACCCTTGTTTGCTATCACAAACTCCCATTTTTTTGCTGCAGGAAAACCTGCACCTCCTAAACCTCTTAAATTTGCATCGGATATAGCTTTATGAAACTTTTCAAAAGAAATAATACCTTCTTTAATATTTTTGTATAAAGAATATCCTCCATTTGATTTGTATTCATCATAACTAATATATTGAGGTATTTCTGGCGAAAAATTAGATTCTTTAATTAAATTATCAATTTTATCAATATTTGCATTTCCTACGTGTCTGTGTCCTAATTCTAAAGCTGGAGCAAAATCACATTGCCCCATACAAGGTGCTTTTAATATTTGCAATTCCCCATCATACTTCTCTTTAATTTGGTTAAATAATTTTTCTGATCCAAATAGACTGCATGTTACACTATCACAAACTCTAATTGTTAAACTTGGTACATTTTTATTGTCATCATCTTCTACTGTAAAATGCGCATAAAAAGTAGCTACTTCAAAAACTTCAGCCATAGATAATTTCATTATTTCAGCTAAAGCTCTTAAATGCTTAGAATACAAACAATTAAATTTATCATTCAGAACATGTAAATATTCTATCAGATGATCTCTTTGAATCTTTCTATCTACAAGTAGGCTTTTAACTTCTTCAAGAGCTAATACATCAAGTTGTCTACCTTTATCAAAAGCAAACTTTTTTCTCCTACCTTCTCCTGGTCTAAAATCACTATCCATAATACCTCTTATTGGTGTACTTACTTTTAGTTATTATAATAGAAGTTTATAATATAATTATACATTATAGTAAAATGAATAGCTCGCGCCAAATAAGGCGCGAGCTATAGTTACATTCTAGTGTGAATGCCCTGCTGTCGCAGTAGCTTTATAAATTCCACCATCATCTGTAGAAATATATAATGCATTATCCGGACCCATTACTAAGCCACGGAACCTTTTTGTCATGCCAACAGGCATATGAATTACACTTTTCATTGATAATCCATCGTCAGCAATATCATAGATATCTATTCTGCTTCCAGCTGGAGTATCACCAAAAGCTATACCCATAATTCCAGCAACCATGCGACCTTCATAGATACCCCAATTGCTTCCAGTAAGGAATGCAGCAGAACCTGTTCCTTGAGAATATCCATTATTCTGCCAAGCTGGTGGCATTAGATCATCAAAACGAGTATCACTCATAGGAGTGTATGCAGCACGCATAGATGGATCCATTCCATCCATTTGATTTGGCTCATATCCACAATATTTATCTGGACAAGCACCTCTACCACCTCTATTTTCGGCAGGGTCCCATCCACCATTACCGCCATTAACTAGCATAGTAATTTCATCATTGTGCCATGGTCCATGTTCTGCAGTAAATGCACGACCGTCGCTTGGACGGAAAGCAATACCTTGAACGTTTCTATGTCCATAAGTATATATTCTTTGGTCTTCAGCAATTTTATTACCACCATGACCATTACCATCTCCATCAATTCTTAGCACAACACCACAAATCAATGTATTATCTTGAGGACAAATACCTCTATGTCTATCTCCAGTACCTACCCAAAGATATCCATCTGGACCAATACGAATTCTTCCACCATTATGAGCTCCTGGACCACCAAAAGGTTGGTCAGATTCAAATGGTTTGAACTGAATATCTTTAACAATATCCACTCTGTTAGAAAGACTCTTCATATCGTTAGCCACTGTAAACTTCATAACAATGTTTCCATCACATCTTTCGAAGTTTGTTTTACAACCATTACCATGATATTTACTTGAAGTTGAATATAGATATAATGTTCTGTTATTATCAAAATCAGCATCTAACACCACACCTAACATTCCTTCTTGTGCACCATATGAGAAAAGGTCATCATGTGTATCTGCATAGCCAGATGAACCTTTCATGCCTATAAGTTTGTGAACTTTTCCTCCAACTAATACTGAAAGTCCATCTAGTTTTTCAGTGAAAAACATAGCTGAACCATCAGGAGTCCAAGCCATATCCCATGGATTACTTAATCCATCAAGAACAGTAGTTACCTCTATTTTAGGCACATTCATTCCATGTCCATGTCCGTCTGCATTACCTGCAGTCGTTAAGCCAAAAGACAAGGAAAAAATTATTGCTACTAAAATAGATATTTTAGATTTAATTTTCATTAATTTATCCCTTCTTATATTAATTAATACTAGATAAATAAGCTGCAAGTTTACTGATTTCATCATCGGACAATTTTCTTGCCATAGATATCATAAGTCCAGAATTAGAACCGATTTTTTCACCAGATCTATATCTATTTAATCTATCAACAATATATTCGAAATCTAAACCAGCGATCTTAGGATAGCTTGCAACACCCATACCAGCAGGACCATGACAATTATGACAGTTTTTGTGATAACGTTCATTCCCCTCTTCTATTGCATTACTATAAGCATTAGAAGCAAGGACTAGTATTAGCATTACAAATGCAAGTCTTTTCAAACTCCCTCCCCTAGCAGCATATATTACCGCTTATAATATATTTATATTTATTAAGACGTAAGTCAAATTTATTAGGTAAAAAATACCGTAATTTTTACCATATAAATAACTAATATAAATTTTTGTCTACAAAACATATAATATATTGATTATACTTAAGTATGTATAAGATAGATCATGATATTAAATAAAAATAACATGTTTTAATAATTATTTATGGATATTATATAATGATATTAGGTTTTGCAGGTTGGAGTGGGAGCGGTAAAACCACATTAATTAAAAATATTATTCCTATTCTAAATAAATTAAATATTACTGTATCTACAATTAAGCATGCCCATGAAGGGTTTGATATCGATAAAAAAGGTAAAGATTCTTATTCACATAGAGCCGCTGGAGCAAGAGAAGTGTTAATATCTTCGAGAAAAAGATTTGCTTTGATGCATGAATATAGCAATTCAGAAAATAGTTTATACCAACTTATAAATAAACTAGAACCTGTAGACTTAATAATAGTAGAAGGTTGGAAAAATGAAAAAATTACAAAAATTGAGGTATATAGAAGTGTTATAAACAAACCCTTTTTATATAAAAAAGACAAAAATATTGTTGCTATAGCGACAGATAAAAAGTTAAATATTCCTGGAAAAATAACTCTAAATTTAAATAATTATAATGAAATTGCTATGTTTATAAAAGATTTGTTAAAAAATGAGATTTAAATGACACAATTAAAATCTGATAATGAAGCATTTGGAAGCAAATTATATAGCCTTAGTAAAGCAAAAAAGTCTATTATGTTATCTTTAAATATTAATTTAAAGATTAAAAAAATTAAAAGTAAAGATTCATTAAATAAAATTGTTGCTGATACTATAATAGCTCCAATAAATGTTCCTCCTCATTCAAATTCTGCTGTAGATGGATATGCTATAAAATTCAAAGACCTAAAAACTAATAATAATATATTTTACTTAGCTGGAAAATCTAAAGCAGGAAAACCATATAAAAAATTACTTAATACAAATGAGACAGTCAGAGTGCTTACTGGCGCAATTATTCCCAAAAATGCTGATACTGTTGTTATGGAAGAAGACTGCATAATTAATAATAAAAAAATAATACTTCCGGATAATATAAAAAAGGGTATTAATTATAGAAAATATGGAGAAGATTTAAAAAAAAATAGGAAGGTGTTTGATAAAGGACATAAAATAAAACCTCAAGATATTGGAATTTTGTCCTCACTTGGAATCAATAGCATAACATCTTTCCAAGATATTTCTATTGCTATATTTTCTTGTGGGGATGAACTTACGGATCCCAAAAGAAATATTAAAATGGGAAAAATATATGACTCTAATAAAGCAATGTTGGTTGCTTTTTTTCAAATGATAGGAGTAAAAATAGTTGACTTAGGCATTATTCCAGATAACCCAAAAAAAATTATTCAAGCTTTGAATATTGCAAGCAAATCAAATTTAATAATTTCTAGTGGAGCAATGTCATTAGGTGACGAAGATCATATTAAAAAAATAATTGAAAAACATGGAAATTTAAAAATTTGGCGTTTAGCAATCAAACCTGGACGACCTGTTGGGTTTGGCCATTATAAAAATACAAACTTCCTTGGTTTACCAGGCAATCCCGCGGCAGCGTTTGTAACATTTATGATCTTAGGTATTCCAATTATTAAAAAATTACGTGGAGAAAAGCATAGTAATTATAATGTTCATGAAGTGCCAGTAAATTTTCATCATACTAAAAAATCTGGTAGAAAAGAATTTATTCGAGTAAAATTAGATTCAAATAAATATGTTTTAAACAAATTTTCCAAAACTGGTGCAGGAATATTAAGTTCAACATCTTGGGCAAATGGTCTCGGAATTATCAATGAAGATATTACCGTTCTTAAACCAAATGATAAAATAATATTTATATCATTTAATGACTTGGTAAATTAAATGACAGGAAATAATATAACTATAAATTTATTAGGATTAAAATGTCCTATGCCAGTTTTAAAAGCAAATAAAAAGGTAAAAAGTTACAAATCAGGAGACATAATTAATTTCTTAGTTGACGATGAAAGCGCTCCAAAAGACTTTGAAATTTTTTGTGAAACAAAAGGTTATAAAATTTTAAAAATACAGAAAGAAAAATTCATCACTATATCTATTAAAATTTAATTAAATACTATTGTCTTATGTTTATTTAGCAACACTCTCCTTTCAACAAAGTTTTTAACAGCTCTAAAAAGAACTATTCTCTCTACATCTCGTCCTGCAACCACCATGTCACTTGATGAATTACTATGGCTTACACGAGCTACGTCTTGTTCTATTATGGGGCCTTCATCCAAATCTGAAGTTACAAAATGGGCGGTAGCGCCTATTAACTTTACACCTCTATTATATGCCTGCTTATAAGGTGAAGCTCCCTTAAAAGAAGGAAGGAAAGAATGATGGATGTTAATAATTTTGCCGCTGTATTTTTCACTAATTTCCTTACTTAAAATTTGCATATATCTTGCAAGAATTATAGCGTCCGCTTTGTAATTTAAAATTAAATCATCTAATTGCATCTCAGCTTCTTTTTTTACTGATGCATTAACTTTAATATGATGAAAAGGTATTTCATAGGAGTTTACTAATTTTTCAACATCACTATGATTAGAAACTACAGCGCATATTTCTGCCTTTAATTCTTTAGTCTTAACTCTGTATAATAAATCCATTAAGCAATGATCAAATTTTGATACCATAATTATAAGCTTAGGCAAAACCTCAGTATTATAAATATTAAATACCATAGACCTATTTACAGCAATTTTTGAAAATGACTTAATTAAATTATCTATACTTATTTGCTTATTATCTATATTAGTAGCGCATACCCTCATAAAAAACATATTAGTATCTATGTCACCGAATTGATTAGACTCCTTAATAGTAAGCCCTTGTTCCGCCATGAAACCTGCAACTTCTGCAACTATACCAGAAGTATCAGGGCATGCTAATGTTAATATAATCTCTGTATTCTCTTTATTAATCATAAATTTTCCATAATATGCTATATTATTTATTTATCTCAATAACTAAGATTGAAAATAATAACAATAAAATTATAGGAATTTTTAAATTGTTAAGTTGGAAAAAATTAAATAATAAAGAAAAAGAATTGTATTTAAATCCAAAAAATTCTGTAAAAGAACATCCAAATTTACAAGCGTTAGCTAGTAAAGAAGCTAAAAAGTATAGAGATACAAATCCCAACTCCAAATTAAATATCAGTTATGGAAATGGTTTAAAACAAAAATTAGATATCTTTACACCAGATAATGCAAAAAATTTACCTGTTCAAGTTTATTTTCATGGTGGCTATTGGATAGCTAGAGATAAATATGATCATTCACATTTAGCTATGCCAGCTGTTAAAAATAATATTGTTCATATTTCTGTCAACTATGATTTATGTCCTGATGTAACATTAGATAAGATAGTAGAACAAGCACAAGAAAGTGTGGTCTGGATATATAAAAACATTTATAAATATGGAGGAGATCCAAATAATATTAATTTAGTAGGTCATTCTGCCGGAGCACATTTGGTAGCTATGATATTAACAAAAACATACAAAATGCAATCTTCATTTATAAAAACTGCCGTATTAATTAGTGGTATTTATCAACCAGAAATAACAAAATATATATCTATAAATTCTATAATTAATATTGATAATAAAACTGCTCAAATAACAAATGTTTATAATTATAAAATTAAAAATAAAGCGAAGATTTCTGTAATAGTCGGAGACAAAGAACCAGAGGCATGGATAAATTTATCAAAAGACATACTAAATTGGTTAAATGATAATGATGTAAAATATAACTTTTTACTAGCAAAAAATTTAAACCATTTTAGTATGGTAAAAGCTTTATCTGAATTGGATAGTGAAGTCTCAAAATCAATAATAGCAGTGATTGAAAATTCATGAAAAAAAATATTCATATTCATATGGATCCGATAGGCGGTATTTCTGGCGACATGTTTATTGCATCCATGATAAGTGCTAACCCTAAATTAAAAATCATAGCTAAAGAAGTAAGTAAAAAAATTATTAATGGCATAAATATCTCTATTAAAAAAGCTTCTAGTGGACATATTTCTGGTATGCAAGTGATAGTAAAAAATAAAAATAATGAAAATAACCATCACAGATCTTATAATGATATAGTAAATATTATTGAAAATAGTTATTTATCAAATAATATTAAAAGTTCTTCTATACAATTATTCAATATACTGGGAAAGGCAGAAAGCAAAGCCCATGGAATAAAAATATCAGATGTAAAATTTCATGAAATAGGCGCCTGGGATTCAATAATAGATAATATTATATCAGCTTCTTTTATAGAATATTATAAAACTAATTATAATGTCAGTTGGTCATGTGGACCCTTACCGATCGGTAAAGGAAAATTGTTATCTGCTCATGGATCTTTAACTGTTCCAGCCCCTGCTACCGCATTATTGCTAAAGGGTTTTCCAGTCATTGAAGATGGTATTAATGGAGAAAGAACAACCCCTACGGGTGCGGCTATTATAAATTTAATTTCACCTTTTCCTGATATTGCTTCCGCTAGTAATGAAATACTTAATATTAAATCTCAAGGAATAGGCATAGGAGAAAAAGAGTTTTCAAATATTCCAAATATTTTACGAACTTTAATCTTCACTAAAGATGTATCTCAGATAAAAAATGCGAAAAAAGAAATAATAAATAAAATTAATTTTGAAATTGATGATCAAACACCTGAAGATTTAGCATTATCCCTAAATATTCTTAAGAAAGAAAAAGGATTAATTGATATAAACCAAAAAGCAATAGTAGGAAAAAAAGGAAGACTAGCTATTAGTATAACGATTCTGTGTAGAGTTGAAAACGTTCAAAATATTATTAAACGAATATTTGAAGAAACATCTACCATAGGATTAAAAACTTCAATAATTGAGAGATATACTTTAAATAGAAATGTAAAAAAAATAAGTAATTTTAATATTAAAGAAGTTAAAAGACCCTCTGGTAAAAATTCTAAAAAAGTTGAATCTGAAGACCTTAAGAATTATTCTTTTGATAATAGAAAAAAAATTAGAAAAAAAATTGAAAATAAATGAATAAAAATAAACTTAAAAACTACATACTTAAACTATTAAACAATAATAAAAAATTAACTGTAGCAGTTAGTGGTGGAATAGACAGCTTAACACTGGCAGCATTTATTAGCAGCATAAGTAAAATAAGTGTAAATGTAGCACATGCTGTTAGTCCTGCCGTTCCAAAAGAAGCCACTAAAAGAGTTAAACTAATGTCTAAAAAGTTTAATTGGAAATTGCATATCATTGATGCAAATGAATTAAATGATCCTAGATATAAAGCTAACCCATATAATAGGTGTTTTTTTTGTAAAGAAAATTTATATAGTACTATTAAATTAAACTTAGATGGAACCATTTTTTCTGGTGCCAATGTTGATGATTTAAATGATTTTAGACCTGGCCTAGATGCAGCTAAAAATGCAAATGTTTTACATCCTTTTGTTGATAATGGATTTACTAAAAAAAATATTCGAAAATTAGCGAAAGAAATTGGTCTTGAATTATTTTCCGATTTACCTTCTTCTCCATGTTTAGCCAGCAGGATTCAAACTGGGACAAGTATTACAAAAAGTTTGTTAAATAATATAGAACTTATTGAAGCTAAAATTCATAATTATATTCCTAACTCTGATGTCAGATGTAGATGGCTAAACAATGAAGTAAATATTCAATTTAATAAACCAAATATTAAAGAAATAACTATCGAACAAAAAACTAAAATTACTAAAGACGTAGGTAAAGTATTTTCACTATCTAAAGATAAAATAAAATTTTCAGAGTATACAAAAGGAAGTGCTTTTGTTGCAAAAAAAATTGGAAATAAATATGCATAAAGAACACGAATTAGATTTTAATAGAAAAGAGAGGATAGGCTTATCAGAAGCTGTATTTTGTAAAGATAAGTCAGTAGCACAGATATCTAACATATGTAAAGACTTAGATAAAAAAAGGCCAACACTTCTTACTCGTTTAAGTAAAGAAAAAAAAAATAAATTACCTAATAATATAAAAAAATATTTAAATTATGATGCAATATCTAAAACTGCTATTTATGGAAAAATTATTAATAATAGGAACTCAGCAAACATTGCCTTGCTATGCGCTGGAACTACAGATATGCCATGCTTGCTAGAAGCAAAACAAACTTTAATATGTGCAGGACAAAACTCAGATATTTTTCCAGATATTGGAGTTGCAGGATTGTGGAGATTACAAAAATATTTGAATAAGATAATTAAATACAAAATTATCATTGTTGCAGCAGGTATGGATGGCGCTCTACCAAGTGTACTTGGAGGCTTAATACCGAATCCTATAATTTCCATTCCCACCTCAACTGGATATGGCGTTTCTAACCAAGGAAATACAGCTTTAAATTCTATGCTTGCAAGCTGTGCGCCTGGGCTCACAGTAGTAAATATAGATAATGGATACGGAGCAGCATGTGCTGCATTAAGGATATTAAATGCCCGATAAATCTATTAAAATTTTATATGGTGATGAAGGATTTAATCTTAAATTACAAGAACATTGGAATCCTAATATTATTAGAAAACCTAAAATGCCAATTATAAAAGATATTAATTCAGAAATAGATAAAATATTTATTAATAGCGTAGGCTGTGAATCTCTAAAGAATGTTTCAAAAAAATCAAAAACTGCATGTATTTTAGTCTGTGATATAACTCGTCCAGTTCCAAATAATTTATACATTGAAAAATTAATAAAAAAATTAATAGAATATAAATTAACTGCAGAAAATATATTAATATTAATTGCAACAGGACTACATAGGCCAGCATCAAAAAAAGAAATAAAAAATATAATCGGATCTGACTGGGTTTTAAAAAATATTAATATTAAAAACCATTTTGCGCGTGATGACCAAATGCATTCAACAGTAGGTATAACAACTAAAGGCAATGAAATAAAACTAGATAAAAGGTTTCTAAATGCAGATTTAAAAATAGTTACTGGACTAGTAGAGCCTCATTTCATGGCTGGCTATTCTGGAGGTAGGAAAGTAATAGCTCCTGGAATAGCTCATGCATCCACTATTACAAGATTTCATAGTGCAAAATATATGGAAGATAAAAATGCGAAAAGTTGCAATTTAATCAATAATCCTCTTCATGAAGACCAGTTAGAAATTGTCAATATGATAGGTAATGTCTACGCAATAAATTGCGTAATTGACGAAAATAGAAAATTGTCTTTTATTAATTTTGGCGATGTTATTAAAAGTCATGAAGAAGCTGTAAATTTTATAAAAATATATGCCATAGTTAAATGTGATAAAAAATATGACACAATAATTACTAGTGCGGCTGGAGCACCATTAGATGGTAACTTCTATCAAACAGTAAAAGGTATGGTCACACCTCTAGATATATTAAAAAAAGGAGGAGATTTAATAATTTTATCAAAATGTAATGAAGGTTTGGGATCAGAAGAATTTAAACAATCCCAATTAAATTTGTTAAATATTGGATCAGACAAATTTTTAAAAAATATACTTAATAAAAAGCATGCTGAAATTGACGAATGGCAAACTGAGATGGAGATTAAGTCTTTAACTAAAGGCAATATTTATCTTTTTTCAGATGGTTTGACGAAAGCAGAAGAGCAATTAACAGGAGTTAATATTATTTATAATGTGGAAAATAAAATTAATGAAAGCATAAACAACCATAATAATTCAAATATTGCAATTATACCAGAAGGTCCTTATGTAATTCCTACTAATTAGGCTCTCCACTTTTATATAAGTTAATCCAAGCTTGCTCAAATCTCTCAAAAACCTCAACCAATGATTTAGTTCCAGTTATATAAGTTTCTCTACCATTTTTAATTTTTTTTAACTCTCCTCTATCAACCCCCTCTTGTATAATAGTTCTCATAGTTTTATCGGTACATCGACATAGTCTTCTAATCGACTCATAACTTATTACATCACGTCTATTAGGGCTTACAGAGAATTCTATTGGTATCTGATTTAATGCTGCATTAACTGCTACCATGCATATAATTCTATGATCAGTAGACCTGTTCCAAAAAGCTTCAGAACTATGTGAAGGTTTTGAATTAATATTAGTCCAAAATTTTAATCTAAACATAGCAGTTCGTTTAAATTTTTCGCTTTTACTTTCTGTATTTAAGATAGAAATTTTCTTCAATTATCACTCCCCTAGTTGATATTTAAAAATACTAACTATTAAGTATAATAACAGTTATTCCTATTAAAATAAAACATATTCCTATAATTTCCCGAAAACTAATTTTTTCTTTAAAATATATTAAAGTCATTAATATAGTAAATACGAGTTCAATTTGTCCCAAAGCTCTTACATATGCAACATTCTGAATAGACATTGCATAAAACCAACACATAGAAGCTAAAGCACCAAAAAATCCAACTATTGTACAATCTTTTAAATTATCAAATGATAATAATATTTGATTTTTGTCTGTAATAATTAAGTAAATACCTAATAAAGTTGTTTGAATAAATAATGCTACTAATAAAGTTAAACCAGATGAATATAATAAATTATCAAGATTTAATGATAAAGATGCTCCTCTAAACATAACAGCAGCTATTCCAAATAATGCTCCTGATAATAAACCTAAATAAATTGAAGTTTTTGAATCCGGCTTATTGTCATAAGAAAGTTTATTTGATTTATAAGAAATGAATATTACACCAAATATTCCGATAATTATCCCTATCACACCCATATAACTAATTGTTTCGCCAAGTATTAATATACTAAAAAATAGTGCTTGTATTGGCTCCGTTTTAGAATAAGTAGTTCCTACCGCAAAATTTTTATAATTAAATATTTTTAATAATAAAAATGTAGCAATTATTTGAGACACACCTCCTATTAAAGCAAATAAAATAAATTTATTGGGTATACTGGTTAAAGTAACTTCATAAGAATTATGTAAAAATAAAAAATATATTATTGCAAAAGGCAGCCCAAATAAAAAACGAACATTAGTAGCCCCTATGTCAGATAAATCACTTTGTAACTTTTTTTGAAATGTTGACCTCAAATTTTGAGAAAATGCTGCCAAGATAGTTATAATAACCCACAAATCTAACAATAATATTCTCCGCCTATTTAAACATTGTCCAATCTATATAAACAAATTATAATTTATATATTATTTAAAAACACTATTTATTTTGGGAGGTTAAATGAACAAATCTAAATATAAATTTAATGTTGATTTAGCAGAAAAAGCAGTATTCAAAAATGGCTTAAGAAATTTTTTAGAATATCGTGATCTTGGAGTAGAAAATGCAAGTAATGGTGAATATAAAGCTCATATATTAAGAGTGAAAAAGGAATGCAAAGGAGACCAAGAAATGCATACCACTGGATTTCATAAACATTTAGTTACATTTCAAATGTATTATGTACTTAATGGTTGGGTTAAGTTTATATATGATGGAGAAGGAACACATACATTCAAAAAAGGTGATTGCGTTTATGCACCTCCATCTATTAAGCACAATGAAATAGCTTGTTCAGACGATTTTGAAGCCTTGGAAATTTTAGCACCAGGATCACATCAAACTGTAAAAGTTGAAGAATAATGACAAAAATATATATCATCTATCTAATAATATTTATTTTTCAGTTGAGTAAAGCATTTACAAATGAAATTTTAGATAAATATTCATATGATATAGGAGATACTATAAAATATAAAATTGAAACAATTCTTCCTAATAAATCAGAATTTATAACTACTTCAAAATTAATTGCTATAAATAAAGATCAAGAAGTTTGGGAAGTAAATAATAGTCCTAGCGCAGACAAAAGAATATATCATAGACCTTCAGGAAATTGGATTGCTTCTTATAAAGATGGAAATGAAATAGCTAGAGCAATACCCCATAATGGAGGTTTAAAGTTTCCATTAACAAATGGAGATAAATGGCACGAAGTATGGACATTTACAGCTGCAGGAGGTTTAGTTACAGGAAAATCGGAAGCTGAATATAAGGTAAAGAAAGATACTATTAAAATAAATAATAAAAAATATAATACTTTAAAAATTACTATGAAAAACCCAAAGTGGAATTCAGAGAAGGATATAAATTGGAAAAAAGATATCAAATGGATAGATATAAAATCAGGAAAAATAGTAAAATTTTATTTTAAAAATATAGGGTTTAAAATGGAATATACTGCCACTTTAATTGAATAAAAATATTTAAGCAGCTTCCCAATATGTGGATTTTGAGAAGCTGCCGATCTCAAGGGAGAGAGAGTTTTAATTTTAATGAAATAATTTATGTAAATTCATGTATATTTTGTCGACAAAAATGTCGTATAATGTGGCGTACAAAAATATAAATATATAAAATTAATAAAAACAATAGTTTAATAAAATATATATTGTTTAAAAATTAAATATAAAAATATAGATAGATTAAATATTATTTTATTTATTACTTTTCTTCCACATTTTAATTTCTTCTTTTTGTGAATCTATCCAAGTTTTTTCAAATACTTCATACAAGCTTAATAATTGCTTTGTAGCTTGGTAACCATATGGCTTAGTTTTAACCAAAATAAAATCTTTTCTATCTATACCAAATTTAATTATTCGCTGAATTTTTCTCTCTGAAACGTGTGTTAAAGATCTAACCATAGTAACAGTAAAATAATTTTGATTATCTATATTGTCATCAGACAAACTTATAGGAATTTGCTTTAAGTAAGCTGCTAAACCAAGCATTGCTATAACCCTATGCTCTGGAGAGCTGTTCCAATAATAATTACCATGTGATACAGGATATTTACAGATATTAATCCAAAAATTTAGCCTAAATAACAAAGTTCTTTTTAAGGCAATATCAGCTATTATTCTTTCATTAAATAGGTCTGCTTGTTTATCATTACTTATATTTGAATTCATAATAAGTTATCTCCCCCAAGATATTATCTTATTATATAGAAACTACCTCCTCAAAACTTGGTTTATCACCTGCAACCGTTGTTCTATGCATAATTCGTCTATATTTTGCTTCGTTAAATCCAGTACCTCTATGTTGTACTCTTCTATTATCCCATATTACAATTTCTCCGGAACTCCATTTATGACTAGCTATAGATCCCGCATTAATAATCCAATCATTAATTTCTTTTATTAATTTTCTACTTTCATCTAAGTCCCAACCAATGATATGACTACAGTGACTACCAGCATAAAAAGCACTTCTTTTTGTATAAGGATGTGTTCTAATTAAACGCTGCTTTACATAGGGCATATCTTTTTTAAATTGATCTCCAAATATATCACCAGTATTTTGCATTCTTGAATATACAATAGAATGCTCTGTTATAGCTTCTTTAAGATCATCAAGTGAATATTTACTTCCTTTTTTATTCCAAGTTTCTAATGCATAACGCGCATCAATAAATTCAGTACCTCCACCTTCCTGCGGAATTTCTCTTGCACTCAAAATTGAGAATTTTGCTGGAATGTGTTTAAAAGATGAGTCTGAATGCCATACATTATTACCTCTATCAAAAACAACTTTATGATCGTCTTTAGGAATCATTTCATTAGTCCTAACATCTACATTCGATATTCTACTTATTTGAGGCCGTAAATATGGATTATTTTCTTTTTTAGTATTAGTACCAATAGAAATTTCTAATTCTCCAAACCTTTCAGAAAATTTAATTTGTTGATCATCATTTATTTTTTGATTTTCAATTACTGTAACTCCATAGGTATTGCATACCTTATCTAATTCTTTAAACTCATTATCTGAAAT
>CEPK01012772.1_pt1 | contig 20544 bp, 18 predicted proteins | sample 356231 | NCBI WGS metagenome assembly CEPK01 (sample SAMEA2620259, study PRJEB7988) | marine metagenome | biome: marine biome (ENVO:00000447); feature: deep chlorophyll maximum layer (ENVO:xxxxxxxx); material: "saline water (ENVO:00002010), including plankton (ENVO:xxxxxxxx)" | depth 80 m
TCTTCACTAAATAATTTTTCTTCTATTTTATTCTTTACATCAATACTACTCGAACTAACTACTCTTATATCTAAGGTAATTCTGTGATTTCCATTTTTCCTTTTAAAATTATTTTCTTGAAATACTTTTGTTAAATATCCTTGTGCCTCTAGAGACAATTCAGTGACCTCGTCTAAAAATAAAGTACCACCATTTGCTTGCTCAATTATACCAATGCGTTTAATTCTACCAGCATTATCCTCTTCACCAAACAATTCTTCTTCTAAGTTAGAGTTTGATAAAATTGAAGAATTTAATACAACAAAAGGAGCCAAATTTCTATTAGATTTTCTATGTATAATTCTTGCTAATGTTTCTTTACCTGTTCCAGATTCTCCAGTTATAAAAACTCTACTCCCAGTCGGAGCAATTTTATTAATAACATTTTTAATTTTTTTAATTTCTACAGACTCTCCAATAATCTGTAAATCACCTCCAGCTCGTATCCATAAATCTTTATGCTCTTGTTTAAGCTTAGATAATTCTAACACTCTTTCTATAGTTATTAATAGCCTTTCTGCTTCAAATGGCTTTTCAATAAAATCACTAGCTCCGTTTCTAATTGCATTAACTGCAATATCAATATTGCCATGTCCGCTTATCATAATACAGGGTATGTTTTTATAAGTAGATATAATAAAATCTAATAAGCCCATACCATCTAGCTTGCTATTTTCTAACCAAATATCTAACAAAATTAGATCAGGTATTTTATTAGTTATTGATTTTAGGGCCTCATCAGAGTTTTTTGCAGTTGCCACCTCAAAATTCTCATCTTCAAGAAGACCTTTAATTAAAAGTCTAATATCTTTTTCATCATCAACAATTAATATATTATATTTCATTTAAATTACTTAAATTTATCATTACTTTTAAATTTTAAAATAGCACAAACACCTGAAGATTTCTCTAGATTTTTTAATTCTAAGGTACCTTGATGATCTTCCATTATTTTTTTTACAATAGCTAAACCCAAGCCAGTTCCATCTTTTTTTGATGTTACATATGGTGCTGTTAAGTCATCACTAATATTTTTAGGCAAACCAGCACCAGTATCAATAACTGATATGTTGTACTCTAATTTATTTTTACTTAACTTTATTTGCAGTTTATTTCTATTTTTTTTACCTAACTTACTTAGTTCATTAATAGAGTAAATTGCATTGGATACAATATTTAATAATGCCTGTCTTATTTGATTTGCGTCCACAATTGCATATAATTTACGTTTAGGAACTTCTATTTCAACAATTATATTTTCATTTGAAAGCATAGAGATTGATGCCAACTCTTTTACTAAATAGTTTAAATCAGTCTTTTCAAATATGGGTGCTGGCATTCTAGCAAAAGTAGAAAATTCATTTACCATTTTACGCATGCCATCTACTTGACGAACAATAGTATTAATACAAGTAATAAAAACATCAGGCTCTAATTTGATATGCGTCTTATATTTTCTTTTTAATCTTTCTGCGGCTAATTGGATTGGAGTAAGAGGATTTTTAATCTCATGAGCAATTCTTCTAGCTACATCACTCCAAGCAGCTACTCGCTGAACTTGAAAAAATTCAGTCATATCATCAAATGTAATCACATAACCTATAACTTTATTATATTTTTTCTCTAATGATATAGTTGTAAGCAAGGTTAATTTCTTTCCATTTTTAATTAATTCAACTTCTTCTTTTAAAATAGACTCCTTATTTTTTTTTATTAAGTTAAATAATTTACTCATTTCAGGGATTACATCAGAAATATTTTTTCCCATTATTTTATTAATATCTAAATTCAGAAGTTTTAAAGCTGATTTGTTTGGAAGAAAAATATTTCCATTGCTATCAAGCCCTAAAACACCTGCACTTACACCTGTTAACACCGTTTCGGTAAACCTTATTCTATTTTCTAACTCATCATTTGCGTTGATTAATTCACTTCTTTGCGTTTCAAGTTGTTCTGTCATCTTATTAAAAATATTAGATAAATCAGAAATTTCATCTTTAGTATCTACTTTTGGCACCCTAACTTTAAGGTCACCTGAGGACACTCTTTCTGCAGCGTTAGCTAAATTAGTAATTGGGGTTACTAAGCCGTTAGCAAAATTTAACCCCATTAAAATAGCAACAAACATTAATAATATTGCTACAACTATAAATATCATTGTAAATGTTATATGCAAACCTTCTTTCTTTGTCTCTACTCCTCTATAATTATTAACGGCTTTTCTTACATCATTAATATCTTCTATAACCCTTAAATCTTTGAATCTACTTATATAAACAAAATATTCAGCTAATAAATTTATAGGAGTAACTGCTGATACAATTTTTGCATTTGGATCTTCAGTAAAATTAATTGCTGTTTTATTAGAAGACTTTGATAACTCTAGCAGTCTTATTCTAGATGTGGTTTTAAATAAAAAAGCTGTTTTATTTTCCGCAATAATTTTTCCATTTTTATTAAATATTATTAACTCTGCAAAATTTCGTTCATAAGCTAAAGTGTTTAAAATTTTATTTAAATCATTTTCTTCTTTAACATCTAAAATTTGGTTTGTACCAAATATTGCTAAATTATTTAAAACAGCTGCAATATCAACAGAATCAGCTCCAATTTGATTTTGAGATTGTAATAAGTAGGCATCTGAAACTGAAATCGATTTATTCAAAGCATTTTTTACTTGTAATGAAAACCAATTATCTATACCTACAGTAAAAAATACGGCTCCAAAAATTGCCATTATAACTGCAGGAGCAGCAGCTAAAAAACTAAACATTACTACTACTCTACTATGTAATTGTGCACCTAATTGACCACTTTTTTTTCTAGACCATATGTTTACTAATCTTTTTGTTACAACCAATATTAAACTAATTAATAGAATTAAATCTAAATTTAGTAATATTAATATTAAAAATTTATTACTATTTTCTGAAGGTGTCATCGCTACATAAGTAGCAATAGCAGACAATATAGAAGCAAAAACCAAAAACCACGAGCGTTTTAATCCGTTATTTGTGGTTAATTTTGCTTTATTATCAACTATAGAAGAAAACACATTATCTCCTAACAATTACAAACTTTGATCTTTATCTGTTTTAGTTAATTGTATATCCAAATAAATAATTTTTTTTCTCAAAGTATTTCTATTTATTCCTAATAATTCTGCTGCTTTTAATTGATTACCTCTAACCAAATCTAAAGTTTTAATAATTAATGGACGCTCTACCTCCCTTATAACTCTATCATATAAACCAGTTGCGGGTAGAGAATTTTTATGTGAATCAAAATACTGTTTTAAATGCTTTTCAACAGATGCACCTAATGAAACTGCATTACTAATTTTAACAACCGTTTCTAATTTTGACAAATGATTATCAATTGTATTTAAATCAATTTCATCTTCCGGAGTTAGAGCGTTTATTCTCATTATTAAATTCTCTAATTCTCTAACATTCCCAGGCCAATTATATTCTTTCATTTTCTCTAATGCTTCTTTACTTATTGCTTTACTATCTTTACCTTCTTCCATGTATTTATTAAGAAAATGATTAACTAGAAGAGGTATATCTTCAGCTCTATCTCTTAATGGTGGCATATGAATTGGCACAACATTTAGCCTGTAATACAAATCTTCTCTAAATAAACCTTCATTTATCATTGTAGATAAACTTCTATGCGTAGCTGTAACAATCCTAACATCGGTATATATTATCTTTTTTCCTCCAATAGATGTAAAACATCCATCTTGTAAAACTCTTAGCAATCTTGTTTGAGCCTCAACGGGCATATCTCCAATTTCATCGAGGAATAAAGTGCCACCGTTAGCTTGCTCAAACTTTCCTTTAGAACTATTATCTGCTCCTGTAAATGCTCCTTTTTCATATCCAAACAATTCTGACTCTATTAATTCCCTGGGTATAGCAGCCATATTAATAGCAATAAAAGGTTTATCTTTTCTTTTGCTATAGTCATGTAGAGCCCTTGCAACTAGTTCTTTACCAGTTCCACTTTCTCCCCTCACCATTACGGTTAAATCTGTGCTTACAACTTTTGCAAGAACTCTATACACTTCTTGCATTGCTGCAGACCTACCGATCATAGGCAAATCATCTTCAAAACTTTGTGTTTTTTCACTTGTATCTAAATTTTTGGGTTCACTAGTCAATGCTTTTTTTACTACGTTAGATACATTATCTAAATCAAAAGGTTTAGGAAAATATTCATATGCACCTTTATTATTAGCATCAATTGCCGTCTTAATTGTATTTAATCCGCTCATACATATTATAGGTAGTTGTTGATTATATTTATGCATAATTGGTATCAAATCTATGCCATTAGCATCTCCCATCACAACATCAGTAATTACAAGATCCCCCTCTCCATTCTCTACCCAATTTAATAGTTGCTTACCACTACCGGTAGACTTAGTATTATAACCATCCTTATTAAGTTTTTTTTCTAATACTAATCTTATTGTTGCATCGTCATCAGCAATTAATATTAATGGTTTATTCATACTTTTTCCTTATCATATGAAGGTAATAATACTGTAAAATTAGTGGAATTAGAATCTGAATTTATTTCTATAATACCTCCATGTTCTTCAACTATACTAGCCACAAGTGATAAACCCAAACCAGAACCTCCATGTTTAGAAGAGACAAAAGGTTCAAATAAGTGAGCTCTGATATTTTCTGGTATTCCAGGACCATTATCAATAATATTTACAAATATAGGCAATCTTAACTTTTTTTCACTGCCAGAAACTTTTATATTAAAACCATGCCTATAACCCGTTTTTACAATTATTTTTCCATCTGGTTTTGCTTCTGAAGAGTTTTTAATTAAATTTAAAAATAATTGTATTAACGAGTTCATATCTCCATATACATCCGGCAAAGAAGGATCATAATCCTCAACCAATTTACAATTTTTAGCAAAACTATTTTCTGCCAATTTACATACTCTTCTCAATACATCATGAATATTTAACGCAGATCTAGAAATAACATTTTTATCAGTAATAGATCCTACTTTATTAATTAATTCTCCTATTCTATCAACTTCATCAATAATTAATTTAGTCAATTCTTTACTATCATTATTTACTTCTTCATTTAATAATTGAGCTGCACCTTTAATTCCTGATAAAGGATTCTTAATTTCATGAGCCATTAATGATGATAAACCAGAAACAGAATGAATATTCTTCTGTACAACACTTCTATCAATTTGTTGAGCAATAGCTTTTTTATGTATAGATAATATTATATTTTCATCATTAAAAGATGCTACGACATCAACTAATAATATTTTTTTATTAATATCATTAATAATAATATCATATTGTGTAGCATTATATCCTTGATTTTTAACTTGATTAATTAATGCAAATAATTGGCTATCTGGCGTTAAAATCTCCTGCAATGATTTTTTTTTTAAAAATTTAGCACTTTCTCCAAAAATAAGCTCTGCTGCAAAATTAACAAACAAAATATTGTTACGTTTATCAATTAATAAGATTGGATTAGGTATTAAGTTTAAAATATTTTCATAATTTAACGTTTTATTTACTCTATCTGTACCTTTAATCATGAAAAATTCCATATAATATTGCCTATTTAATAGGCAGATTATATAATAAGCAGTTTTAAGTCTAATAAAATTTTATAAAATAAAAAAATATATATAATGAAAAAGTAATAATATAAGGTTTTAAAAAAAAATATGAATAAAAATGTTGATTTAGCAGCTATTATTTTAGCAGCCGGTTCTGGTAATAGATACGATAAACACCATCTAAAACAATTACAGTTTATAGATGATAAGACTGTTTTATATCATAGTGTTAAAAATTTTATAGATAAAAAAATTGATTTAGTTTTTGTTGTAGTTAATAAAAATCATCTTATTGATGCCAAAAATGCACTTAAAGATATAAAAATCGATAAATTCATAATTGGGGGAAAAACTAGACAAGAATCAGTATTCAATGCGCTTCTCAAACTTAAAAAATATAAACCAAATAAAGTTTTAATTCATGACTCTGCTAGACCTAATATTACCAAATTAATAATTAATAAAGTCATTAAATATTTAAATAAATATGAAGCTGTTATACCTGTATTAAAGATTAACGACGCTGTTAAAAAAATTAATAGTTCGAAATTTCTTAAAGAAGATATTAATAAAGATGAATTAGTTTTAGCACAAACTCCTCAAGGATTTTTATTCAAAAATATTTTAAAAAATCATATTGATAATAATTTAATTAATGCAAACGATGACACTGCATTATTTAACAAATTTGAAAGTAAGGTGTATACATTTATTGGAGATTACCAAAATATAAAAATTACAACTAAAACAGACTTACATACAATAAAATCAATAATGAAAAAAAATATAAATTATATTCCTGTTACAGGCCTTGGCATAGATATACATAAATTTGACTCCAAAGTATCTAAAAATAATTATATATTATTAGGATCTACTAAAATTAAATATAAAAAATCTCTTATAGGACATTCAGATGCCGATGTATTAATACATGCGCTCGTAGATTCTATATTAGGAACTATCGCAGAAGCAGACATAGGCAATAAATTTCCAAATACGGAAAAAAAATGGAAAAATGCTAATTCTATAGTATTTTTGGATTATGCTTTGCAAAAAATAAAGGAAAATAATTGCAAACTTATTCATACTGATATCACAATAATTTGTGAACAGCCTAAAATTGATCCTCATAGAAAAAAAATTCAAAATAAACTAGTAAAACTATTATCTTTGTCAGATAAAGACATATCTGTCAAAGCAACAACTACTGAAAAACTTGGATATTTAGGAAGAAGTGAAGGAATTATGGTACAATGTGTAACAACAATTTTAAAGCCTTATAAAAATTGATAACTTTTAATAATATAAATAAAATGTATATAACATTTTTTGGTATAGGCTATATTCCTATAGCTTCAGGTACATTTGGATCTATGGCAGGAATAATATTGGGATATATAATTTATCTCATAGAATTCAACTTATTTTACATTCTTATTCCTATACTATTTATTTTGGGAATTATAAGTTCAAATATATATGAAAAGCAGACTAATATTAAAGACTCAAGTATTATAGTAATTGATGAGGTTGTGGGACAATTAATTTCTATGATGTTTTTTATGCATAATAATTTTTTAGTCATTTTATCATTTTTTATTTTTCGTTTTTTTGATATTTTAAAACCTTGGCCAGCTTCTTATATAGATAATAAAATTAAAGGAGGTATGGGGGTTATGTTAGATGATGTAATAGCCGGCATTTACACTATCTTTACAATTTACATAATTCAACTATTTTTATAATGCAAAATAAATTAATTAAATTATCAAGTGAAATACTTCAAATATGTGATAAAAACAAAATCACTATATCTTCAGCTGAATCTTGTACTGGAGGTTTAATTTCTCAATATTTTACATCACACCCTGGTTCATCTAAAGTTTTTTTAGGAGGTTTTGTTACCTATTCAAATAACTCGAAAATTAAAATACTAAACGTAAAAGAAGAAACTTTAAAAAATTATGGTGCAGTGAGTGAAAACACCGTAATAGAAATGTCCGAGGCTGCAAAAATAATACTTAATACAGATATATCACTTGCTGTTTCTGGGATAGCTGGACCCGATGGAGGCAGCAAAGATAAACCAGTTGGTTTAGTTCATCATTGTGTTTCTAATTTAGAAAACAAAAATATCCATCGCAAAATTATACATGTTGGAAATAGAGAAGATATAAGAAATAAAACTGCTGAAACAATATTTGATATGATTTTAGAGCAAATTCTACAAATTTAATAGAATATTTATCCGTAAATATATTTAGCTCTTTTTTCAAAAGCTGTAATCATTTTTTCTGTAGCTTGTTCAAAAAATTTACCAATAAGATTTTTTAAAATAATAGATTTAAATTCATACTCAATTTTTAAACTTACCTGACATTTATTTTTACCAAGAGGTTTAATACTCCATTTATTGATCATTGTTTGAAATGGACCACTAGTAGCTGTTGATATAACTCTTTGAGGATAATCAACTATTACTTTACTAGTAAAAGTCTCATTAACTAAATTAAACCCCACTGTAATATCTGAATAAAATTCATTATCTTTTTTATTATAAATATTGGAGTTTTTACACCAAGGCAAAAATTCAGGATATTTCTCAATATCACAAATCAAATCAAAAATATTTTTATCTGAATATTCTAAATCACGTTCAACTTCATAATATGTCATCACTAAATTCTATTATTCCTCAAATACTGTAATTTTTTAAAATCTTCATCCGCGTGATAAGATGATCTAGTTAAAGGAGAAGCAGAAACTAGTAAAAATCCTTTTTTATAAGCTAAATCCTCTATATTTTTAAATTCTTCTAAAGTTCTGTATCTAATTACAGATAAATGTTTTTTAGTAGGCTGAAGATATTGACCAATTGTTATAAAATCTACATCCGCATTTTTAAGATCGTCTAAAAGTTTAGATATTTCCTGAATACTTTCTCCCAAACCTACCATTATACCAGATTTAGTAAATATATTAGGTTTAAGTTTTTTTGCTTTTTTTAAAATATATAAGCTATGTTTATAATTCGCTCCTCTTCTTACTGTCTTATATAATCTTGAAATTGTTTCTAAATTATGATTAAAAACATCTGGTTCAGCTGAGATTATTTGTTCTAAAGCCCCTTCTTTTCTTTGAAAATCAGGAGTTAAAACCTCGATAGTAGTATCAGAACATAACTTTCTAATTTCCTTTATACAATTTACAAACTGAGATGCACCACCATCACTAAGGTCATCTCTATCAACAGAAGTAATTACAACATGATTCAAATTTAATTTTGAGATTGCTTTTGCTATTCTCATTGGCTCATACAAGTCCTGACTTTTTGGATGACCTGATTTTATATTACAGAATCCACACTTCCTTGTGCATACGTCACCTAAAATCATTACTGTTACATGTTTTTTTTTCCAGCATTCTCCAATATTAGGACATGCTGCTGATTCACAAACCGTATTTAAATTAGCCTTAGTAATAAGTTTCTTAGTACTAATATATTCCTCAGATAATGGAGCTTTAACTCTTATCCAGGACGGCCTAGCAATACTACATGAAGTATTATTGTTTAAATGAGATTTTGAAATATAATTTAACTTCATAATATTTTATCCAATATACTAAATATGAATAGCTTTATTATATGCAGCTAAAACTGACTCATGAAGAGATTCAGAAATTGTTGGATGAGGAAAAATTGTACTCATTAAATCTAATTCTGTAGCTTCAAGCTTAATAGCTAAAGAATATATAGAGATTAATTCCGTTACCTCAGGTCCTACCATATGTGCTCCTAACAACTCTCCACTTTCCTTATTAAATATAGTTTTAACAAAACCATTATTATCACCCGTAGCTAACGCTTTTCCATTACCTATCATTGGAAATTTGCCTATTGTATAAGGTACTTTATTTTTTATTGCCATCTCTTCAGTAATACCTACACTGGCAACTTGCGGTCTTGAATAAATACATGATGGAATGATAATATTTTCATCTGCGTGAGAAGGTTCATTTACAATATTTTCAACACAACTTATTCCTTCATGTGATGCTTTATGAGCTAGCCATGGTGCGCCAGAAATATCTCCAATAGCATATATCCCTTTCTCCGATGTTTCTCCATATACATTAGTTACTATTTTATTATGTTCTATATTAATATTAACTGTATCTATACCTAAATCATCTATATTAGGATCAATGCCTACCGCAACTATTGCTTTAGAAAACTTTACTTCAGAAACCTTATTTTCAGATACCTCCATTTGAACCTTGACTTGATTTTTTATGGATTCTAACTTTAAAATTTTTGTATTATTTAATATCTCTATTCCTCTTTTTTCAAAATCTGTTTTTATAAATGATGAAACATCATAGTCTTCAGAAGGAAGGATATTATTTTGAGATTCCACTAAAGTTACTTTAACTCCAAAATCATTATAAAAACTTGCAAATTCAACACCAATTGCACCTGCTCCAATAACTAAAAGTGTATTTGGCATTTTATCTGGAATCATAGCATCTTTATAGTTCCAAATATTTATATTATCAACTTCTAAACCTTTCATATTTTTTGGTCTAGCTCCTGTAGCTAATATTATATTTGGAGCTTCATATAAAACACTTTCATCGTCATTATTCTTGACTATTACCCTACCAGAGCCTGCTAACTTTCCATGTCCATAAATCACGTCTATTTTATTTTTCTTTAATAAGAATTTAACTCCTTCTGATAAAGTTTTGGATATACCTCTTGATCTTTTGATTATTTTTTTCCAATTGAAACTATGATTTTTTAGGCTGATTCCATAATTATCTATTTCAGATAAAGTATGATTCACATCCGCAGATTTTAGCAATGCTTTAGTTGGAATACAGCCCCAATTCAGACAAATTCCTCCTAACTTATCTTTTTCAATTACTAATGTTTTTAACCCTAATTGAGAAGCTCTTATAGCTGCAACATACCCTCCTGGACCACTTCCTATAACTATTAAATCATAATTATTTTTCATAAATCACCTTATAGAAGCATTTTATATGGGTTTTCAATAATACTTTTAAATTCATTTAACAATTGCGCTCCAACCGCCCCATCAATAACTCTGTGATCTCCAGATAATTGACAAGACAAAGTATTACTAATCTTAATTTCTTCACCAATAACAACTGGCAGCTTTTTAATTGCACCAACTGCTAATATTCCTGACTGAGGGGGATTAATAATAGCAGAAAAACTATCTATATTATACATTCCTAAATTACTAATAGAAAAGTTTCCTCCTTCATAGTCACTAGGTTTTAATTTTCCTTCTTTGGCTCTATATACAAAATCCTTCATTAATTTAGAAATTTCAGAAATTTGAATTACCTCTGCAGACCTAATAACAGGAGTAAATAATCCATCTTTAACTGCGACTGCAACACTAATATCAACTGAACCATAATATGTAATGTCCCTTTCACCCCAACTACAATTAGCCTCAGGAACCTTATTTAATGATAAAGCTAAAGCTTTTATAATAATATCATTAATCGATATTTTATTTTTTTCATCTACATTTTCATTCATTTGTTGTCTAGCCATCAATAAATTATCCACATTACAATTAATATTCAAATAAAAATGAGGTATGTTATTTTTAGAAAATGACAACCTATCAGCAATCACTTTCCTCATTGAAGAAATTTTTATATTTTTATTTTCTTTATTAGAAATATTTAATATCTCATTGTTTTTATTTAGAAATAAATCAATATCTTTTTTTACAATTCTGCCTTTAGGTCCAGTACCATTGATATTTTTTAAGTCTATTTTATTCTGTATTGCCAATCTTTTAGCTAAAGGACTAGCTATAATTCTATCCTGAAATTTATTTGTATTAATGCTATCTATTTGAATATTATTCTCTTTCTCTTCATTATAATTATTAATTTCTTCGTTACTTTTATCATCAGCAATAATATTTTCTTTAACAGCTTCATTTGATGCTTTTGGTAAACCCTTTATTTCATTGATTTCCTTATTTTTAACATCTTGCATTTCATTATTTTCGTTTAGTTTTTCTTTTGAGTTAACTTCATTAAGACCCTTATATTTGACTAATAATTCCTTAACTTTTTCATCTGTATCATCCTTGCTTTTTAATACAGCGATAAGACTATTTACAGCTATACCCTCAGCTCCATCTTCAAACAGAACTTTATCTAGAACTCCTTCATCAATTGCTTCTATTTCCATAGTAGCTTTATCCGTTTCTACTTCAGCTATTATGTCTCCAGGTTTAATCTCATCTCCAACATTTTTACACCACTTAGCTAAATTTCCTTCGGTCATAGTAGGTGACAATGAAGGCATTAAAATCGGAACAGCCATGTATCTAGTCCTTTATTTTTATAAATAAAAATTTCAACTTATAATTATATAAGATTATATAAAATATTATATTGCAAATATATCTAAATATGCATAATTTGAAGCAATAAAGTATATATATATTAATAAAATTTAACATAATATTGCCTATATTAGTTATTCTGTAAATGATATAAACATTCTTTTGCAACTCTTTTTGCTGTAGGAATGCTTTGTTCTTCTAGATTTTTAGCATAAGGCAAAGGCACATCTAACGCCCCAATTCTTAGAGGGGGTGCATCTAAATAGTTAAAAGCTTCACTTGAGACCCTTGAAATAATTTCTGCACCTAAGCCGGAGCTTAACCAACCTTCTTCCACAGTAATTATATTATTAGTTTTTTTAACAGAATTAATTATTGTCTCAAAATCTATTGGCCTTAAACTTCTTAAATCTATAACCTCCGCATTAATGTTATGCTTACTTAAGATCTTAGATGCCTCCAAAGAAGTATGAACACCGCGTGAAAATGACACTAAAGTTATATCTTTTCCTGATTTCTTAATTGAAGCCTTTCCAATTGGAATTATATAATCTCCATCTGGTACTTCAAAACTTTCATTATATAAAATTTCATTTTCTAGAAAAATTACTGGATTTGGACTGTTTATAGCTGCTTTTAACATACCCTTTGCATCTGCACTGTCATAAGGTGAAAGCACCACTAAACCAGGAATATTAGAGAATATAGATGACAAATCATGACTATGCTGAGCTGCTACCTGAAGAGCAGATCCATTAGGTCCCCTAAAAACAATAGGAATATTTACTTTACCTCCGGACATATATAATGTTTTAGCTGCCGAATTAATTATTTGATCAATTGCTTGAAAAGCAAAATTCCAAGTCATAAATTCCACAATTGGTACTAAACCTCCCATAGCTGCACCAACTGCTAATCCCGTAAATCCTGCTTCCGTTATAGGCGTATCTATAATTCTCTTATTACCAAATTCTGCCAGCAGGCCTTGGCTTACCTTATAAGCTCCTTCATATTCTCCAACTTCTTCACCAATCAAAAAAATGTCCGGATTCTTTCTCATTTCTTCCGCAATTGCATCTCTAATTGCTAGTCTTACTGTCACATTTGCCATAATAAAAAGCCCTATAATAATACATGCGTATGAATATTATCTAAATTAGAAACATCTGCATTAATTGCCTTATCCGCCTTATCAGAAATTTCTTGCCTTATAGTTTTATCTATTTTGTTAACCTCTTCTTCATTATAAATATTTTCATTTAATAATTTATTTCTAATTGACTCAATTGGGTCCTTTTCATCCCTCATTCTTTGCACTTCTTCTCTAGTTCTATATTTTGCTGGATCAGACATTGAATGCCCTCTGTATCTGTACGTCTTCATCTCTAATATAATGGGCCCATTTCCACTTCTAACCCAATTAGCTGCCTTTTTAGCGGCTAAATATACTGAAACTGGATTCATCCCATCCACCGCAATACCTGGTATATCAAAAGATTCTCCATGCTTACTAAGATCATTTCCAGCACTAGCCTTTTTTATAGAAGTGCCCATTCCATATTGATTATTTTCTATACAAAATATTACAGGTAACTTCCACAGCGATGCCATATTATAGGACTCATAAACTTGACCTTGATTAGCAGCTCCATCTCCAAAATAAGTAACTGATAAATTATTAGTATTTTTATATTTTAAAGAAAAAGCAAGACCAATTCCTATCGGCACTTGAGCTCCTACAATTCCATGCCCGCCCCAAAAATTATTTTTTGGATCAAACATATGCATAGAACCACCTTTTCCACTTGAAATTCCATCATTTTTTCCTAGTAACTCTGAAAATATTACATAAGGATCTGTACCCCTTGAAATCAAATGTGCATGACATCTATAACCAGTAATAACTGCATCCTGTTTCTTAATAGCTTTTTCCATACCAACAGAAACAGCCTCTTGACCAATATATAAATGGCAAAACCCTCCTATAAGACCTAAACCATACATTTGACCAACTTTTTCTTCAAATCTCCTTAATAAAAGCATTTCATAATAAAATTCTTTTAATAATAATGGACTAATCTCTTCTAAATTAGAGTCTTTAGTAGAATATAATGATTCAATATTTTTAGAGTTTGTTATTTGAAAATTAGCTATATCCATACCTGGCAATAAAAAACTCTTAGGCACCTCAAAACCATTTTTCACTAATAATTTTACTAATACCGGCTTCCATTTGTCCGGCACACCTTGCTGTTTCCATGAATAAACAGTTTTTTCATTTAAAACAATTCCAGTATTTGACTTTAGCAATTTTGCTAATTTTCTTCCTCCACCGAGGACATCAATTACATTGCCACTAATAATGTTCTGTTCCATATAGAATAAAATATGTAATATACAGAATTAGTCAATTTGATTTTTATTTTAATTGAAATATGATCTCATCTTTTGAAGAATAACCTAACTTATACTTAACCAATTCATCCAATAAATCTAAATTAGATTCAACATTTTTTATTTTATCTATTAGAATATATTTAAAGTCTAATTCTTTTTGTTTTTCAGAGAGTAGTAATTGTTTTTCTTCTAATAATAGCCTTTTTTCCTCTAAAGCAGCATAAGAAATATTGCCATTTAGAAAATGAAATATAAAATATAGTGCTGCAAAGAATAAGCATGTTTTAAAAAATATGCTTCTAATTAATATAAAATTCTTATTACTTGTAATGTTCATATGTTAATGAATCATGCTAATAGGAGATAGTCAAGTTATCTATAAAAATTTTTACTTTCATTAAATCTAGCCTTATTGCCTAAATGCTCTTCAATTCTTAACAATTGATTATATTTAGCCAACCTATCAGATCTAGATAAAGACCCTGTTTTAATTTGACCTGCATTTACTGCAACAGCTAAATCAGATATAAAAGAGTCCTCTGTCTCACCTGAACGATGAGATATCATTGTTGTATAAGAATAACTTTTAGCTAAATTAATAGCTTCAATAGTTTCAGTTAAGGTTCCAATTTGATTATATTTAATTAATATACTGTTAGCTACTTTAAGATCTATACCTTGCTGAAGTCTTTCTGGGTTTGTAACGAATAAATCATCTCCAACTAACTGAACTTTCTTACCTATAATAGATGTTAAATTTACCCATCCGTCCCAATCATCCTCAGACATTCCATCCTCAATGGAAATGATTGGATATTTAGAACAGATTGTTTCTAAGTATTTTACCATCTCATCACTACTAAATATTTTATTATCGCCTTCTAATATATATTTACTATCTTTATAAAATTCTGTAGAGGCAACATCTAAAGCTAATGAAACATTTTCTCCGGGATTATATCCAGAACTTAATATAGCTTCTATTATACAATCTAAAGCTTCATTCAAACTCGAAAAGTCCGGCGCAAACCCACCTTCATCTCCAACTGCTGTTGAATATGATTTTTTGGACAATATATCTTTTAAAGAATGAAAGACTTCAGATCCACATCTTAAAGCATCATTAAATGAATTAAATCCAAAAGGAACTATCATTAGTTCTTGAAAGTCCAACTTATTATTAGCATGAGCTCCACCATTTACAATATTCATAAAAGGAATTGGTAAAAGCTTTCCTTTATTGACTCCAATATATTCATACAATGGTTTATGTTGAGATATTGCAGCTGCTCGGCAACATGCTAAGGACACGCCTAAAATACTATTACCACCCAATAATCTTTTATTACTAGTTCCATCTAAATTTATTAAAACTTCATCAATATTTTTTTGATCTAAGCAGTTCACTCCTATCAAAGCTCCATGTATATCTTTATTTACAATATTAACTGCATCAAGGACACCTTTACCATTATATCTATCACTATTATCTCTTTTTTCAATTACCTCGTAAGCACCAGTGGAAGCTCCCGAAGGAACAGATGCTCTTCCTAAAGAACCATCTTCAAGAGTAACATCTACTTCCAACGTAGGATTACCTCTACTATCAATAATTTCTCTTCCAAAAATTTTTTTTATTTTAACCATGAGATTCCTATAGATTATAAATTTATATTTTTACTAATATTATCATGTTGTTTTAAAACATTTAATAAAGCTTCTAATTTATCTAATGGCCACATATTTGGGCCATCACTTGGCGCCATATCTGGGTCCTGGTGAGTTTCCATAAAAATAGCCGCAACTCCAATAGAAACAGCAGCTTTAGCTAAAGTAGGAACAAACTCTCTTTGACCAGAGGACTTATCTCCTAAACCACCAGGTTGTTGTACAGAATGAGTAGCATCAAATACAACCGGATAACCTAAAGATTTTAATATTGGAATTGACCTAAAATCTGATACCAATGTATTATAACCAAAACTAACTCCTCTTTCACATAACATTATATCGTCATTTCCATTAGACTTTAATTTTTCAATAACATTTTTCATATCCCATGGAGCTAAAAACTGACCTTTCTTAACCATTACAGGTTTACTGCTATTTGCTGCTTCAACAAGCAAATCTGTTTGTCTACATAAAAATGCTGGTATTTGAATAACATCCACTATATCAGCCACTTCTCTTATTTGATTAATTTCGTGAACATCTGTAATTATATTACATCCAATTTCTTTCTTCAAAGTACTAAAAACTTTTAAAGATTCTTTTAATCCTGGCCCCCTACTTGAATTCATTGAAGTCCTGTTTGCTTTATCAAAGGAAGATTTATATATAAAATTTATACCTAACTTATCTGTAATATCCTTTAACTTTGTTGCCATATGCATGGCATGATCATAACTTTCTAAAACACAAGGTCCTGCTATTAATGTAAATGGCCTTTCATTACTTATAATAATATTATTAATACTTATTTCTTTATTTGATTCTTGCATTAGTTTTTCTTTTTAGCTGCGGTTATAAAAGATTTAAACAAAGGATGAGGGCTAAATGGTCTTGATTTTAATTCTGGATGAAACTGAACGCCAATAAACCATGGATGATTTTCTAATTCTACTATTTCTGGCAAAGAACCGTCAGGAGAAACACCAGAGAAATTAAAGCCATTTCTTTTCATTATTTCCTCATATTTAGAATTTACCTCATACCTATGCCTATGCCTTTCGTTTATATAACTAGTTTTATAAATTTTCATAGCCAAAGAATTTTTTTTAATTTTACAAGGATAAGAACCCAATCTCATTGTGCCGCCTTTATCAGAATCTACAGATCTTTTTTCTATTTTATTATTATTTTTCCATTCTGTTAAAAGGCCTATAACTGAGTCTTTAGATTCAGAAAATTCAGAAGAATTAGCGTCTTTTAGTTTTAAAACATTTCTTGCAAATTCAATTACTGCTAATTGTAGTCCAAGACATATTCCTAAAAAAGGTATTTTGTTTTTTCTCGCAAAACTTACCGCAAGTATTTTTCCTTGAATACCCCTATCTCCAAAACCACCAGGAACTATAATCCCTTTAATACTTTTAAAAATTTTCTTAATATTATGAGAATTTAAGTTCTCGGAATTTATCCATGCAATATCTATTCCAATATTATTTGCTATTCCCCCATGAACTAATGCTTCATTTAAAGATTTATATGCATCTGGCAAATCTGTATATTTTCCTACAATACCTATTTTAATATTTTTAGTGGGCTTTTCTATACTCCTAACAATATTTTTCCATTTATTTAAATTTATTTTACGCTTATTTTTTATCTTAAAATGCTTTAAAACCTGTTCATCTAACTTTTCAGCATGGTATACTAAAGGCACATTATAAATATTATTTACATCTATAGCTTGAATTACATCTGAAGATGAAACATTACAAAACAATGCAATTTTGTCTATTTCATTTTGCTCTACACTCCTATCGCATCGGCATAAAAGAATATTAGGTTGAATACCTATTTCTCTTAACTCTCTAACAGAATGCTGGGTAGGTTTAGTTTTTTGTTCATTTGACGTTGTGATAAATGGTACTAAAGTTAAATGTATATAAATTGCCCTATCTTTTCCAACCTCATTTCCAAATTGCCTAATAGCTTCTAAAAATGGAAGACTTTCAATATCACCAACTGTTCCTCCAATTTCAACAATAATAAAATCACAATCATTAACTTCATTAGAAATAAATTTTTTTATCTCGTCAGTCACGTGAGGAATAACTTGTACTGTACTACCTAAATAATTCCCTGCTCTTTCATTATGAATAATATTCTGATAAATTTTTCCTGTCGTAATATTATCTGACTGTCTAGCTGGCACCCCTGTAAATCTCTCATAATGTCCTAAATCTAAATCAGTCTCAGCCCCATCATCAGTTACGAATACTTCTCCATGCTGATATGGGCTCATTGTTCCTGGATCTATGTTTATATAAGGGTCTAGTTTTCTTAATCTAACTGAATAACCTCTTGCTTGCAGCAAAGCGCCTAAAGCTGCGGCTGATATACCTTTTCCAAGAGACGATACTACGCCACCCGTTATAAATATAAACCTAGGTTTCTTCATAAAAATATTCTATTATATATTTACACAAATTTATATCCTATTCATTCTGATTTAGGCGGAACAGGCGTATCCAATTCTTCATCTATTTTAATTAATGGAGCATCAACCTCATTTATAATTTCTTCATCTATAAAACTACTCTCATTTCCAGATCTGCTTTCAAAAATAGCCAAAAGCAAACTAGTTAACATAAACAAACCAGCAAAAATTGCCGTTAATTTAGTCAAAAAATTAGTAGACCCTTGAGTACCCATTATTCCACTTAATGACATTCCTCCTCCTAATCCACCAAGAGCTCCACCATCACTACGTTGCAAAAGAATAAAAATTATTAAGCCTACCGCTAAAATAACATGTATTGTTAAAATTATGTCTACCATTATAATATCCTATATATTTATACAAATCCTTGAAAACTCATCTGCTTTTAATGAAACTCCACCTATTAATAAACCTCCCAAGTGAGGGCAAGTAAATAATTCTTTTGCATTATCATTATTAACAGAACCTCCATATAATAACATAATACTACTATCATTATATTTCCTAAATAACCAATTTTTTATCATAGAAAACATTTCATTAATATCTTCTATAGATGGAATAACTCCTGTTCCTATTGCCCATATTGGTTCATAAGCTATTACACAATTCAAATTATTACAGTTTGATGGCAGAGAAAGTTCTAATTGTTTTTCAATAACACTTAATGCATTTCCATTATTTCTATCTTTTGTACTTTCTCCCACACATACAATAGGAATTAAATTATATTTTTGTGCGTTAGTAGCTTTTTTTAAAACTAAGCTATCAACTTCACCTCTATTTTGTCTCCTTTCCGAATGGCCAACAATAACATATTTACAGCCAATATCAGCTAACATTTCTACAGACACATCTCCTGTAAAAGCACCCTGAATTTCTGAACTACAATCCTGTGCACCTAGGTTTATATTGGCAGAGTTATTTATTAATTTATTGACTTCAGATAAAGCGGTATATGGAGGGAATACTGCAATCTCACAATTTAAATTTTTACCATCTGTAAAATGTATAATTTTTCTAACTAATTCAGAAGATTCATTAATGTTACAATTTAACTTCCAATTTCCAGCTATTAACAATATTAGCTCCCACAAATAAAATAATAATAATTGTTTTATACTTTAAATAAGTATACTAAAAAAGTTAAATGTATTTTATATATGATATTTTTAATATATATATTAAAATTTATATTTTTGTAACATTTAAATTGGATTGAATAATGCTCGAAAAATTAAGAAACAATATAAACTCTGTTTTTTCAAAATTATTTTTACTTCTACTTGCTGCCAGTTTTGCACTATGGGGTGTAGGCGATATTTTTTCTCCAGATCAAGACCCTACATTAGCAGAGGTGGGTGATATGGAAGTAACAGCAAATCAATTCATTTCTAGTTACCAAAGAATAATATCTGAGCTTAATTCTAGTACAAATGGAAACTTTACTGAAGAAATGGCGCAAAGCTTAGGACTTCCAAATCAAACTTTAAATCAACTTATAAATGAAAGAATATATGACCTGGAAGTAGAAAAAATAAATTTAATATTACCAGAAAAACATTTAAAAGAATTAATACTGAGTTCACCAGCATTTAAGGACCAGTTTGGACAATTTAACAAAGAACAATTTCAGTTTACTTTAAGACAAATAGGAATGGATGAAAAACAATATTTAAAAGAAATTAGTAATACTATTTTAAGAGAGCAAATTAGAAATATTATACAACCTCATAATGACATAACAAACACAATTGGAAATACATTTTATAAATTAAGAAACGAACAAAGAGCTATTGAGACAATAAATTTTTCAGCTAGTTCATATCAATCTGAAATAGTTCCTTCAGATTTAGATATAGAAAATGAATTAACTGATAACTATCAATTATATCAAGTTCCTGAATATAG
>CEPK01020007.1_pt1 | contig 20480 bp, 27 predicted proteins | sample 356231 | NCBI WGS metagenome assembly CEPK01 (sample SAMEA2620259, study PRJEB7988) | marine metagenome | biome: marine biome (ENVO:00000447); feature: deep chlorophyll maximum layer (ENVO:xxxxxxxx); material: "saline water (ENVO:00002010), including plankton (ENVO:xxxxxxxx)" | depth 80 m
TCAACCGGATTTCGCGTGAGCGGAATCACGATCCTCTCGGAGTCAAGAATGTCACAAGTTGTCACTAATTGGAAAATGGCGCAGATGCACTTCATCGAAAATAAATGAAATTCCCTGCTTCTTGCACCCCCTAAATCAGGGGGTCAAGTAATAATTTGTGGTTAACCTCCTAAGCCACGAGAAAACTCGTGGCCGCACTTCCTCGGCAGCGTCTGGCATGATGGAAGAAGTCATAGCAACTAGTGCTCGTTCTCCAACGCCTGCCTGACGCAGCGTCTCGCCGACCTTCATGCGGTATAAGAACGTGACGAGAGGGGTGAAAACCGCCTAATTGGATGTTCGGGGTTGAATCACTCCGCGCCAAAGAACTCCCGGAGGACGGGGTGCATCTCCATGGCTTGCTCCTTCTGAATCTGTTCATACGTCCTCAGGATTATTCCTACGGCCAGAAGCAGGCCTGTGCCAGTGGCATTCCCCACTGTCCCCAATAGGTCCGCGCCAGCAGCGAGCAATCCGACGAATGCGCCTGAGAACAGTGTTACTGGAGGGATGTATCGCTCAAGTATTCTCTCCAAAACAACGGGGTTCTTCCTGAATCCCGGAATTTGCATACCGGTCCTCTCGATCTGCTTGGCGACATCTTTGGCGCTCATGTTGGTGGTCTCAATCCAGAATTTTGCAAAAACTGTAGATCCAGCAGTCATTACGAAGACGTATACGAAAACGTGAGTCATTATCTGCCCCAGGGAATGGCCATAGACGTCACCACTCTGGTTTAGTAGGGGGATTAGCCAATCACCCACCCCATTCACCATTGAGGAATACCAAGCGAACCCGTCCGAAGGCGTTGTCGCACCTACCTCGTATGTTCCGAACCAATGTGCCTTGCTCCAAGCACCATTCCGACCTAAGATTGGAACTGTTGAGAGTGTTGGGTGGCTCCAGAACAGTAGTGTGAACATGTTCACGTTGGCCAGCAAGGCGGCCATCAGAATCACCGGGATGTTGCTGGCATAAACGAGTCTTATGGGGTACTGGCCCCTGTGCCCCCTTACCTTACCGTGAGTGAGCGGTAGCTCGAGCTTGCTTGATTCGGCGTATGCCACGACCAGGAACACGATGATTGAGGAAATCAGGGCAGCAATTGGGTTGGCATGGTTAAGAAGCATGACCTCGAACCCATTTTCGGAGACGAGTTCTTGATTTGTTGCAGTTCTAAGAATGTAGAAAATCATTGGTAAAGTTCCCGAAGGTGGGTTTTCGAAGGACAGTGGGGCCCCCTCCACAGTCGGGAGGGGGGAAAGTGTCCCTACAAACGTGGATTGGGCGACTCCTGCTGCGATGAAGAGTGAGATTCCGCTTCCAATGCCCCACTTACTGACAAGCTCATCTAGGAGGAAAACGAGCAACGACCCCAGGAACAATTGGGAAACAATGACGGCATTTGCCCACCCCACCCCGTAGTCGAGGATTAATGTCTCGGATGGATCTAGGAAGCCGTAGACCTGTGGAATTGATTCGACCGGGATCATAATTAGAACGAGGATTTTCTGCACGCCTTGGTACAACTGCTTGTCGGCCGAATCCTGTAAATCGAGATTGATGATCTTGGCGCCCGAGAATAATTGCATGATGATCGAGCCTGTGACGATTGGGCCGATACCCAAGTGCATTATCGAACCAGAGGCGCCTGCCATAATCGCCCTGAATGATGAGAAGACGTCGAGAGTAGTGTCCGATAGCCCGTAAATCATGACGTTAGTCATCATGAAGTAGATAATCAAAACAAGAGTGGTTGTCCAAAGCTTCTGATTGAACCTGACATGGCCCTCAGGCTTTGTAATACTGGGGTAAACGTCAACTAGCCGTTTCAAACCATATAGCCTGCTGCTTTCCTCCCCAGAATAAAGAAGGCAAGACAATGCTAGACCGGTACCAAGGCCGAAAAGGGCTATCCCAACCAGTAGGAATCCCACTGCAGCCTTGTCAACCCATCCCCACCATGCCATTAGAAGCACGACTACAAGCCATAGGAATGGCTTGAAGAAACGCCCAATCAGTGGCAGCTCTTTGAGGGGCTCGGGCAAGTCAGTCATAGTTCCCCACATGACCATTCCAACGTAAGGAATTGAGACGAAAAACAAGGTAGCTGCTCTGAACTGATCCTCGGCTACCCCACTAGTTAGGTCGTCCTTGATCCAGTAGAACAGCCCCCCCCAGTAAATTAGGATCATCGCTGCGAGGCCGATTGCATTCGGTCCACGCTTTACCATAATTTCACCTCACAGGCCCTATTCCTCTTCCCATTCTTCCCAATCGCCTTCTTCGGCGGTTTCGACGGTTCCGCCAGCTGCTTCGACCTTCTCGATTGCCCTACTGCTGGCTTCGTTCACAGTGATTTTGAGTGCCTTATTGATGCTGCCACGAGATAGGAGCTTGTCGAATCCCATCGCGGATAGGTTGATCTCGTCCCCTTCGGCGATCTCGCTCACAGTTCCAATGTTTATTGACGAATTGACTTTTCTAAGGCTTGGGTGACGGTTGAATCCATGCATCCCCCAGTGGCCGGGCATGTACTTTAGACGGGTCATGACACGGTGCTTGTTCAGACCTGCGTTGCCTCTTCCACCCCTTTTTCCTGCTCCTCTTCCAGCTTTCTTCCCTCGGCCATGGTATCGGCTCCTTCCCCGGAATTTGTTTGTCCTTGACACCATATCTTCTCACCTCAGTACATCCTAGAAGCTAGAGCTTCTATTTCCTTGCCCCTGAAACCCAGAGCGCCACCGACGGAGTAGGACCTCTTGATGCCCCCCCATCCCTTCGAACCCCTTGGAGGGTGGAGCCTGAAAACCGGTTTCATTCCGTCGACGTTCTTTGTGGAGGCGTCGCCTGCTGCAATCGCGTCAGATAGGGAGCCCACTGATTTGAACTCGCTTGATTCCTTGACGGTGTCATCAGTAACTGGTTTGTCACCGGACATCCTACCTCTGCTGTTAATCAATGACGCGATTGCCTCTGAGTCGACCTCTCCCCAAGTAACGTAGTCCTTGACCTTCTGTAGCATTCCATTGTAGCTCGGCGTCTCGGGAACCAAGACGGCATGGTTTACCTTGGTCAGGTTTAGCATTGACATTGTGTCCCGGATCTTCTTTGTGACGCCGCGATCGCTGCGAACTCTAATTACCAAGTAAGTCATCAGTGTCTCCTCCCATAGGTAATCTGAAGTTGATTGATGACGTCATCGCTTACTTTAGTCATATTCAGCTTGACTAGCGCGTTGAACGTGGCTCTTGCGAAGTTGATGGTGGACCTAGTCTGGCCGGAGGAGCGTGACCAAACGTCGCTCACTCCTGCCAAAGTTAACACCCTCCTTCCATAATCCCCTATGACTAGCCCTTTCCCAGATGGGGCTGGCAATAGGGTGATTCTTGTTGATCCAGAGCGACCTGTTGCCTTGAATGGGATGCTGTTGCCAGGGCCCTCGGCTGACTCCCACGAGCCGTTACCTCTGCAGACAGGGATCAAGTTTAGTTTGGCCTGCGTAATTGCTTTCTGTATTGTGCTGGCAACCTCCTTGCCCTTGCAGACTGATAGTCCGACGTACCCATCTCCGTTTCCAACGGCACAAAGGACGTTGAATCTCACTCTGCGGCCGGAATCCGTCATCCTTTGGATCATATTTACGCTCAGGACATCGTCCTCCAGCTCTGGAATTAGTGCATCGACTATTTCGACCTCTCGGATGGGCAGGCCCGTCTCTATGGCTTGCTCGTAAGTGACTATTTCTCCATTTGAAACCATGTGGCCGAGTCGTGTTCTTGGGACCCATGACCTCAGGGAAGCAAGTGGATCGGGCCCCCTTCTCCGAGGAGCCTCTTCCGACCCTTCGGGAGGGGAAAATGCCATTGCCAAACCTGGCGCGATCTGCTCAGTTTCCGCGATTGGATTTTCGTCTTCACTCATTTCTTTGGTCCCCCTATGGATTTCTTTGTTGTTGCAACGGCCTTTGCTAGGCCGGGATCGATGTGCTCCCCATTAGCCCTCTCATCGGATGGTAAAATGAATTCGGAATGTGGTATTTCCATGCCCGCTTCGACCATCCCCTTGAGAGCGGCATAAATTCGACTTCCGCTTGAAGAGGCCGCGAGACCGAGGTCTAGTGTAGCCTTATTGTGCCCTGCTGCTACAGCTTTAGTACCAAGCAAAAGTCCCGCCATATAACAAGCGGGAACAGATTTCCTAGATGCATCTGATGGCCACTTGTGACTCTCTACCAAGTTCTTGCCAGTAGCTGAGGCTAGAATCGTGTCGCCTTCGTTTGTGAAAGACACCAGCTGACAAGTGACTTGCTTGTTTGAAACCCTTACCACTGCGCGGGGCACCCCTCCACGCAGCATCCTCATTCTTCTAGGATAATCTGTCTCGGACTTTCTCCTCCTCTTGAAACGGAGTCTTTGATTACTGCCTCTTGCCATCAGCTATCGCCCCCCAATGAAATGCCAGCTGCCTCTATGTTGCTCCTCATGTGCGCTATCGAACGATAAGAGCCCCCTTTTGCCTTCATGTAGAATGTTCTGTAATCTGATGGGGAAAGATGTCCGCCATCCCTGAGCTCCCTGAGCGCCCTTCTCTGTGATCTGATTTTGGTGATCCATCTTTTCTTCTTCGGGTTTCTTGAGTTTGCGCTGCCTTTCCTTGACCCTTCGCCCTTCCTTCTCCCCTTGGACTTCTGGATGTATGCCTTGCGGGCTCGTGATCTGCTAGTTCCGACTAATGGCTTGGCCTTGATTATCCCGTCTTCAATTAGGTTTCTGACATCGTCCTTCTGAACTGCATCGGCGACCTCGCTAAGGTAGTCTGGATGAACCCAAACTCTGTGAATACCCACGGCCCTTCCCTCCCTCTTGGAGAGTATGTCTGCGGCCATCCTCTTCTGATTGGTAATCATCATCTTAGATCGCCCCTGTTGTCAATTGGCCTTCTATTCAAGACTCGGAGTCCCAAATTGTCTGCCCTCTCATGAATTGTGGACCTCTTCCTGTTACCAACCTTTGCCGCTACCCTGATCGCCTGTAGCTCAGGATTGAGACCATCGAGGTCATTTGCGTTGTGGACGAGTACTTCTTCGAACCCAGAGGGGTGGAGCCCCCTGGCAGAGCCAATCTTGCCATAGCCAACTCTGGCCATCGGGGATCTGTACTTACGATTCATACGCATCTTGGAGTCTTTGCCCTTTGGTTTCCTGTATCCAGTCTTCGAGAGTCTCCTGTACCTGAACCACTCCTGTCTTCTGAACTTTGGTTGCTTCTTTTTCTGCATTAGTCTGATGTCCAATGCCGATTGCGTAGCGGAATCGAGGACGGGTTTTTGCCGAGATGTGTGGAACTCGTCCCACTCTTCGAAGTCACCTTCTTCTTCGTAGAATCCATCATCATCATCATCAACATCATCATCCTCTTCATCGATGATTTCTTCGGATTGAGTTTCTGGTTCCTCTTTAGGAGGATCTTCGTCAGCGGGCTTGTTTCCGTCATCGGATGAAAGCCTATCAATCAGCTCTGATTTCTTTCCTGAGACTTTCAAACCTCTCTCTTTCAGTAGCTCCTTTAATTCTGAGACAGTTAGATCTTCTAGTGACATTACTTTACCCCCTATGCTCCCTTTGAAACTATGTAGACCCCGTCCTGGAAGACTCGGGGGTCTCTCTTCTTTATCTTGCAGGCGCCCTCTATGTTCGCTGCAGTCTGACCAACCTTCTCTCTGTCAACCCCTATTACCAAAACATCGGTCTTGTTTTCGACCTTGACCTCGACCTCGGAAGGGGTCCATGGTAGCTTGGCCACCCTGGGAACCTTCTCACCGAGCATGTTGTTGATTGAAAGCTTGTTTCCCTCTACTTTGAGTGACATTGGGAAGTGGCTAAATACGGCCTTTAATCGGTATTCGAATCCCTGATCGACGCCTTTTACCATATTCCTGAGATGAGCGGCCCATGTCCCCGCAATTGCTCTCTCTGATCTCCTTGGCAATGGGCAATAGACCCTGAGACCAGTATCAAGTTGCATGACTGAGACTCGATTGTGCTTGAAGTCTCGGGATATTGAACGGCCTTCCTTGGCCAGTGTGACTGTCGATTCGGAGACTGTTGAGGTGACTCCATCGGGAAGGTCGACTTGGATACTTATTTCTGCTGTCCTTGGCATTCATTCACCTTCCTAAAACACGTATGCGAGCAAACGCCCGCCGACCCTCTCCTTCTTTGCTTCGAAGTGATTCATTATTCCCCTGTTTGTAGTCAGAATCAACAAACCGAAGTCCCTGGCAGGTAAGTACCTGGATTCCCACTTCTCGAAATCTGATCTCTTTACAGAGTGGCGAGGCTTGATTACGCCGCACCTGTTTATTGCGCCGATTAGCTCAACTCTGAATGAGCCTCCTCGGCCGTCATCATTTTTCTCGAACTCCCCGATATAACCTGACTTCTGCATTATTTCTAACAGGCTCCCAAGTAGTTTGCTAGCAGGGCTGATCGAAACTTCGTACTTACCAGCATTTTCGGCATTATATATCGTTGTGAAGGCGTCATTCAATGGATCGAACTGCATCATATCACCTCATGAGTATTTCTTGAATCCTATATCCGGAGCCGAGTCTCGGAAGCATTGCCTGCACAGCCTGATCCCATGCCTTCGCACCATGCCCCTCTTCCTTCCGCATCTCCTGCAACCAATGCTGCGGCCAATTTCCTCTCCATGATCACGTGCCATTACTCACTCCTCCACAATGTTTAGTCCGAAGCGTTCGACGAACCAAGTCTTGGACTCCACCCTGCCGACCATATGGGATCGGGGGACTCTGGACTTACGGCGCCTTCTGCGTGAGACTCTATGTCCTGGCCTTTCGAGGACGACGTTGATGTCCATCCCGAAAATCCCGATATCGGGATCGTACTTCTGTTTGGGGAAATCGGTATAATCGGATACTCCAAATGAAAGGTTGCCTTGATCGTCAAAACTATACTCCGGCAGAGTGTGCTCTCTGACCCAGAAAGCGTCCTTGAGGAATGCCTCGATTCTATCGTCCCCCCTCATGGTTACTTTGCAGCCAATTGGGGCTCCCTTCCTAGTGCCCAAGTCTCTGTTGGTCTTCTTTGACAGGGTCCTGGATGGTTTCATGCCCGTGAGAATTTCTAGGACCTGCTCGGCGAGCTGTAATCGCTGGCCGCCCTCTCCTACCCCTATGTTGACTGTGACCTTGGTAATCCGTGGATTGACCATTATGTTTTCTGATTCGCTCATTCCTAATCCTCCAGCGGTATGTCTGACTCTTTTCCAATTATGAAGACGTAATCGGAAATAGTGCCGAAATTTTCGAATATTGTTTCATTTGGCTTGGAAGACCTCTTTATCGAAGTTTCAACCATTTCTGAGGTCTCGCCAATATGGCTGCCCCCTGTTAGGTAAGCCAGAGCCCCCTTTTTCATCTCCAAATGGGAAGAAATTTTCTGATCGGGAAGTGAAATGACCAGAGAGTCCCCTGTGTTGCAGATGGAGGGGTCTTCGACGATGATGTTTCTACCGTCGTGCAAGTGAATCTGGGTTTTTCCGCCCTTGATGGTGCTCTTGCCCATGACTCTGCATATCTTGCTAGATGCGGCCTTCTTCGGTATTGGGCGGTAACGCAGCTTGCCATTTGTATCGATTACGCAGCGGAAGTTGTCCTCGCCTACAGTCAGTACGTCCATTAGCCCGACTGCACGTGCCCTGTCTTTCTCCACCTTGGCATCAACCATAACTTGCCCGGAGTGGAGTATTCGCTTGGCCTCCCTCATATTGTGTGCGACGCCCAAGACGTCGCGGAGAATAATCCCGAGAGGCATGCACAACTCAAGCGAGTGACCACTAGGGTTGGGTTTCTGGGCCCAGATGTTCGTCTTTCTTGTAATTGGCCAGCTTCGTGGAATTACCAACCTCTTGATATGGCTGCGACTCATTCTACTTCACCTCCACTTGATCTGTCAATTAGTGCCTTAATTCTGATTGGATCGCCGTCATAGAGCTTGGTAACTACTACGTTCGATGGATGGATAGGTAGTGGCTCTTCCTTTCCGTCTGCAGTCGTATGCGTCAAACCATCGATGAAAATATAGCCCGACTTTGTATCGATTGATGCCACCTTTGCTGAAACTCCTGACCGGCCCCTTGATTGTCCAAGTCTCTTTCCTCTGGAGTCTGCCTTGGCGCTATTGGGGTGGCTGAAGTCGCCCCTCAGGACCTCTACCTCATCACCCTCCCTTACAGTTACTGAGCGAATGTGCATCAACTGCTGGTCTTCTGTTATCAAACGTGACCTCATCCTCTTCCTTCGAACGTGAATAGGTGCATCTCTGCTGGCCAACCTCTGCTTTCCTGCCTTCTTACTAACCATTACTTTTCACCTCAAACAATTTGTTTCGCTGTAGCCGCAATTCTGGGCCATCTTTCTGCCGCCTCTCTACTGACTGGACCTTTGATATCCGATCCCTGAACCTCACCCCTGTCATTGGTGATTACGCATGCGTTGTCTTCGAATTGCACCCAAGTTCCATCGGCTCTACGGAATGGTCTGGCCTGTCTCACGACAACTGCATTGAAGATCTGCCTTCTTGTGTCTGGGGTGCCTCTTCTGACAGTTACTCGGACCATGTCCCCCACACCCGCTGCTGGGTATCTCCTAGCCACTCCTCCCTTCTTTAGCACGGTGATCAACTGGACCACCTTGGCGCCTGTGTTATCGACACATTCCAATCTTGCTTGTGTTGGCAAGCCTGCAGTAACCCTTCCTGGAATTCCCTTCATTTATTCCGCCCCCTTTTCAATGACGCAGAACTTCACAGTTTTGGACAAAGGTCTACACTCCATTATCCTAACAATGTCACCAGTGGAAACATCGCCAATGCAGTTTGGCAGGTGGGCTGAGTAATTCCTAGTTCTCTTTTCGTATCTCTCGAATTTCTTCATGTACCTGGTGTTTCTTCTCTCGACTACAACAGTACTCTGCATCCCGACAGAAGAGATTACTCCCTCAATTATCTGCCCCCTTAGTCGCAAGTTTCCGTAAAATGGGCAGTTCTGATTGCCATCCCATTCACCTTCTGGTGGCCTGACATCGACTCCAATATCCCTCATATTATGCCCTCCTATATCTCTTGCTAATCCTATCTTCTGGCCTCTGCTTGACCATAGATCCGTCTATCTCCTCATTTTCAATTACAAATTGTATAGAGTCTTTGGCGAGTGTTTTGAGGCCACTAGCAGATAGAATTGATATGGTTCGACGAGTCTCATCCTGTACAATACCAGAAATTCCGACTAGAGTTGGGTCAGTTGATTCGGTAACAACCATTTTCCTAGCCACCCATGGCATGTGAATCATTTCCCCCATCATCTGACCTCCACCTGATATCCGTTCTGTTCCAAAACTCGTGCGGCTTTCTTCTTATGATCGCCCTGGAGTTCGATAGTTCGGCCCTTTACCGTTCCACCACTGGCGCAGGCACCCTTTAGGATCTTGGCTAGTTGCCCTATATCAATTGCGGAATCGTCAATTCCCTCGACCATCGTTACCATCTTCCCATACCTCCTCCTTACTACAGAGATAACGGCCTTCTGCTGCTCCTTTGCGATTTCCTGACAAATGCACAACTCATCAGGAAGGCCGCAAAGATTGCAGATTCCAGCCATTTCACTCCTCCTTGGCCAGATTGATCTTTGTTAGGAGCCTGGCTATGCTCCTCCTTGTCTGCTTGTATTCGCCTGGGTTTGAAGCGGATCCACCTAATGCTTGCTTGGATTTGAGTTGGAGCATCTCATCCCTTAGGTCAGCTAGGGCCTCGAGCATTTGCTCCTCGGACATCTCGTCTATATCCCTTGACCGGAGGTGTGGCATTTACTCTTCCTCCTTGGATGCTTTTTCTAGCGCCTCATCTAAATCTAGAGGTGTGAAACCGGAAGCTTCGGCCAAAGGTGGTAGGTTGGCCTCCTCCCTATTGAGTATGGAGATTTCATGTGGAAGTTTTGTGCCTGGGCGCATTATTCTGACTGTGCAGCCAATTGTTCCCAGCTTCTTGACCGCTGTAGAGAAGCCCACATCCATGTGTTGCAAGGCTGTTTCACCGCAATACTTGATGTGGCCCTTCTGAAACTTCTCTACCCTGTGCCTAGCCCCTGTAATTTTCCCACTTAGGATAACAATGCATCCTCTAGCTCCGGCGTCCATTATGTTCTCCACCGTACTGTGGCCCGCCCTTCGGAAGAACCAGCCACGCTCCAGTGAACTCGCGAGACGGCTTGCCATCACCTGTGCATTGACTCTGGGTTCCGCTATTTCCTCGACTTCTAATTGCGGATTGAACAGATCGAAGTCTTCCTGTAGCCTCCTCTGCAAATCGTGAATGGTCTTACCCCTCCTGCCGATGACTCTGCCGACTTGCTCGGCACTGAGGGTAACCTTCGTGCCCTCTGGAGTTCTGTTGAATGTCAATCCCCCGAATCCGGACCTCTCGCTCTCCTTCAGCAAGAACTCCCGCACCAGCTGCCTCTCGACATTGCGGTGAATTGTCTTTCTAATTACGTTCTCCTTCATGTTGTCACCTCAGAAATCCTCATCTTCCAAATCATCTTCATCGTCGCCGAAGTACTCCAAGAAGATCTCCAAATTCACTTGATAGTGGTTACTTGGTGTTGTGCGACCACGCGCTCTGGGCCTCCAGTTTCGCGAGACTTGTCCCCTGTGAGCGGCGGAATGGGTGATGACCATGTCCTCGGGGTCGATTGTATCGTACCTCTGGCGGGCGTTATCCATAGCACTGTTGATCAGCTTGATGAACTCCCCGGAGGCTTTGTTCGGGAACTTGCCTGGTCCCATCTTTCCTTTCCTATGGCCAGCCATTGTGTTTCCACCTCGGCCTTTTCTTGACCTGCGCCTGTATGGAATCGCGCTCTTACCTTCAACGACCTCTTCCAAGTATGCAACTGCCCTCTCTGCATTCATTCCCCTTATCGCTTTCGCAATGTGGTAGCAATGCTTGTGGTGACAATCCACATTTGTCGCTCTTGCGGTGACAAGATAGGATCCTTCGAGCAATTGACTGTACCCGCTTTGTGGCATACCCCTCTTCCTGCTCATTTCAATCATCCTCACTTCAGTGCTACATGCGTCGAAGACCTCGTCGCTCCTACTCCTGGCCCAGTATGGGTTACTGACTTCCTAGTCTTGGCAAATTCGCCCAACGCGTGCCCGATCATATAGGGGGTGATTTCGATATTCACAAACTGCCTGCCGTCGTGAACGCCAACCTTCGAACCTACCATCTCGGGCAGAATGTACATCCCCCTGCAATGAGTCCTGACTGTCTTTCCATCACTTTTCCTAATCCTATCCAAAAGCTTCTCGCACTCGGGGCTCAGACCCCTTGCTAGAGACCTCTTCGCCCTAGAGGGCATCAATGTCGCAATCGAAATTGCGTCGGGATCTTCCTCAGGAGGGTAAAGGGGCATTGCTTGGAGTTCTTCCAGTGAATAACCCCTCCATAGGAACTCCTTCTTACGCCTATCCGCGATTTTTGAGCGCCTCTTACGAGCCTGTCGCCGTGCGACCTTAGATGTTCTGAAAACCCTCCTCTTCCTTGCCATTGTAGCTCACTCCTTTGACTTTGATCTGCCCCTTCCCGTTCTGCTTGGTGCAATGTTGCCCACCTTTTTCCCGGGCGGTGCATTTCTGCTAACCGAGTTCGGGCCATGGACTGCTTGATGATTCCCTCCACCGTGAGGGTGATCGACTGGATTCATGGCAACTCCGCTGACGGTTGGGTATAACTTCCCACGTGCCTTTGCCCTATGATGCGCGGCACCGGCCTTTAGTAGGGGCTTCTCCGTGCGACCATGCCCACCTAGAACTCCAATGGTCGCTCTGCATTTTGCTGGAAGATCTTTGGTGGTTCCGCTTGGAAGCCTTACTCTCACGTAATCCCCCATCCTTGTATCAATCATCGCAGAATTACCACCAGATTTTGCTATCTTCCCACCGTCGCCTGGCCTCAATTCAAGATTGCAAATCTGTGTCCCTTCTGGAATTTGATCCAATGTTGTTACATTACCGGGCCTCAGAGAAACCCTGTTTCCGAATGCGATTGTCTGGCCAACGGAAAGACCCTCTGGCGCCCCGACGTGGGCCACTTCTCCATCTTCGAACTTTACTTTAGCCAATGGGGCCGTATGAACGGGGCTATGGACTAGTTCCACTATCTCAGCGACCTCTTCTGAGATTCTGGGTAGTTTATTTGCAGCAGGGAATCGATGGCTAGAGACCCGATTTTTTGGACTAGATCCTCGGCGCTGTGAGCGTGTCCTCTTTCCCATATCATCACCCCTAGAATGCTCCTAATTTGAGAGACGCCTCCTCGGCGTCGAAATCCTCGCTGAGTCGGACACTTGCGTGTTTTCCGGTTTTGTTGATACGCACATTTACCTTAGCTACCTCAACCTCAAGAAGAGTTTCAACGGCTCTCTTGATATCGGCTTTGGTGGCCTCCCTCCTGACTAGGAACTCTATTCTGTTATTGTTCTCAAGGTGGCCCCCCTCTGGGTCGGCCACCCTCCTGGCCTCGAGGGTTTTCTCCGTTATCCACGGCATGATAATTACCTGATACGGATCCATATTTTTCACTCCAACCCCTCTATAGCAGATTTTGTCCATACTGTCAACCTTCCTGGGTCCCCGCCCGGTGCTAGATCTTCGGCGCATAGGTCCTTGACTCCGACGACATCCACCCCTGGGACGTTGCGGGCCGCCTTGTGAAGTCCGAGCTTGTTAGAAACGACTACTAGGATGCTCTTTGGGGTTCTGTATTTTCGGCCGCGCATTGTACCCTTTCCCGCTCTGATCCCTCTGCCATTTCTAGATCGGGAAAGATCGTCGGCGATCCCGAGCCCCTCCATCATGGCAACGAACTTTCTTGTTGAGTGCTGAAGTGGTATGGACTCGATGTCATACTTTTCCTTTGACTTGCCCCTAGACTCTGTGTACTCATCGATAATGATTGGGAAACGAATGGAATCTGAAAATTGATGACCCCTCTCGGAGACTTTCTCTGGGTCGCAGGAGGCAGCGATAGCTGAGTCGCGTGCTGCCCTCTTTTGCTTTGAGTTGAGTTTCTGGGCCCAGTCTTTGTCCACTAGTGGCCCATGAGCACGCCTTCCACCCCGTGTGTGGGGGTTCTGCGCACCCGTCCTTTGGCCTGCCTTCCTCATAATTCTCGAGACACCGCGTCCCTTGCCCCACCACTCGACTGAGTGTTTCATTCCTGGCTGTGGCGACTTCTTGCCATCGTGCTCCCTGTGACCATATGGCTGTCTCCTATTCGCCCTAGAAGAATGGACGGCTGAACGGATTAAATCTGGCCTGAATTCAGAAGAGAACGCACCGGGCAGAGTCACAGACTTGCCGTCCTTAGCCTCGACGCTATAGTTCTCAGCAAGTAAACCGGCATCCATCTCTTCCTGAACTACAGAGTTCAACAAATTGTATGCCTTTGCCTTCAAAATCAGACCCCCTGCTTACTGGAAGTACTGACATAGGTGACTTCCACGTCCCCGCTAATCTTTCTCGGCCTGGTGGCGTCCCGGAATCTAATCAATCTCTTAGAGGGGCCCGGAATGCTTCCTTGAATCACCAAATATGGATTCTTGACCTCCCCATAATTCAGGAATCCTCCAGCAGGGGTGATCTCCGATTCAGCTGGATCGGAAATTCTTAGTATTCTTTTGTTGAGCTCGGTTCTCTTGTGGTACCCAACCTGTCCTGCTTGACGGATTGTCTTTCGGACGTAGCCAGTACCGAAATCACCCATGTTACCTCCTTGGCGCCGTCTCTTGCTATTCTTGTGACTTAGGAGCTTTAGTCCGAATCTCTTGATCGAGCCCTGCCAGCCCTTGCCCTTGGTTACGCCGACAACGTCCACCTCCTCTCCCTCATTGTAGACATCATCGGCGGTGATTTGCCCGCCTAGCCTTTCTAAGGCCCATTCGAGCTTAGATGCATTGTCGCCCCCAGTGAGTCCTATTTCCATAATTTCCGGGGTTTTTGTCGGAATGCTGGGAACCAAGTGAGGGGATGTACTGACTATTAGTCTGACTTCTGCGAGATCCTGATTCTTGAGGGATTCGATTGATGAGTCTGGAGGTTGATTTCCACGAGTAGGGATCCTTCCACCTCGCTTGGCGGGCTTCCTGCCCTCCTCTGAGTCCCTCTCCCCCCTAGTTTGATTAGCATACCTTGGGAAAAGGTTAGTCGGACTGTCATCACCGAAATCTGACCACACCTCTCCTGCTGTCTGCAGCCCATAGGGAGTCATCCTGTAACCCCTAACAGCTAGAACGTTCATAGGAGGTGATTCAACTACAGTGACTGCCTTCCTGACCTCCTGGCCTGCGGTGGTGGAGTTGGGGTTTCCGTCCCTCATCAGAATGTGGGTCATTCCTGCTTTCCAACCTGCAAAGCCTTGGACCCTGATTTCGGAGGAGTCTGAATCTGGCCATGAGGTGATTCTGGGAAATTGCCGGACTGAGCGCTTGCGAGGGCTATAGCCCATGCTGCCTCGACGTGGTCGGTGTCGGTCTGCCATGCAATTCCTCCGTTTGCCGGAATCCGCCGCGAACGGCCTCAACCGGGCTCAATGCGCTAAGGAGGCACCGTGACACCGGTCCGCTGCCGAGAGTACGGCATTGGTTTATGGGATGTCTTGCAGAGCCCTTTGGTGTCTGGTACCTCACGCTGTGAGCGGGCTTGCGACTAACATACCCTATTTGAACGAATCGGGAAGGGTGGTTTTCCACCCCTACGGGGTGAAAGGGGTATTTTTTGTGTGTGCAACGATTTTGAACCCTGACTTGGCATGCGTCAAAACGTGAGCGGTTTCATCGTGCACCCATGTCTGAAGGCAAAGTCAATAGAGGCTAGGGCTTATCAGCTTCAAGCATTAGACGAGTCGATATCTGGTTCCATGCTGCTAGTTCTACCTACTGCTGCGGGTAAGACTTCCGTTGCATGGATGGCTATAGCAGAGAGAATTAGGAAAAGCGATGGTTGGATTCTATTTATCGCTCCGACTGTCGCCCTAGTCAACCAACACCTTGAGAATGCCAAGGCAAACTTGCAAGAATTACAGGGCAATGGGCCGATTTCCCTGAGCGGCCATCAAATCGCAGAGAAGAGGAAGTCTTTGTGGCCTTCTTCAAGGTTGATTTTTGCAACGCCGCAGGTTGTTAGGAATGACGTAAAGAAAGGAGCACTATCCTTGGAGGAATGCAGCTTGTTAGTGGTCGACGAGGCGCATCACTGTACTGGGGAGCACGCTATGGCGGAAGCGGCCGAATGTTACGTTTCACAAGCAAAGTCTCCACTAATTCTAGCCACGACGGCGAGCCCTGGTTCAAGAAAGGAAAAGATCAGGGAAATTTGTGACCGACTGGATGTAAAGAGGATTCATCTTAGGACATCTGACGATCCAATGTTGTCTGAACACCTTTCGGAATTGGGGGTTATCGAAACAATAGTGGCAGTGCCAGATGGAATAAGGGAGCTTGCCGATCCACTAATAATCTGGCAGGAAAGCATAGTAGATAGCGAGAGGAGGTCGGGCAGATACGTCCTTCCCGGACCGATTAGCCAGCGTGGCCTTTCTAGTGCAATGGAAAGAGCGCAATTAGCCATTGCCAGAAAAGATTCCAGCGGCTACAGATCAATGTCCCAAATAGCTACAGCTATGAGGCTCCATCATATGATCAACCATCTTCTGTGCCAGGGAATTGCAGCATCGAGGCAGTTCCTCAAAAGGATGCGTGCCGAGCAAGATAAGAGCAAGTCTGCCAAGGATTTCCTGAAAGACGGTAGAATTTCTAGTCTTGAGAAAATCTTGGAAGGAATGGATGAGTCTCACTCCAAGGTAGGTGCAGTCAGGAGGCTAGTGAGTGAACGGATGAGGAGAGATGCCGACGCCAAGGTGATTGTTTTTGCCAATTATAGAGACACTGTGGCTGTTCTCTCTGGTGCGCTTGAAGGTGTCAAAGGGTGCAGGGTCTCCGAATTTGTGGGCCAGGCCAGCAAGTGGGGTGCTGAAGGCCTTTCACCGAAGCAACAAATTGAACGGCTCCAAAATTTCAGATCGGGAAATTCGAACGTTCTTGTGGCAACTTCGGTAGGAGAAGAGGGCCTCGACATCCCTAGTGCGGACCTAGTGATTTTCTACGAGCCGATATCCAGTGAAATCAGGACCATCCAGCGAAGGGGAAGGACTGGGAGAAGGAGAGAGGGGGAGGTGATTGTCTTGATTGCTGAAGGAACTCGTGACGAGGGTGCAAGAGCGGCTGCAGCAAAGAGAGAGAGCTTCATGCATAAGTCGGTAAGACGGGTAGGTAGGGAGCTACCTCGCCCCCATCATGCCGATCTATCGAATTTGAGTGATTTTAGTGTGATGGAAGGTGATTCAATTATTTCGGCGGCCGATTTTGTTCGTAATGAAAGGGCTAAGCATGAAACTGAGATTAATGAGGTGGATGAAAATGAGATTGCAATATACGAAAACAAAGAGGAGGTCGTTAGCCCCACTAGCTTTAGGCCGACCGGCCAGACTGGGCTAGAGGAGTTCTGAATGGCCGGAGAAATAAGGCCTAGTCACCAATAACAGCCAACCTAGTTTTCAGTTGTGCCAATCGGTTATTGTAGTGCCCGAATGCGAAAGAGAGTAACTCTGTAAGGTGGATAACTGGAATATTGGCAGATAGTCCGGAGACCCTTGAAGCCTTGCCTTGATAGACATCAAGAACAGTGTGCGATAGAGTACAAGCGCTTACAATTAGGTCTGCGCCCTCTGACTTGGCATCTGAGATGACGGATGCGGTCTGCCTCAAAACCGTTGGTTCCTCGGAGAAAAGCCCTGGTACACCCACACTTTGGGTTCTACTTTCCCAATGAACTGGGGTGGCACCTACAGACTCTAGCAGATTTTCCAGGTAAGCTGGATCGAAAACGTCGTCTTTTCCGCAGGCCCCTTCCTGTTGCATATTTGGCCCATAATAACCGGCAATGGAATATGGAATGGGATTTTTTATCTTTGATTCGAGCTTATCGAGACCTATCTCATCTACGATTACGTGGAGAAGATGGTGGACTTCGGACTCGGCATTGAATGTCAAACCGGTATTCCTCTCCAAAACGTCATTGACCTTTGAAAGCAAGATAGGGTCTTCTCGTAACCTTTTCAGGTCCTCATGCAAATTTCCTGCTGTAGCGGCGCAAGGCGTGATTATGTCCATGCCCAACGATTCTGCCATTGCAAATGTCCTCGCATTCAACGTGATCTGCAGCATATCATTGGCTTGGCGAATGATACCCGCACCGCAGCTTGTTGCACCCTCCAGTGGGGTCAATTTTATGTCCAAAGTGCGGCACACAGTCGGCATTGTTTGAGAAACCTCTGGTGCGCTGCTGTGCGCGACATTCCCTGGGTGATAGGCATACTTCAAAGGCATCAGAAACGACCATCCAATTCATTGAATATCGAGACCACCTCATGGTGCCTATCGACTGACGAGTTGAACTGCTTGGGCATCTTACCGATCCCAGCAGGTGGTGCCACCATGCCTAGCATCCCATTCAGCATGTTTCCCCCTGTTCTAGTGAAGCCAAAAACCATCCGAGCGGTCACTCCGGAAAACAAGTTACCAAGCAGGCCTCCGGGGCCAAGTGCCTGCCTGTAAATCACAGTATCATTGACGCGCCCACTGCTCTTTACCGACCAAGTGTACCACCAGACATGCTTGCCATGCCTACCGTTGAAACCATCCATGTTCAGGACTTGTGTCTTGGCTTCAAGGAGAGCCCTAGAAATTGAGGGGTTATTGATGGGCTGCCTGCTGATTGGAGCAAGGTCTGTCTCGGACTTAATCCCATCTCTTGAGCGCAGTAATTCATCGATCTGCTCGATTTTTTTGTTCGAGGTACGTGGGTCGTTCCTTCGGGCCCACATGCTAGTGATGATCGCCGGCCCTAGGTAGCCATTGGCATGAGGGCTGGCATCAGAGCTGGAGTGTAGGGCTACCCTGCTAGGGAGGCTGCTCAGAGTGTGGAGGGAGTCGGCAGTCGAAGGGTCCATCGTTCCCATCACCCCCTGTGGAATTTTCGCTCCCTCTCTGGTGGCGGCTACCATCCAAGGTTTACTGGACTCCCTCTTCCTCTCCAAGGACCAGGGGTCAATTACAAGATCCCTGATTACTTCAAATCCGTTTAGCGGTTCGATCCTAACAGATACTGAATTTTCCCTGCTTGGTGCGACTGAGTCTAGTTTTGTCAATCCCGGCAGTACGATTTTCCCATTTACCGTTACTGCCGTGTTTGGGTCATCTGGCGTGCCATCACGGAATGTCAGGGATCCGTCCTGCGTGGCCTTTAGGGTCCTTAAAACATCTAGAATCGACATGCGAGCGGGTAGCGCGCAGAGCCAGACGTCATTCCCACTGCTTGATGCTACTGGGTCATACCTAAAGACGGAGATTTCGGCTTGAATAGACTCGGATGAGATTTCTGGAACTGCGAATCCACCGTCCCCAGCAACGCCCGTAGATGAACCTGAAGCAAATTGTTTTATCGATTCGACCAAATCTTCGTGGAATAGCCCAGTGCTGTCAACAGCTGACAGGGCAGGCAGGACCTCTAATGCCCATTCAGCGGCTGGTGAGTCATAATCGACGTCACAGTCCAATCTTTCGACCAGCCTTGTAGCCCCAAGGGCTTCGAACCTAGAGTCCCAATCCTTGCCTGACTCACAAAAGAACTCGTATGACAAGTCTCCCAAAGCGCATACGGAGAAGTGTACGCCATCTAGTCTCGAAGCGGAGTCGGAGTTGGCGAACTGCCAGAGCTCCTCTGCGTTATCTGGCATCTCGCCTTCCCCCCAAGTGGAGCAAATAATCAGAACTCGTTTCATGTTGGACAAGGAATTGAAGTCGAAGCCGTCCATGTCATATACGGTGCCATCCAGACCGTAGTCCTTGGCCTGCTTGGCGATTTTTGAAGCGAGTCCTTCCGAATTACCGGATTGAGAACCAAAGAGTATCGCGAGGGAGCGGTCCCCCGAGGTGAGGAGTTCGTCCAAACTGCCGTCGGTCATTTCCACCTCCTCGAGGACTTGTGCCGATTCTGCAGAGTCTCTAGATTGCTCCGAGTCAGTGCCGGATGAGTCATTTTCCTGAGAGACCATGGAGGGGTCGAATTCCCCGTCAGGACCCACCGCTGCAAAATTTGCAAGCGCTTCTGAAGTGAACTCTGCGGCCGGTTTGTCGTAGTCGACATCGCAATCTAGACGCTGGAGTAGCCTATTGGCGCCTTGCTTCTCGAACCATCCGTCCCAATCCTTGCCCGATTCGCAAAAGAACTCGTATGAAGAGTCACCCAAGGAGCAAACGGCGAAATGGCAGCCATCCAATGAAGGGGGGTTCTCGCCATTTGCGGCTTGCCATAGGTCCTCTGCATTGTCGGGCATCTCCCCCTCCCCCCAAGTACTGCAGTAAATCAGAACTCTTTGAGTCCCTGAGAGCTCGCCGATCTGGATTTCGTCCATTCCCTTGACGGTTGATGAGAGGCCGAATGAAATGCCCTGTTTGGCGGCACTGGCGGCCAATTCCTCAGCATTTCCTGATTGTGAGCCAAATAGAATCAATAGCGGCAGACCATCTGACAAACTAATCTCCTGCCCCTACCAAGCCTGGGCAATACTGTCGAAATGTTCCCAATTATTGAACATGTGCATGCGGGATGATGAATGGTGGTGCAAATGAGTCTAATTTTTCTCACATTTCCATTCCATCGAATTCATCGGCGCCCATTGGGCCTGTGCTCCTGCTGGAAATTACGTCATCGATCCTGAGAATCATTACTGCAGTTTCAGAAGCGCTCTGGATAGCTTGTTCCACGACTCTGCTTGGCTCGAAGACCTTGGCCTTGGACATGTCAACGACCCCTCCCTTGAATACGTTGACGCCGTGTTTTGACTTACCCTCTGAGTGTGCCTTGCGAAGATCTATCAGCGTGTTTACAGGGTCCAGGCCCGCATTCTCGGCCAATGTTCTGGGAATGACCTCTAGTGCACTGGAGAATGCCTCTATTGCCATCTGCTCCCTACCTCCGATTCCCTCGGCGTAGGAACGCAAGTCCCTGCTCAGAGCAGCGATTACCGAACCGCCCCCAGTTAGGACAGAGCCATCCTCATGCGCGACGGCGACTACGCCGATTGCATCCTCGAACGCCCTCTTGACCTCGTCGACAACGTGTTCCGTTCCACCTCTGAGCAGAACTGAGACGCTCTTTGCATTGGGGCAGCCCTCTATGAAAACCATGTCTGAATCCCCAATCTTCCTTTCCTGTACCGTGGAAGCTTGTCCGAGATC
>CEPK01027371.1_pt1 | contig 20418 bp, 13 predicted proteins | sample 356231 | NCBI WGS metagenome assembly CEPK01 (sample SAMEA2620259, study PRJEB7988) | marine metagenome | biome: marine biome (ENVO:00000447); feature: deep chlorophyll maximum layer (ENVO:xxxxxxxx); material: "saline water (ENVO:00002010), including plankton (ENVO:xxxxxxxx)" | depth 80 m
GCAAACCATTCAAATGAGTACTGCAAACCACGAAGCACTAATGGAAATGTGCCACGATGAGGCATGGGAAGAGTTCCGTGTTCATAACCAGTTAACAGATGATGAGTTAAATGAGTTATGTTGGAGGCAAGAATCAGGCACATTAGTTGCAATAGAAAGAAAAGCACAGCAAATGTTTGAAGAGAGATGCCAGTAAACAAACTGGCACACATAACCCCCATTCTAATGAGTGGGGGTTTATAATTATCATATACAAACAACCATTAAAATGAGTTTCTCTACAATCACCGAAGCAACAACCCAATCCCTTCAACAACGTGTTCAGGGTTCTTGGTTCAATACAGATGGCACACCAAAAAAGAATTACATTTGGAAGCAATCCGATAACACCCCGAAGGGTGATGGTGGCGAACGTATTGTTGCCGATACCTTGGAGCATGTATTCGTGCAGCATTACGGATCTGACTTTGTTGTAGATGTGAACGTAGTGGGAGCAGAGAAGGGTGACTATGATGTGATCATAGAGGTATATGATTCAGAGGGTACAACCGTTAATACTCTTAAGATAGAAGTTAAAACCGCCACGGAGGATAGTAATAAAAAGTTTCAATGGAATGGGTTGAAGAAAAATATTGATTATGATGTGGTGTTTGGTTTAGGTGTTCGCCCAGATGATTTCGTATTTGCGATTCAACCAAGGGAGTACATTGAGAAAACCTTAACCACTAACATGAGCAGAGATGTAGTGGGTTCGTTCAAATGGACTTCTAAAGAAAGAGATAATGTTCAGGTACTCACCGAAGAGAACCTAACACGTAGAGTGGAGGAGTTGGGTTTGCTTAGTACAGTATAAGAACTGGCACAGGGTGACCCCATTCGTGGGTGATCATCCCTTATACTATTCATATACACACAAAGGTTCGTTATGGCAAAAGCAATCGGTACAGTTCGTGCTTCTGATACAAACCTTAAAGGTTCGCTTATCAGAGTATCATCAGGTAGAGGTGGCACGTTCACACCAGCGAAGGGTTTGGGAAAGTGTATGGTAGATGATTTGGAGGGGGTGATCGCTCGTGCGAAGGCACAGTATAAGAGGGATCGCAGAGCGATGATCAGGGGAGGCAGTGCCACCTGATCAGTTAGGGGACACCCGTTCGTTCGTGGTTTGGCAGGGGTTCGCCCCCGTCCGCCCCCCGTTTAAAAATCACTAACTACCCTAACCTACAAAGTGTTACGAAAGCGAGAGAGATCATAATGCCAAACACATTTCCACAAGAATTCAAATTTTTTTTCTCATATAAAAACGCCCCATAGGGTTCATCAGTAGAGTAACATAAAGATACTTGCAAAACATTCTTAATTGATATATAATGGAAAATCATAATCCGAAGTATGCAAAAAAATTCCGCAGAAGAAATACACGTTATAGAGGTTGATACTGTTACTGGTGAATATTTTGTTAGAATACCTGAGTGGATTATAAATGATCAGGGATGGTTTGAAGATACTGAATTAAAATTCAAGACTGATAAAAACATTATTTTTATGGAAGAAGCATAATGAGTAGTACCTATCACATATACTTGAGAGGAGAAGTTCTCTTTAAAGACTTAGATGATTATGAATTTAAAATCATATGGGGTAGGTTATATCATTCGTATTATAAAGATGAGATAGAGTATGAAGAGATTGAATATACAGAGGATCAACAAAGAGATTTACTACAGGATGCAAGTTATTAAATGATGTATGAAGAAATTGAAAATTTCTTAGATGAGAAATATTTTCAACACTTATGTGATAGGATTACTAAGGGTAATAGTCAGTTTACATGGTTATTTCAGGAACAGGTAGCATTTAAAGGTGACCTCAATGACGATGCATATTACTTTGTTCATCCAGTTTATGAATTTAACAATCCACAAAGTTTCATGCATCATGAGTTGCAGGGTATATACGAACAATTGGATATAAAGGCACTGATTCGATCAAGGATCCTCATGTATACCAATCAAGGTCGTCAGATTGTACATAGTCCACATGTTGATTTTACTTATTCTCATAAAGCAGCATTACTATATCTGAATACGAATAATGGTTATACTCTGATGGCAGATGAAGGTGTAAACATTAAGGCAGTACAGACCTTAGATACTTTAGAGTTTAAAACTGATCAGGGTAATGATATCTTCAGCGATCAAAATAAATCGATGAGTGTACGTAATAAATGTACTATACATGATGGTGCTCGTCCGCACTGTAGCTCGACTTGCACGGACGCAAAGTCTCGTATATTGATCGCAATTAATTATTTTTAATATGGCAACACATACTAGTAAGTATAAAGTAACTGATAACTTTATGCCAAGTGATTATCTAAAGCATATAAAATCTAGGGTTTTAGCTGATAGAGGGTTCCCTTGGGATTTTTCTGATACTGTTGCTTATAAACAAGATAATGTACATCAAGACGATGATGCAAAGTATAATTGTTACTTAATGCACGAAGTGTTTAATGATTATACAATAAGAAGTCCATTACATGAAGAGTTACTACATCTTTATAAGGAATTAGATGTTAGATCTTTAATACGTGTTAGGGTATTGATGTATTTAAATCATGGCAAACAAATTATACATCAACCACATACTGATTTCATGTATTCTCATAAGGCAGCTTTAATTTATTTGAATACAAATGATGGGTTTACTCAATTTGCTGATGCTGATTGGATACCAGAACCTAAGATGGATAAAGATCCTAAAGGTGAGTTTAGATTATATAACTATAATCCATTTTGGGAAAACTCAATGGAACCTTTTAAAACCCAAGATAGAGTTATGAGTGTAGAAAATAGATTAGTAATTCATGACGGATCTAGACCACATTCAAGTTCAACATGTACTGATCAAACTTATCGTGTACTATTATCTTTAAATTATACTTAATATGGAATTAACTGGAAATTTAATTCAAAGTTTTATGGTAGCACCAGTTGTTGCTTATGCCTATAATAAACCTTTAGAACCAATTATAAAATATTGTGATACGTTAGAGTATAGAAAGCCACCAGATGGTGATTCTAATTACAAATCAACGGATAAATGGATACTAGAACATGAAGAACTTAAAGATTTAAAGCAATTTTGTTTAGATTCAATTCATAACTATGCTGCAAGTATATGTGATACTGATGCTAAGATTGAAATACAACAATCATGGGTAAATTTAACTGTACCTGGTCAAGAACATCCATCACATTGGCACAGTAATAGTTACTTAAGTGGAGTATTCTATATCGCTTCAGAAGAAGGAACTGGTTCACCTTTAGAAATGCATTCATATATGAAGAACTTTGCTTATAATCCAGCTGTAAGAGAATATGAGTCTGATGAAGAAAAAGCAAAAGTACCTTACAATCCATATACATGTAGTAGTTGTCAACTAGCATCAATACCTGGTACATTATTAGTCTTCTCTTCAATGATGCCTCATAGTGTTCCAGTGAATGTGACAGATAAAAATAGAGTGAGTTTATCTTTTAATACCTTCCCAGAATTGCCTTTTGGTAATGAAGAAAGATTAAACATGATTACTTGACTTTCATTACTTAATCCGATATAATTAGTATGTAATTACATAACATTATGGGAAAAGGATTTACAGTTAAAGCGAAATCTCCCGTTGTCAAAAAAGAACCAGAGTGGGATTTTGATAAGGCAAAGGAGCTAGTTAAAGGTAAAACAGTAGTATTTTGTTTGCCTGGTCGTGGAGTATCATATGCATTTTTAAAGAGCTTTGTGCAACTATGCTTTGATCTGGTACAAAATGGAGCAAGTATCCAAATTTCACAGGATTACTCATCAATGGTCAACTTTGCACGTTGTAAGTGCTTAGGTGCAAACGTCTTGCGTGGACCAGATCAGTTACCTTGGGACGGTCAGTTAAAGTATGATTATCAACTTTGGATCGATAGCGATATTGTATTCAACTCAGAGAAGTTCTGGCAATTAATTCTTATGGATAAGGACATTGCTGCTGGTTGGTATTGTACAGAAGATGGCAAAACCACCTCGGTTGCACATTGGATGGAAGAAGATGATTTTCGTTCAAATGGTGGTGTAATGAACCACGAAACTATCGAAAGCATCTCGAAAAGAAAGAAGCCTTTCACAGTTGATTACACTGGTTTTGGATGGACACTCATCAAACATGGTGTATTTGAACATCAAGAACTTAAGTATCCTTGGTTTGCTCCAAAGATGCAAGTCTTTGAATCAGGTGAAGTCCAAGATATGTGTGGTGAAGACGTTTCTTTCTGTTTAGATGCAAAAGAAGCAGGATTTGAGATATGGTGTGATCCTCGTATTCGTGTAGGACATGAAAAACAAAGAGTTATATAGTATTTTTGAGGGTGATAAACTTCTTTTTGAAGATCTCACCCAAGATGAATACTTTAGTGCTATGGAGGACCTTGCATATGAATTTTATGATAATGGTTCTCATGATCCACAACATTTAAGAACTGAAATTAGGCAAATTTAATTATGGCAATCAAAAAAGGATTAAACGGAAACGTATTTGTAGAGGCAACACCAAAAAAATCTCGTCAAGGACACGGTAAACATACCAAATTTTCCGCTACGTCTCGTAATAGAGCGAAAAAGAGAAGAAGGGGGCAGGGTAAGTAATGCCAAACCCCCCTCGGTTAATAGATCATATTCATCATGGTAATATGATCTCTGAATTTTTATTTGATCCAGATGATATTAATATAGATGAAATAATTAACTATTTTGAAATATTAGTTAAGTCGGAGGGTTTTATATTTCCAAGAGATACAATAAGCACTAAAGACACTCAAATGTTTTTGAATGAAACCCTTTCTATGGGTTCAGAATTGGGTGTAAGTGAAGCGACAATGATGATAACGCAATCAATATACTATAAATGGCATGAACTTTCGGGTATTGCTTTAAGAAAGTATATGGAAAGATATGAAATATTAAAAACTAGAAATTTTGAACATAAATTTGGTAAAATACAACGAACTAAACCTTGTGAAGGGTTCCATGTATGGCATTCTGACAACACTTTTTCAAGTCCTTATCGCCAATTAGTTACATTGTTATACCTAAATGATAATTTTGAAGGTGGAGAAACAGAATTTTTATATCAAAATGTAAGAGTCAAACCTCAAGCAGGTAAATTTGTGATTTTTCCTCCATTTTGGACTCATACTCATCGTGGAAACCCTCCAATTGGCGGTACAAAGTATATAATTACCTCTTGGGCAGATACATTTCCCACTACAGGAACAACATCATAGAAAAACTTCGGAAGAATAGGTATAAATAAAGGGAGATAATACTAAATATACCATTTAGATGGCAGTCCAACGCACATCACAATCATTTAAAGATATAAGTCTATCTTTCAAACCACATCCTGTGACGAAAGATCTTCCAATCTTAAGGAATGAACGTGCAATAGTGCGGTCTGTAAGGAATTTAGTAGAAACAATCCCAACAGAAAGGTTTTTTAACTCAAGTTTAGGGACTGATATACGTGCAAGTCTCTTTGAAAATTATTATCCAACATTAACTAAGGTTATAGAGGATCAAATTGATGAAACAATTTCCGTTTATGAACCTAGAGTTGAGAATTTAAGAGCAGAAGTTGATCCTTACATAGATTCAAACGCTTTTAATGTGACTATTCATTTTGATATTAAGGGATTACCAATACCTACACAAACATTTACCTTTTTATTAGAACCAACGAGATAATAATATGCCTTTTACACAATTTACAAGTTTAGATTTTGATGAAATTAAGGCTCAGATAAGGTCTTATCTTCGTGCAAATAGTAATTTTAGTGATTTTGATTTTGAAGGATCTAACTTTTCAGTTTTAATAGACACTTTAGCATATAACACATACATTAATTCATTTAATGCAAACTTAGTTGCTAATGAGTCATTTCTAGATTCAGCAAATGTTAGAGAAAATGTTGTTTCTCTAGCAAGAAATATTGGTTATATACCCCGTTCAAAATCTTCTGCAAGGGCATCAATTTACTTTGATGTAGAAACTGATTCAACTGAACCTTTACTGTACTTAAAACCAGGTTTAGTGTGTGTAGGAAGTGCAAATAACACTACATATAGGTTCTCAGTAGCTCAACCCTTACATGCTGCTATTAAAAATGGTGTTGCATCATTTGGAAGTGCTACTGATCCAATAGAAGTTTCTCAAGGAACAGTATTACAGGTACAATTCTTAGCAAATAATAGTGTAGATCAAAGATTTTTATTACAAAACCCAAGTATTGATGCATCTAGCATTAAAGTATTTGTATCTGGTTCTGCTGATGATGGTATAGGTAGAGAATATGCCATGATTGATAATATTCTCAATATCGATAAAAATTCTGAAGTCTTCTTTATACAAGAAGTTCAAGATGAAAAATATGAAATATTATTCGGTGATGGTTATTTTGGTAGAAAATTAGAAAATAATTCAATCATAACCGTAAGATATATTGTTACTGATGGTGCAGCAAGTAATGGTGCATCATCATTTGATTTTCAAGGAGTATTTACTGATAAGGATCCTAACACTTCTGTAAATCCAACAACCGTAATCCCAACTAGTGGTATCACAGTAAACACTGTTAATGGTGCGACAAACGGTGCTGATATGGAGAATATTAACTCCATTAAGTATTTTGCTCCTAGATTGTATTCTGCACAGTACAGGGCGGTTACACCTAGAGATTATGAGGCAATTATACAGTCAATTTATCCCAGAACAGAGTCTGTTGCGGTAATTGGTGGTGAGGAATTGAATCCACCTCAATTTGGTAAAGTTCAAATTAGCATTAAACCAAAAAATGGAACATATGTTTCAGATTTTGATAAGCAACAAATTAAAAGTAAGTTAAAAAATTATGCAATCGCTGGAATTAACTCAGAAATTATAGATCTTAAGATACTATATGTTGAAATTGATAGTACAGTTTATTATAACACTACTCAAGTTTCAAATGCTAATAACCTACAATCTAAAATTTTACAATCTTTAAGAGATTATTCTGAGACTGTAGATATTAATAAATTTGGTGGAAGATTTAAATATAGTAAGATACTTCAATTAATTGATAGAGTTGATAGTTCAATTACTTCCAACATTACAAAATTGAAGATTAGAAGAGACATGAAAGTACTTCTTAATCAATTTGCACAATATGAATTATGTTTTGGTAATAAGTTCCATATAAATCCTGCAGGATTTAATATAAAGAGTACTGGGTTTACTATAAACGGATCAGGAGATACTGTATTCATTACAGATGTTCCAAATAAGAATGCAGATGGTAGCTTAGATGGAAGTGGAAAAGGTGTTTTGAGTGTAATTGCAAAAAATCGAAAGGAAGAATTACAAGTTATTGCTAAATCAGCAGGAACAGTTGATTACACTAAAGGTGAAATCATTTTAAATACACTAAATATTACTTCAACGGTAGCAGCAAACAATCTTATAGAAATTCAAGCATTCCCTGATTCAAATGATGTAGTCGGATTGAAGGATTTGTATCTCAGTTTTGATGTTTCTAATAGTAAGATAAATATGATCAAGGACGTAATTGCTTCTGGAGAAGATGTTTCTGGCGTTGTATTCACAAGAGATTACTACACATCAAGTTATTCTAACGGAGATTTAGAGAGGAAATAAATGAGCATAGGTATTGATAAGAGAGTTCAGGTTAATAGAATAGTTGAGAGTCAGCTGCCTGAATTTGTAAGGTCAGATTTTCCTCTTGCTGTTGATTTTTTAAAGTCATATTACCTTTCGCAAGAATTTCAAGGTGGTACGACAGATTTAATTGACAACTTAGATCAGTATTTAAGAGTTGATAATTTAGTTCCAGAGGTTGTTTATGGAACTACTACATTATCTTCTGATGTTTCTACTTCAGATACAACTATTACTGTTGAATCAACTAAAGGATTCCCAGATACATATGGTCTTTTAAAAATTGGTAGTGAAATTATAACTTATACTGCTAAAACAACCACTACTTTTACAGGTTGTCTTCGTGGTTTTAGTGGAGTAAGTGGATTTGAAGTTGGAATATCAACATCTTTAGATAATGTTAATAGAGAAGGTTTAATATTTGAAAATACAAAGGCAGAATCTCATGTTAATGGTGCAATTGTCACCAACTTAAGTGTATTATTCATACAAGAATTTTACAAAAAGTTAAAGAAAACCTTCTTACCTGGTTTAGAGGATAATGATTTTGCTCAAGATCTTGATGTTGGTAACTTTATTAAACATGCAAGAAGTTTTTACCAATCAAAAGGTATTGAAGAATCTATAAGGATTTTATTAAAGGTTCTATATGGAGAAGAATCTATAATATTAGATCTAGAAGAGCGTTTATTTAAACCTTCTAGTGCAGAGTTTATAAGAAGAGAAGTTATAATTGCTGATAGGATTAGTGGTAATCCTCAAAAACTTGTTGGACAAACAATTACTAAGTCCAATGATTCTGGAACAAGTGCTTCAGTTTCTGAGGTTGAGATATTAACTAGAAATGAAAAGGTATATTATAAGATCTCATTATTTGTTGGATATTCTGATAGAGATCTAATTGAAGGAACATTTACCATTCCTGGTAGATCAAAGGTAATGGAACCTGTTTCAATAGGTTCTTCTATTATTTCTGTAGATTCTACAATTGGATTTGATCAGACTGGTTATGTTTTGTGTGGAATTAATTCAATTACATATACTTCAAAATCAGTTAATCAGTTCTTTGGATGTACTAACATAATAGAAAACATTGGTATTGGATCTGATGTTAGAGCAGATGAGGTTGTATATGGATATGAAGATGGGGATCTAACAAAAAGAGTAGATTTAAGAATAACTGGTGTTTTATCAGAGTTTAAAACTATTTCGGATATTTCTTTAGTTTCTGAAGGAGAAAGAATTTTTGTTAAGAATGTTGGTGAATCTATACCAAATACAACTATAGATAGCACTTATAAAGAGGTATTTGCTAATTCTTGGATATACAATACTAGTAGTAGATATCAAATTTCGGAAATTTCTGGTTCTACTATCTCATTATCAAGTTCGATTGATAAATCTAGTTTAAAAGTTGGTGATAGAGCTGAAATTTTAAGTAGAAATTCTGAAAATGTTGAAGTTCCACTAGTTCAAGTTACAAATATTGATCCATCAAGTAATGTAATAATAGTTTCTGGTTTAAGTGGATTTACTCCTGTTGTTGGTTTATACTATGATTTAAGACGAAAATTAAATAAGGCAAGTAGTAGTGGTATAGAAATAGAAGAAGGTAATGGAAATGTTATATCTGATATATTAAACGTATATACTGATGATGATGTAGATGGATATGTTGCGTCTAACTCTCTACCAAGTTATACATTACCCTCATCACTTAAAACAACTTTACTTGAAATAACATCTACAACTGATAAATTAGAAGGTTATAGTAATGTAACTAAGGATTATAATGTAATTTTATCTGGTAATAATGATGAAATTGAATTAATTACTGGAGATGCTGTAGTTTATTCATCAACTAATCCATTAACTAATCTAATTTCTGGTACAACCTATTATGTTGAAATAGTTCAGAAGAAACCTGGTAAGATTAGACTTTATCGTTCTAGGGGAATGATAGGTAATGTAGTAAATTCTATCAGATTTGCTGCTGAAGGACTTGCAATAACTTCCACTCATACTTTTACAAAAGAATCTGAGTATGATAAAAAGTTATCTGCTAATAAAATTCTTAAGAAATTCCCATTAAGTCAAGATTTATATGTTTCTGGTAAAAATGAAAAACCAGTTAATAACATTGGAGTATTAATTGATGGTGTTCAGATCAGGACACCAATATCTGATGATTACATTTATTATGGTCCTATTGATTCTTTGGATGTATATAACAGTGGAGAAGGTTATGATGTAATAAATCCACCAAGATTAACTATTGATGATAGCATTGGTGCTGGAGTTACTGCATTAGTTGAACCTGTTATTAGTGGATCTGTTAAGCAAGTATTTGTAGATCCTCATGATTTTGATATAGATGAAGTAAAAGCTATATCATTAACTGGTGGTAATGGAACTGGTTGTATTTTGGAACCAGTTATTGGTATAAGATATAGGGAATTAGAGTTTGATAGTAGAGATATTTTCTTCTCTGGTGGATTATCCATTGCAGATGAGACAATTACATTTAAGAAGAAGCATTTCTTAGATAATGGTGATCTTATTTACTATAATAGTAATGGAAATTTACCAATTGGTATAGGTGTATATGGTGATGTTTCAAACACTGCTAGTGGTAGATTAGCAACTGGTGCTGGATATAACGTTAGAGTAGTTAATTCAAGCACAATTCAGTTATTTAAAAATTATGATGATGCAATGGCTGGTATTAACACCATTGGTATTTCAACTGCAACTAATGCTGCAGGTACTCATAAGTTTAGAACAGGTTCTAAGAAAACATTACAGTCAGTTAAAGTAATAAATTCTGGTTCTGGTTATCAATATAGAAAATTACATATTAAACCATCTAATGTTTCTACAGCATATTCAAAGATAAACTTTAAGGGACATGGATTTAGTGATGGTGATCTTGTTGAATATGAAAATACTGGAACTGGTTATTGGCAAACTTCTTTAGATTTTGTCTATAGTATTGCTCCTGTAAACAGAGTAAGACTTAATGTTTCTACTGGAGTTTATACATTTACAGTAAATTATATTGATGTAGGAACTAATACAACTGGAGAATCATTTATAGTTGGTAGTAAGAGATATAGTATGGGTGCGTTGGCAGTTAATACTGGTCTTTCAAAGATATATGAGATAAAAGTAGAAGATTATTTGAACGCAAGTTCAATTGGTGGATTGGATACAACACATTCTTATCATGTGTTAAAGGTTGATGATGATTCATTTAGATTAGCAGATGCTGGTTCTACAATAGGTGGATCTTTAACTAGAACTAATTTTGAAAGACGTGACTATGTTGGATTTGAATCTCAAGGTGAAGGATTCCAGACATTTAAGTTCCCAGATATTAAAGTAACTGCACAAGTTTCTTTTGCATCAACTGTTACTGGAACCTTTAATTTCACTCCAGTTGTTACTGGTGAAATAATTGATACTTATTTGTATGAAAATGGAACCAAATATGGATCAAAAGTATTAAATTTACAGAAAAATCCAAAAGTAACTGTTGAAAATGGAAAAGGTGCTATTGTAAGTGGTTCTATAGTAGATGGTAAAGTAGTTGATGTTCAAGTTTTAAATAGAGGACAGCAATATTATTCTCTTCCAGAAATTACTATAGATGCTGTAGGATTTACAACTACTAACGTTAAAGGAAATGGTGCTGTTCTTAAACCAACCATCAATAGTGAAGGAAGATTAACTGGTGTAGATGTAATTAATTCTGGTATTGGATATACTGCATCTCAAGTTACATTTAGTGTTAAAGCACGAGGAAAGAATGCAAAGTTTGAACCAAGAGTTAGAACACTAACAATTGATAATAGTAAGAGACAAGGTAATTATAGTTTAGATTCTGAGGGAGATAATAGTTTACATCTAAGTGTTCATGGGTATGAATCATCTATTAGAGAATATTTTGGAGATGATGGAACAAAGCATTCTCCAATTATTGGTTGGGCGTATGATGGAAATCCCATTTATGGTCCATATGGATATACTGATACTACTAAATTAGGTCCTAATGTAGGAATTGTAACTTCTGGATATGTTTTAGATGCTTCTAAAGTTGTAGATCGTCCTTCGATAACTGAATTTGAAGAAGGATATTTCACTGATGATTGGTATTATAATGGATCAGGTACACTTGATGAGCATAATGGTAGATTCTGTAAAACTAATGAATTTCCAAATGGAGTTTACGCTTATTTTGCTAGTGTAGCACCTAGTCAGCAAACAACTGATTTAGAACCAAGTTTCCCTTACTTTATAGGTAAAACTTATAGATCACCATATATTTCATCAAACACTACATTAACACAGGAATTTGACTTTAATAATTCTAATTTAGCAAGAAATACTTTCCCATACAAAGTTGGTAATGCATTAGCAGATAATGATTTTATTGTAGAATCTAATGAATTCTTAAGACAGTTAACAACTATTGAATCTGTAACTACTGGAGAAATTGATAGTTTAGTAGTTTTAGATGGTGGTGATGGATATAAAGTTGGCGATTTTACAGATTTTGACAATTCTGGAACTAATGGAACAGGTCTTAGAGGACAGGTTAAATCTCTAGTTGGTATTGCAGTTTCTAGTGTTACGACTGAATTGAATAGATTTGAAAATGCAGTATTTACTTGGAAATCTGGTACGGAAGTATCTGCAACATACTCTCCATTTTTTGAGTTAAATGATAAAGATTCTGTTTCTATATCAGGTTTAAGTAGTTCAATAGTTCATCTTACAAATTCATTTACCGTTGGTGTTTCAACTGATAAGATTGGACTTGCTCAATCTATGACATATCAACCACTCGTTACTGGAAGGGTTGATGATATTTACGTAGATGTAATTCCAAAATCCGTTTCAATTGGTTCATCTATAAAAATTAATGATGATGAGATTGTTAAGGTTCTTAATATCTACGATGTAGGTTCTATATTAAGAGTAAAAAGATATGGTGTAGGAGCTGCTCATACTTATGGTTCTAAATTAGATGTTTTAAATAGAGAAATTACAATACCAGTTAAAGTTGAAAAGTTTGAATCTTCTCTTAATGATAAAGTTTACTTTAATGCACATCAATCTGTTGGTATTGGTCTTACTGAAGGTGGTGGTATTAGTGTTGATTATACTGTTGGGGAAACTACAAAAGAGGTTCCTATTCCAACAAGAACAATATATCTACCAAATCATCCATTCGTTAATGGTCAAGAACTAACATTTACTAAGAAGGGAACTGCAACTTCATTAATTGTTGGAATTGGTACTACAGCAAATAATTTATTTAATCTTCCTGACGTAACAACAGATACTTTCACTGTATATGCTATTAATAAGGGACAAAATTATATTGGTCTTGTAACTGAGAGAACTTCAATAGGTAGTACAAGTGAAGGATTATTCTTCCACGGAAATGGATCTGATGATTTTGAATATGCTTTAGAATCTAACCATAATCAAGTTATTGGTGATGTTGATAAGATTACAGCAACAGTTCTTACAAATATTGGAGCAGCAAGAACTACTACTCACGGATTAAGTAATAATGAAGTAGTTAATTTGAATGTTATACCAAATACTGTTGTTGGAGTAGGTAGTACTGCACCATTGAGTCTTATCTTCAACTCAGAATTCCAAAAATTATTGGTTAATAGAGTTGGATTTAACTCAACTAGCATAGATCAAGCAGAAAATAGAATTACAATTAATAATCATGGATTTAAAACTGGTGATAGAGTTTTATATGAGAGTGATGATCCTGCAAATGGATTGAATAATCCTTGTTATTATGTTTATGAAGAAAATTCAAATCAATTTAGTTTAGGTGAAACTTTAAGTGATGTACAGAATCAACCACCTTTATTGGTTGATATTAAATCAATAGGAGGTCAAAATCATACTGTTGCTTTAATTAATCCACAACTTAAAGTAACTAAAAATGCCAAGTTATCATTTAATGTTTCTGATCCTTCTTTATCTGGATATAGACTTAAGTTCTTCTACGATAAAGAATTTAAAAATGAATTTATTAGTTCTCAAGATAGTAGCATATTTAATAGAACTGGTGTTGGTACTGTTGGTGTTGGAACAACATCTACTGTATCACTCTCATTCTCTGAGACTACTCCAACTCAACTCTATTATGCAATAGAGAAAGGTGGATATATTAGTACTGCTGATCCATTAGTTGATAATTATTCTGAAATTAAATTTGTAGATAGTGCTTATAGTGGTGATTATAAGATATTTGGAATAACTTCAGATACATTCAAAGTTTCTCCAACAAAAATTCCAGAACTTCTTTCATATCAAGCAGACCAATGTGAAACATTAGAATATTCAACAGAATCTAAGTCTGTACTTGGTCCAATTAAAGAAGTAAAAGTAATTTCTAAGGGTGTTAATTATAAGAAAATACCAAAATTTGAAAGAGTTGTTAGTTCAGATGGAACAAATGCAAATATCGTGGCACTTTCTACATCAATTGCAAGAATTAATGATGTAAGAATACTTGATATAGGTTATGAATATCCATCAGATAAAACATTAAGTCCAGAAGCATTTGTTTCTCCTGTAATTAGAATTGATAATGTAGATAGCATTAAAGGTATTAATGTTATAGATGGTGGTAATCAATTCTTATCTGCACCAGATGTTATTGTTTATAATCCAGAAAGTGATACAGTTGTAGATGATACTTCATTAACTGCAACTACACCACATCAATCAATATCTGATATTAATATCATTGCACCTATTCAGGGATTGCAATCAGTAACTCATAGAATTGTTACTGTTAATAACTCTAATGGTGTTGGTATTAGTTCCATGACTGGTGGTGGAAGTGGAATAGTTACTTGTATTTTAGAAACTCCAATAAACGGATTTGTAAATCCACCATTTGCAACTGGAGATGAGATTTTTGTAGAAGGTGTTGAATTATTTGGTGAAGCAGGTATTGGAACACAAACTAATACAAACTCCTCTGGTATTGCTACTGGTGGAGATGGTTATAACTCTGCAGATTATCAATATAGATTCTTTGTAGTTGATGATTATGTAAATTCAAATCCAGCAGTTCTTAAGTATAGTATAGCTGGATTAACAACCAATCCTGGTATTGCTAAAACTTATCAGTCTGGTTATGCAAATATTATTAATAGAAAGAATTATCCTGTATTTGAAGTTGTTCAAGAAAGAGGATTATTATTACTCAATGAAAGTCTTCTTGTTAAAGGTACAAATAAATTTATTGAAAGGGGTTTAAAAGTAGTAGAATCTAGGGAAGATTTTATTAAAGTTGATGGTGATTATCAATTAAGAATAGGAGATAGAATACAAGGTGCTAATAGTAATATAAGTGCAACAGTAACGAATATTGTTGGAAATAGAGCTAAGTTTGTAGTAGATTACTCTAACAGACAAGATTATGGTTGGTTGGATAACACTGGAAAATTAAATGAAGATTTCCAAGTTATTCCAAATAATGATTATTATCAAAATTTATCATATTCTATTAAGAGTCCAGTTCCTTGGGATACTTTAGTTAATCCAGTTAACCGATTAGTTCACCCATCAGGTCTTAAGAATTTCACTGATGTTGGTATAACATCTTCGGTTGTTGTTGGTATTGGAACAACAATTCAAGCAACTCCAGTTATTGTTGTTGATCTTATGAATGATAAGAGAGTTGATACAATTAACAACTTTGATTTTGGAAGAGATTATGATGCTAGACCCGAATTAAATCCAACAAAATCAAAATTTGCAACATTCCAGAATACTAAATTAACTGATTATACAAAATGTAAATCAAATAGGGTTCTAATTCATGATGATATTAGTGGAAGATTTTCAAGTAAGGGATTCCAAGATGTATTTTCTGAAATTGAAGAAATAGATGGCAATTTCACAAAATATTTGGTTCAAATAGTTAATGCAGATACATTTGATGTTCAGTTATCAGAGATAGCAGTACTAACAACTACAAATAATGCATTTTTAGTTGAGAAATCATCAGACTTTACAAATATGAAGTTGGGTGATTTTGAAGCAACATCAGATGCATTCCAAAGAAAGGCATTAAACTTCTTACCTACCGATAAGTATGATAGGGATCATGATATTAAGATTCTTAAAACAGAGTTTATTACTAATGCGATTAAGTCTGAATCTTCTTCTATAGGACAAGTTGATTTAACTGGTACTAATGTAAAAGTTGCAATTGGACAAACAGATGCTAATGATAATATTATTGGAGTTACTACAACAACAATAGCACAATTCTCCGATTCAGATTTCAACGGATTCTTTGCAGATATTTTAATTCAGGATGATATCACTAAAGAAATTAACTATGGTGAAGTTATAGTAGATTTTGATGGAACAAATATCTTCTATGCAGAAACTTATGTTGATACTTTAAATGTTTCTTATAGTGCTTCTAGGGTTGGTTTCTTAACTGCAAGATATGATTCTGGTACAATTTACTTTGAATGTGAAAATGATACAAAGAGAGTAATTAATGCAAGCACAAATATTGTTGGTTTAGGTGCAACAATTGATAATAACGGACCTGTTGGGGTTGGAACATACCGATATGCAGTTCCTGGACAACCTGCAGGTTCTGAAAGGTCTGCTAGATTAGAATCAACATATCATACAGGTACTTCAACACCAATATTGATTTCTACAATCGATAAGAGAATTGATAGTGCGGTTAAGAGTCTTGTAAGAGTTTCCAGCAATACAGAATCTGCTATACATCAGGCAGTAATTTTGCAAGATGACGGAGTTGCAACTACTATACAATATCCATTTACAGGTCAATCTAATAGTGGATTGGGTACTATTGGAGCAGTTACATCTGGAAATAATATTAATATCAATTTCTATCCAGATCCATCACAAACATCTTTAATTGAAGTTCAAGCATATAATGAAGTTTTCAATACTATAAACGATTTCTCTAATACTCCAGACTCCTTAGTTGTTGGACCTGCAGAGAAGAGTATATTATTATCTGCTTATGATGGTGTAAATGGAAGTAGGGCAAATAAAGTTAATTTTGAATTGGAACATGATAATATTCCAATTTACACTAAAGTTTTCAATCCTGCAGATACAACTCAATTAGATAAAGTTACTGGTGAATTTACAATACCAAATCATTTCTTTAATACTAATGAACAGTTAACCTATACTCCTGGATCAACATTCGTTGGTGTTGGATCAACTGCAGTATCCATAGGATCTACATCCAATACTTCTGGTATTACAACTGATATTTTACCAGAAACTGTATTTGTTAAAGTTATTGATGAGAATAAATTTAAATTATTCAGTAGGAAAGAATATATTTCTGCAGGTGCTGCTATAACATTTACTGGTGTTGGTGAAGGTAATGCACATAAACTTGATATGACTAAGAAACTATCTAAGACAGTTATTGGATTAGATGGAATTGTTCAACAACCAATTACATTCACTTCAATTGAACATACTCTTGATGGTGCTATTGGTGTTGGAAATTCACAGTTTGTTCTTAGTGGAATTAGTTCCGTTCAACCAAGAGATGTGCTAAAGATTGGACCTGAATATATGAAGGTTGAACAGGTTGGATTCTCCAGTTTACCTGAAGGAACAATCAATGATTCTACTGATGTTGCCCTTGGTATTTGCACTCTACCAGTGGTTAGAGTTAATAGAGGATCTTTGGGTATTGCTGCAACTACACACGCTGACGGAGCCGCTACTAGGGTACATAGAGGATCATTTAACATTGTAGATAGTACTGTGTGGTTCTTAGATCCACCAAAAGGAAATACTAGAGCGAGAAGAAATGATACAAACTTACCATATGTAAGAGCTGAGTTTAGTGGTAGAACATTCCTTAGAAGCAATTATGACACTAACATGTTGTTTGACGATGTTTCTGATGTATTTACAGGTATTGGTAAAACTTACACATTAAGTGTTGGAGGTGCTAATACAGTAACTGGAGTTACTGTTGGAAATGGTATTCTATTCATTAATGGAGTATTCCAAACTCCTCTTACATTGAATAATGCTGGTAATAATTATGAAATAGAGGCAGATCCTGTTGCTGGTATTTCTAGTGTTATATTTACTGGTATTAGTTCTGAAAATGGAACACCAATGCAATCTGATTTTGATATCAATCAGAATCAATTACCAAGAGGTGGACTGATAGTTTCAATGGGTTCTACTCCAGGTATTGGATATGCTCCACTTGTAGGTGCTAAAGTAAAACCAAACCTAAGAAATAATAGTAATTTATTTGCTGCAGGTTCGATTGATAAGATAACTGGAATAGGTGCTTCCTCTAAGTATCAACTTGGTATTCAGACTGCTGCTTATGATAATACTACTGGAATTATAACAGTTACAACAAATTCTGTTCATGGATATGCTTTACAGTATCCAACTACAGTTCATTTAAAAGATTTAGAATTTAAGTGTCCAACTGATGCTGTTGGAACTCCTATTACAGGAACAACTTATGATCCTGCAACTGGAGATTTGGTTATAAAGATTAATAATCACGGTCTTTATGATGGTGATGCAATTAAATTTGAGAAGGAATCAATAACCTTTAGTTGCAATTATAATGGTGCTACTGGTTCTGCTGCAGAGAAAGCATACCCTCGTGTTACAGATCCTGCCTATGACAAGTACCTATACATCTCTGACGTAACGACAGATACCTTTAAGGTAAATGTACTATTAGGAACAACTCCAACCAATACAGATGCACACACGTTCGTTTCAGCAACACCTAATGCAGTAAGAACAATTGGTGATGGTGGATATGTTGGTGTTACAACTTCATTCTTCCAAGACCATGAGAGAGGTTTACCTATAGTTGGTATTATATCCGAGAGAACATTTGAAGTTCAAGCAGGTTTAACAACAATATCACACATATATCATGGTGGTGGAAATGTATATGAGTGGTATAACGATCTAACATTTGGATCTGGTTATAGAGATCCAGTTTCGATTGGTGCTACTGATATAGAATTTGTACATAAGTTTATTTCTGCAAACACAAATGCAATAACAGACAATTCATCAGTAAGTTATACACCATCAACTGTTGATTATATTTCATCAACAGGTGAATTAATATTAACTCTTGGTAATAATCATGGATTAACTGCTGCTACAGAATCTGATATTAATGGTGTAACATATAATCCAGTTTCTGGTGTAATGACAATTACTGCAGGTGTATTGACTAACGGTCATGGATTCTCTAATGGTGATTATATTAAGATAAAAGATAATTCAATAACACTTACATGTTCAATGGATAATGATGCTAGTAACCATACTTATCCTAGACCTTCTGACCCAATAAGTGGTAAGTGGGTCACAATTTCAAACGTAACACAATTTACCTTTGATGTTAATGTTGGTTCTTCACCAGAAATAGCATTCACACCAACTTTTGCTGAGTATGATCCAACAACAGGATTGATGGAAATAACGATTGGTGCTCATACATTAAGACCAGGAACTAGTATTAAACTTGATCCAGAATCGATTAAATTTACTTGTGATCTTGATGATAATGCTTCTGAAAAGGCATATCCTAGAATCACTGATCCATTTTATGATACTGCAATTAAAATTGAATCTGTTACAGACACAACTATTACGATTCAAACTTTAACTACCATACCATCAACAAATGTTTCTAGGCATACTTTCAGTAGTGCAAATCCTAATGCATTAAAGACGGGTGGTAATTATGTACATTCATTTGTTCCTGGATTGGATGCAGCGAAAAATGCAATTAAGAGAGCGACAGATACAATTACTATTGCAACAGAATCTCTAAACTTTACATGTTCTAGGGATAAGCATAATAGTGTTCACCCATATCCTCGTTCCACTGATCCAGCTGCTGGTCAAGTATTAGGATTAGATGATTCTACAACTAATACTATTAGTGTTAATGTTGGATCTGGTGGTGGAGGAGGAACTGGTGCAGTTTTCTCAGCTAAGGTTGGAGCAAACAAACATAAGTTTGTAAATTCTATCGGAACTCATAATTTTAAAGGAACTAAGAAGTGGGATGCTATTACTGTTGGTACTACAAAGAGATCTGTTTCTAATGCAGCATATAATCCATTAACAGGTGTATTAGAATTAACTATTGGATCTACTACTGGATTATCTGCTGCCACTTCACATCAGGCAGAATCAGGCACTAGTTATAATCCAACTACAGGTATTATGACTTTGAAGGTTACTGGTCATAATTTCTCTAATGGCGACTATGTAAGACTTGATGATGGTGCAGTTACCTTTAAGTGTGATTATGGTGTAGGTTCAGCACATACATGGGTTGGTGGAACATCAACTAACGCTATTACAATTACTGCTGGTAGTGTCCAGAAAAATGTAACAAATGCAGTATATGATCCTAATACTGGTCTTTGTGTAATGACTATTGGATCACATAGTTTTACAACTAGTGATACAGTTACAATTGGTGCTAATAAGTTATCCTTTACTTGTACTGCTGATGGTAATGTCAAGACTAAGACATATCCACGTACAACTGATCCTGCATATAATACTGCTATTGCAAT
>CEPK01003873.1_pt1 | contig 20393 bp, 6 predicted proteins | sample 356231 | NCBI WGS metagenome assembly CEPK01 (sample SAMEA2620259, study PRJEB7988) | marine metagenome | biome: marine biome (ENVO:00000447); feature: deep chlorophyll maximum layer (ENVO:xxxxxxxx); material: "saline water (ENVO:00002010), including plankton (ENVO:xxxxxxxx)" | depth 80 m
TTTAATTTTTCAGGTAAAATTATCTCTTTCACATCTAATGATTTTTTAGATTTGATTTCCTTTATATATCTTTCAGTTTTAATTATTTCATCTTCTAAAACCTTTTCAAATAATTCATAAGTCATCATAATAACTCCATTTTAATAAATTCTAACTTTAATAACCGCACCTGCTGGTGGGGCCATATGAAATAGTATATTTGGTGCCTTCAATATATCACCATTCCAACCTACTGAAGCAGTCTGGTGGGATGAACCTGTTTCAGGATTGTATTCAAAACCTCTCAAAAAGTGCTCATAATCAGGTTCTGAATAATAGACCTTATCAACAGTGTATGGTATTCCTGAAGTCCATGTAATTTTTGTTCCTGTGAGATATCTAGGTTTTCTTATATTGTCACCTGAATTTATAGCTTCAAAATAGTAATATGATGGTGTTGAAGAACTTGATGGTGCTGGATCAACTATTCTATAAATTGGTGATATATTTAATGGTGTAGGATGAAATTGTGTCCAAGGATGATATTGGTCCCAATCCGGTGATGCACCATCCAAAGTTCCCAAATCTAATGAACTATTCCATGAAAGAAATTGAAAAGTAAATGGTTGTACACTAGTTATTTCATTCGCAGTTATAGTTCTTCCAATTTGAACATTATTTACAGACGCATAATCCCATTCACCATAAGGTAAAGCTGGATATTGTGCGGTCATTTGAGTTTTAAAATCTAATTGATGACTAAAGGGCATTTTTCTATTATTGTAACAAAACCAATCTTGTTCAAAATTTGAAGCTCTGTTTCCTCCCATGTAACCACTATGTTCTCCACCACCATTACCATCATTATAACCAACTAAATTCCAATGTGATGCTTCCCCATATCCATAATCTGAACTATTATTATTTCCTGCCTCATCACCAAAAATTACACTAGAAGTTCCCCACGTATCATGCTTATTCCATATCGTTTTAATATAATCCCCATTAATCCAATAATCTGTTGTTCTATGAGAATATGGCATTTCTGGTGTTTGATATATACCATTAACCCAAACATCAATATTTCCTGGTGTGTGTGGTACTCCATAAATTCTTGTATCACCGTCAGCTATAAAAGTTCTTGTATCTTGTCTTGATAAAAAATTAAAATAATCTGGATGAAGTATTTGTAATTCCATTTTAATAATTTCCGCATAATCAAGACAATTTGCATTCCTATTTGTAAATGTATTAGGAACCGCGGCTTCTAATATATAACCTTTAACTATTTGACCAGGAACATCTTCAATATCAATAACATCTATAATTTTTCTAATAAAAGAAACACTATCAGGATTAGTAGAACTACTCAACACTCTAATCATTTTTCCAATACCAAAATCTGGAATATATTGTGTTATGTCATTTGTTGCATCATATGTACCATAAGTAACACCTGTTCCACTATAAGTCAATAAAGCCTTTTCATCATATTCCTCATATCCAGCCATATCTCTAAAATTTTGTACATGAATATATCCACTTAATTCTACAGTAAATCCTGTTGTACCATCTTCCAATAAAATTAATTCATCTACTTGAGATGTTGTTATTATATCTTCCCAAGGTGGCATTGGTTTTTCAAAAATTATTTCACCTTTAGAATTTCTTATTTGATCCGTACGATTTGCTGTATTAGCAGTATCATATATTGGAAAATTACTTTGATAATAGTTTAAATCTAATCCCCAAGTATCTCTCCAAAATCTTCCTTCTTCAACAATAGTTTGTGGTGCTCTAGCTCCATTACCATAAGCTCCACCCTGTGATCCACCATGAACTCTGACTTGGCCAAAAGATCCAACATTTACACCTGTATAAGGATTAATATTATTAAGAAAATTATCACTAGGACTTGTTTGAGCAAGTCCTCCTGTTATTGCACCACCCCAAGCATCACCAGGATATGCTGGCCGTGCCAAACCATTGATAGGTGCGCCTTGTGCTCTACCTCTACCAGTATCAATTTGATATTTTAAAGACGCAGACCACATATCTGAAGATGGGTGTTTATATAGAGATTTGAATGCGGATCTTGTGGAATAAGAAAGATAACCCCGAACACTATCCCAAGAATCTGGTGAATTTTCATCAGCAGTTTTAGATTCTAAAGTTATGTTATCTGTTGCAGCAAAATGTGTATTTGCAGTAATTCCAAAACTACTACCAAGATCTCCCAAAGTATCCCACAAATCATTATCATTTTGAACAAAATTAAAATTAGTCGCGGGCGGGTCTGAAACAAGTAATTTAGTACTATCAACCAATTGTACGTTTGTAGAATCTAATAACATGGTATTTATATTAGGATGTTCATAATGTGATTTTAATACCATAAAATCCATTAAAACACCATCAGGATAATCATCTACTGCCGCAGGTCGAAAATGGAAAATATCTGCAAGAATCCAATTAGGATCACTAAAATGATGCCAAGATGGAAATCCTACCCTTGGCATACCTGATGCGTTTCCATATTGTAATATTGGTTCCCATGCTTCTGTATGAATTTCACCTTGTGCTTCTGTTACATTAAAATTAACAGTATCATCTAAAACTTCTTCTACTTTAAATATTAAATCACCATCCCAAGAGGCGTGTTCTATTTTTATAAAATCCCCCACTTGATAATCTTTACCAACATTATTAACAACAATTCTAATAGGAAATCCAACACCTGTTCCAGTTCTCCAAGTAGAATTTCCTGAATCGAATTGATTATCCAAACTAGTTAATTGTGTTGTTGACGGAATTTTTACTACAACTGAAAAAGTAGCACCGGTTCCAGAACCGGATGTAGTTGATGGTAAATTTTCATACTCTCTGCGAAACGTATCAGCAATACTGTCTCCATCATTAGCTAAAAATATATTATCACTTGTTCCTAAACTACCTGCATCTATTATTGAATCATAAGTAAGATTTGGATATTCAATTTTTTTAATTCCATTTACAACATTTGTGTCTTGAAAATCTCCAATAGTAATCCAACCACATCCATGAAAAACTGATCCTAATAAAGTATCTTGTACAATTTGTTGAGTATATCCTGTTTGAGTAAGTTCTTCTTCTACAATATTATCACCAGCAATAGAATTGCCTGATGAATCTGAAGTATCTGTTTCAAAAACTAAATGATCTTGTTGTGGCAATATAACTTCATCGTATGTGTCAAAACGATCATTATATTGCAATAATCCATTTGGTAACGTTGTTGGCTCACCTAGAGAATATAATCCTTCTTTATATTTAAAACCAAAAGATTCTAAATTGTGTGCCGTATCTGTTTCTGAACGGTATCTGATTATTGAAAGATTTGTTGCTGGATCATCAGGAAGTACTGGCCATGCGTTACTAGTACTAGTTGGAATTATGGCTGAAAGTGCGCTAGGATACTGAAACCAATCATAATAATTTGGATCTGAAAATGTAGGATTTGTTATAGTCAATTGATTTTGACCTTCAACATATGGTCCTACTCCATATCGAAAAATAACATCCCCTTGGAGTGTTCCACTAGCCCATCCACCACTATAACTACCCCATGGAATTTGAGAATGTAAATACGCCCACTCATTCCAATGCCAAGTGGATTCATGAACTTGAGTTGATTTACCCAACTTACTCAACCTTATTGGTCCGTTTCCAAAGTTATCTACAAAATTATTTACTATTGCATTTTCTGCCAATCTACCATGTTGAATTATGTAAAAGGTATCTCCTGGTTGAAATTTTGTTAATCCTTTTTCAACATATTGTTTTTCTATATTTGCTAAATAATCACCAAGTTTCCAATGACTATTATCAATTCGACCAATAATACCAGAAGCATCTTGGCCATCGTCACCATAAGGATCATTAATAATATTAGGTTCAAGAATTGGAACATCAACCATTCTTCCAAGATAATTTGTTTCAGTAAAAGGACCAGTACCATCATTAATGGATTGTGTATAAGCAATTTCTTCATTATTATAATAATGTTGGTTTATATTTTTCAATTCACCAGTTTGTATCAATAAATTATCATCCTCAATTGGTATCCATCTTCTTTGCCAATGTCTTTTATCAAAAGGATCTTTCCAATAATCAAAACCATATTGTTGATCCCTTTCCCACACCTCTCGCCTAAATCCGCCCATAGAATAATCAAAATCTCCTTTTGTTGTAGACATTACAAATGAAGCAGAATTTATTGTTGGTAAAATACGAGGATAAGCTTGAAATTGATGATCAATAACTAAATTAACATAATCATAATCTTTAAATTCAGTTTCACCAACAATTTTATCACCTGATATAGAATTACCATTTATATCAACTGTAGCATCTTCAAAAATGAACACTGGCATATCTAAAAAATCTTTTACTGCATCATTAACATAAGAAGCTTCTGCAAAACCTGCTAAACTAAAAGTTGGGCCTTGTTGGTTTACCCATGATCCAGAAGTATTATCCCAAATTAAAAATTCACCGTTTTGAAGATTTGTAAAAGTAACATCAAATAAATCTCCAATAGCTTGAACATTAGAAAGTTTTGATGTTCTTACTTGAATTTCTGAAAATGGATCAAGTGGATCTTTGTAAAGTAATAATGCTAAATTAGAATTTTTAGTCATTTTAATAAGTCCTCACTATAAGTTTATCTCCATCCTCAAGAGGTGCTAAATGAGGAGCTAATCTTATTCCGTATACATAATCATTTTTATCCACATTAGGAGTAAGTCTATGTACTCTAGTGTAACCACCATTTTCTCCACCACCCATAGCATATTCATGATCAAGGGTACTTCTATAATTACCTATAGAATATTGCCATTGTGAATAAGATTCTTCCATTCTAAAATGATGATTTCCATAATAATTAAAATTTCTATATCCACCCCAATCTAACATACCATCATCATAATAAACAGTGCCCACAGGAAGACCACCTACTTGTGTAGTTGGGCTATAACCATCTACATATTCATTAGTTGCAACTGGTGTTGACATCCTACCAGTTTGCCAACCACCTGAATGTTTACAAATATGAACGGTATCATCAGGCCAGTATATATTTTGTGCAGCATAACCATTTGCTACTGCATCGGATCCCGTGTGGGTTGTTTGTGAAGATTTTGTATTTGCAGAATTAGAATGATTTCTTCCACCAAAAACAGGCATAAATCCCTCATATCGAAATGGTCCTGGATTAGGATTTTCAGTAGGATGATAATCAACACTTTGTTGTAAATGAGCAACATAATTCATCGTTAATGCTCTAGTATTAGTTGTAAATTCTCTTGTTCCAGGATCTTCCAATCTATTCAAATCACCATTCCAATTCCAAAAATGAGTAAAAGCAGTCATTGTATCTTTTTCAGCATTTAATGCGTATAAGTCACCAGTTCCTGCACCATTTGCACCAAAAAATTTACCATTAACAATATCACCATTTCTAAACCAAGACCAATCTGAATATCCATAATTAAAATGTTTTTGTCTATCTTCATTTAAAGACCACTCTATAGGATTTCTATCATACATTTTTCCAAATGCACCATAATGCAATTTTGTTCTTTTTCTAAATACTGGATTTTCTTTTGTATTAATATTCATGAATGGATGTACTCTCATTCTCCAATTTGAAGGCCAATGATGTGAAACTCCATCTTGATACATATAAGCACCTTTTTCATACCAGTACCCTGACGTTGATGTAGTATCATAAGTATAAAATCCACCCATCCAAAGTGCAGGACCACCTAAATTCATAGGCCAACCATCCTGATCCGCATTAGTATTATTTTCTTCTGTGAAAAATGCAGGATTAGCTCTTAAATCATAATATTCATATTCCGGACTTTCACCAAATAGTCTGTAATCATAACCAGTTGTTAAATTAGATTCCCTATTAGAAGGATCTACAATTTGACTTTTTAATTTAATTCCATTTAACCAAACATCAACCTTATCAGCTTTTGGCGGCCGGCAAGTTTTATGTAAAGGCAACCATGGTGCAGCAATACAAAATTGATCTCTTATACCATCACCTTCAAAAACTTGCAATCTTTGTCTACTTATAAAATCTCTAACTCCATACGCATAATTTTTATCATCATTCATTGCCTCTTTAATTTTGCCAAGAGTATTTAATGCCGCAGGAGCATTTCCAACTAAATCATTTATTTTACTATCTACATAAGTTTTTTGTGCAAGTGCTCCCATATTTGCGGTTGATGCATCCAATGGAACCCAATCAGTCCCATCATAACCAAAAGCATAATCAGTACTACTAGATAATACTTGTCCATTATATTTAAGATCATTTGTAGTAGTATCTACTGTAAAATCTGATTCTTGCATATGCATAAGGCGCAATTCAAGCTTACTCAATTCTAAATTACCTGAAGAATCTAAAACTTGATTCAGTTTACTTGTATAAGTTGCCATTTTATTTCCCTTTATAATATAATACTATTTATTAATATATTCTAATTTCAATATTATCACCAATAGCAGGAATTGAAGTTGATTCAAATTGAATTTTTGTTGCTGCTGATTGAGAATTTACTATTGTTTGAGTATTATCAACACTTGAAAAATCAAATCCTGTAGTCATATTCAATCCTCCACTTGTATCACTATAATCAGTTATGTTATATATTTGTTCAATACCATTAACAGTTACAGATACTTTTCCTGCTGTATGTTCTATATCAAATAATGTTTGAGTTCCATTTCCTTCAAATGCTTTCATGGTTGCAGATTCTTCTAAATCTTTAAATTGTTGTAATAGTGCGGTATCTTGACCGAAATATGCTGTTAATTCTCCCAAAGAATCTGCTTGGGAAGGCGCTGCACCTAGAACTTCTTGTATTTTTGCATCAACATCTTCTTGATACATATATCCATGAAGTTCCATACCAATCAAAGTACCTGGAACCCATTTTTGTAATTCTGCTTGCCATTTTAATGCAGTATTTGGATTTGGGGGATTTGAAGTAATATCAAGTTCAGTGGAAATATCTGTTAAAGAATAGGTAATATGATTATTTCCTAAAATTGTTCCAGAATCTTCTAGAATATATGTCATAACTTGTGTTTTTGTAAACATTTTACATTTTTCCTTTAATAAATTCTTAACATAAGTTTGTCACCCAATTCTGGTGTAAACATCAGCCTAACATAATTACATGATACGTCTGCATTTCTTGGACTAAAACTACCACTAATATATTCACCTGATTGAAAATCATATTCACCAGATGGAAGATTATTAGCTCCTGTGGTATCAAAAATGCTTGTTATTTGTGGAATTAAAAAAATACCATTTAATATAACATCAATATTTCCTGAAATATGTGATACCCCTGTTTGCCAAAGAACAGTTTGACCATCCGCCACATGAACGGTCAATCTTGAAGCTGTATTTCCAAAGACTAATCCTGGAATATTTACTGTTTTGGTTGAACCAGTACCAGTAGCTGTAACACCACTGCCAGTAAAATTAATATTTGTAGCATCAGTTGCTAAAGCTTGACCTTCATCTTCTATTGTAACTGCGCCTGATACCGCACCAGAATGAGGATAAAAATATTCTCCGCCTGTAGGATCAATGTAATATTTCAAAACAGAATCATTTTGTGGCATGACTCCCACAACAACATTTATACCACTTCCACTAGGAACTCCACCATAAATATGTTTTGCACGACAACCATATCCATCGGCATGGACCCAAGAAAAAACTCCAAATCCATCGAAACTTGTGGCGTTCCATGACCAGCAAACCGCAAAAATATAACCAGGTGTATTTCGCTGATTTAATTCTTCAAAACCACTTTGATTGTAAGCATTAGCAGGACTAACACCCAACAAAACATTACCATTTGCATCTGTTTGACCAATTCCTGCTACACCTGTCCTATAAGTATGTCCCGCAGAAGAATTAATCCATGGAAACATTTTAGTATTACTTAATTCTTGTAATTTTAATCCTGAACCTTCTCTTCGTGGACTCCATTCTGTATTTCCTGAATCCCATGTTAAAATATCTCTTGCTGTATATGGTGGTGAAGGAGCTGAAGGTGGTGTAGAACTTACATCAGTTAAACCTTGAATTGTAGTAATAGAAGTAATAGAAAATGGAATCCATGATCCAGTTCCACCTGCTCCTGAATCCCACATTAAAACTTGACCTTGACTTGGTGTGTTCACCCCTGATGTAATAACATCTGATATATCATCTAAGTATAATATAATACTAGATACACTTAATGTATCAGGTATCCAGTTAGTACCATCCCACTTTAATACTTGCCCAGCTGTAGGAGCAACAGTAGTAACATCAACTTTTTGTAAATTTTCTATACTATGTAATGCACCTTTAACCTGAAGCTGATTACCCATGAATCCATGCTGATTACATTGATAGTATAAAATTGGTGGTGATGTTTCTTCAATAGCAATTTCTGTATATCCACCAATAGATCCTGGAGTACCATAATTCGTAACGCCAATTGTATATGGAATTGTTCTTGCAGCATCTTTATAAAATCGAATAGGATGTCCTGCGTTTGTTGAATCATCTTGATTAAATTTGTAAGTTTGTCCTGCAACAACATCTAAATATGGAGATTCATAATCCAAACCAGAAATTTCAAAATAATAACCATGAGTGGAACCTTGACCAGTATATGGATGATTTGATGTTTTGAGATCAACTTTAACTATTATTTCAACAATACCTATAGCTGTAGTAAGAAAACTTAATGGTGGTAATGTACTAGTTCCTTGTGTTGGTTTTGCTTCCCATTGTCCGGTTGTGGAATTCCAAGTTAATACATCTCCATCGGTTGCCCCCGCAACATGAACATCCTCTAAATAATTAAATTGTATTCCAGGATTAAAGATCCAATGATCTTGAAATTGATCATATATTATTCTTTTATCTGTTGTACCTTTAAGTATGATACCGCCTTGGTCTGCAGTAGCATCTGTAGGTGTGGGAACTGAACCCAATTCTATATTTTTATCATCAATAGTTAGAATTGTTGATTCAATTGTGGTAGTTGTACCTTGGACAGTTAATGAACCAGATACTTCAGCAGTGTCAACAAATAATGTAGTAACATTTGCTACTTCTACATTTGCTGTTTCAATTTGTGCATCTTTTTTCTTTATAAAACTATTATCAGTTTCACCGCCTTTTAAAAAGGACATATTACAACTCCATATAACTAATTACAGCATTGACAGCTGAAGCAGTATCAGATATCCAATAGATTAATGAATCTTCATCTAATATTAATTTTGCCCCAGTATCACCTGTGAAAGTGTCTCCAGCTGGAATTGTTAATGTATCTATGAATTTATATTGATTGGAAGGCGCCGATCCTGAGAGAGTAACTACTGAAGTATCTATAACCCATACATCCAGAGTTGCATCTGTTCCAGTACTATTACAAAAAAACATAGTTGTAATTGCATATGTTGATCCAGCTGGTGGGCCAAAATAGTCACTAACTGTTGACCCATGTGCATTTGGTATATTGTAAGCTTTAATTGCCATTTTAAAAAATTAATCCATATATTATTGATTTAGATTTAGAAACAAGTTCATTCACAATTGCACCATCAGAAACATAAAGTCCTGTTCCACCACCCGCAATTGCTTTTGAATATACTTTTTTTGTTCCCGCTGAGACAGTTGGATCTGCTAAAATATCACTTAAAGTAATTTCAGCAGAAGCTACACCTGACAATGATACTTTAAGAATTTTTTTAACTGGATTTGTTGTTGAAACATCCGTCAAAACAAAACCTGCCGTAGAATCAAATTGAAACTCTGTGACTTCTGGCATGGTGAAATTTACAGTAGATGGAGAAGTTGTATAATCAACCTCGGATGCTTCTACAGTAGGCATATCCAATAAACTATAATCTATATATGAATTCCAATCTGCATTAGATAATCCATATCTTCCAACATATTGATATGCTTTTTTTATGTAAACTGCATAACCAGTATCACTAACATTATTTGGTAAATTATTTCCAGCAAAAACTAATGTTCCTGCTTCAGTATCAAAATAATATTCTTGATTATTTGTTACTGGAAATATTTGTCTATACGTTACTGGCGAAAGATTATGATTTCCAGAACCCAAACCCCCACCAGGATTGGATGCTCCACTATTAGCACCATAACAATGGTCAGGTAATCCCAATGGTTGTGCAACTGAAACTGCAGAAGAAGAACATGGACCAACAACAATATCAGCTAAATAACCCGCACCGTAAGAAGATCTAATCCAATTTGTTAATAAAGGTGCATAAGGATCTCCAGGTGTTTCTGATACTAACCATGATCTTCTAGAACCCACACTAGGATCACAAGTTAATTCATATACTCCATAAACTTCTCCAACAGCATTACCTTGTTGAGCATTTGCATTATATTGATATACTCCCACAACTCCATCATTTGTCGAAGGTGGTGGTTGAGGATTTCCTCCACTATTCCATCCTGTAACACCATCAGGAATTAAATGACTTTCCATCCATAAATTATGTGTTGGATTTGGAATTGGACTTGGAATAGATTCATTAACAAATGTTTTATTAGAATTAAAGTCAGTTCTTGTCAATCCATAGTTGACTTTTTTATCTAATCTATTAGTTATCACTTCATTAGTTATAGCCATTTAATATCATCCTCCCGGTATTAACTCAAAATTACTTATAGATTTTCCTGCTGCTATTCCAATTCTAACAACCTGACAACCACTTTTGTTTCCTGAAGTAGAACCATTTATTGAACCCCAAGTAAAAAGAGAATTATAGGTTCCTGGAGTATTTAGGACCAGTGGTGTACTTCCGTCCATCAAACTATTATCAAGTCCAACAGTTCCGTTACTTCCATTCGTCTGCGGAAATCCAGGTATACCAACTCCACCATATTGAGAGGCCATGTCAACCCAACCATTAGTATTTCCAGATAATCCTGAAGGTGAAGTTGTGGCTCCAGTAATATTACTATTATAAGTAACACTATAATTTTCTGATACACCTGGTATTATTGCCCACGCAGAAGCGATTTCACCAGTAAATTTCATTCTAAAATTCGCCAAAATAGAATTCCACGCAACAGTAAAATACTGTACTCCTGATCTTCCTGAAGAATAATCAGGGCCAACTGGTAAATCATTTGAATAATTTACAACATTATGTTCTATTTCACCATCAAAATTAACAACCACTTCTGGCTTTCCAGACAAATCTGTATTACTAGTATAAGGATTAGTACTTGTAAAATTTGCAGCTGAATAAACTGGAGCTTCACCTGTCCAGTTATTAAGATAAATTCTTATTACACTATTATCCATAGCAGTCTCATCAAGAGGAACGGAAGATTTCCAATATCTTAAATTTGTTGATGAAGGAACAAAAGAAGATTCACCATTAACATTTTTTGCTTTAATTTGTATATTAGCTAATCCTTTTCCAGTACTTCCGTTTAAATTAACATCAAAAGTATTTATAGATTGTGCAGAACCAACTCCTGTATCTTTATTTGGTATAGCTTGACCCAAAGTTGTTAAATAGTCAGAAGTTTGTGTATTTATAATAGTTCCCGTACTATTTTCTATTGTAAGAAAATCTGAAGAATCTCTGTATGTTTCTCCAGAAATATTTGATACGGTTAGGTTATTAACTGTTACGCTTGCACCACTATTATAATATGGTATACCTGACATATATCTCAATGTTCCAGGAGAAGCTTCTGTTAAACTAAAACTGCTAGTTGTTGGAAAATCTGTCAATGAATCATGAACCCATGTTACAAGATTTGTTTCTTGAGTTCCTATAGAATTTGTATATTGTAATTTATATGTATTAACACCACGTGGTGTATTTGATTTAGAAATTTTTGCTTTAAATTGTCTATAAAAATTTAATGGATAAGTAGGCTGATTAAGTGAATTAGAATCAACATCATCTGTTATTACCAAATCTCCTACAGTTGTAACTTGTGAAGTTATATCAAAAACTATATTTCCAGATGAAGAACCATTTACCATTGAATCCAATGAACCAACAAGATCACCATTAGATGGAAATTTACTCGCCCAATCACTTTGGGTAACTTCTAATGCATTTGTTCCAACTTGTCTATTTAATGAATCTCCTGCAGAATATGTATTTGTAGTATCTGTTGTCGGTGAAGTAAATCCTGTTACTAACTTTGGATTATCGCCAACTGATGTAGGAAATCCATTTAATGTTTTTCCCGCTAATCCAGCAGGTTCAGCTGGTGCAGGATTTATAATAATAGTACTGGTTTTTATTTCAGTATCGTCATCTGAGGCAGTTGGATGATGAAAGTCATCAGAAAATGCTGAACTTGATGCAATTAATTTACTACCATATGTTTGAGCAGTTGTCAATTGATAATCATGTGGACCTTGGCCAGTAGCATTAGTTGAACCATCATTATCAAAATCCCAAAGCCAGTTATTAACATTTTCAGACGCATCTGTAAAAGTTGCCCAATTATATTCAATACCATCATACCCTCTAAAATTAAATCCAATATTATCCGCATCATAATTACTATGGCCTGTTGGATTATCTCTCATTGCAAAAGTAAAGTCTGCTCTTGGATCTCTTTGCACTTCTACTGTTTGCGCTGCTGAATAAAATGGTGACAATGAATGACCACTCACACATTTTAATTTTATATCATAAGTAACAGTATTTGGTCCAGTTAAATTATCTCTTTTATAATATCTTTTGAAAGACTTTCCCAAATCCGCAGGAGTATCTATATTATATGATACACTAATAGAAGGAGTTCCATCTGCTTTTTGTATATTTGGTTCATCAGAAGAAATTGCTGCAGGTGGTGTAGAGGTATCAACAGAAAAAATAAATTCTTGTTGTTGACCAAATCCAGATCCCATTCCTTGTGTTGTGTCAGTAACTTCTATTTCATGTCCTTCTAAATTTGGTAATCCTTGACTGACATTATCTTCAGGTGCATTATTATTACCTAATAAATTTCCTGTTACAGCAAAAGTTGGACTTAATGCAATATAACCGCTTATGTGTTTTTCTTTAGTTTCAGAAATACAATGATTTGCAACATCACTTTGGGAGTAAGTTGTTCCAATATCTGGACTAATCAAATCAGTATGAAAAGCATATATTTTTGGTGAATATTGTCTACTAGAAGCATTTTGATAAGTGTGTTTAGTTACACCCAAAAGATTTGTTTCCCACGGAACACCACTATTTGTTCCCAATGGATCAGTAGGACTTGCTCCAACAGGAAAAACTGTACCATCATCCCAATCATACATAATATGAGTATGATGTTGAGAACTATCTGTAAATTCTACTTCTGTTCCTGCACCATCTACATCAATTTCTGTTTTATTAACAGAATAATTTGGAATTGGTAAAGGTGGAAGAGTTGTTATGTATATAAAATTTTCTGCAAATGATCCCGCACTTCCAGGAAACATAGCATTTCCACCAACAATATCAATTTTATGTGTTACTTTAAAAGTTCCTATCTCATTCCATGTATGTGATGGTGATTTTTCACTTGATTGTTGTTGAGAACCTGTTGCTGAATGATTGGTACCTGGTGCATTCCAAATAGTTACTCCCGTATTCGCATCTGTGTGATCAAAATACCAAGTATGTGTTGGTGAAGATGGTTCTAAAGCAGGAAATGTTTCATCATCTGTAAATTGTATTGTTACAGGAACATGAAAATGATTAGTATGTCCTGCTGGTTCATTTATTGGAGCAGAAGCAAAAAGTGCATCTCTTACATATGATTGTGTATATAAATTTAAAATTGTTTCATTTAATATATCAAATCCATCCGCAACTTTTAATCCTGGATGGATCATTGTAGAAATACCATCAATTAATTGTTGTCCTCCATAATCTTGAACTGATTCACCTATTTCTATAGTATTAGCATATAATGTTTCATTTCTCCATTCTGTAACTGTTGAATTAGCAACATATTGTAAAACGTGTCCATGACTCACTGTGTTAGTTGTTACATCAACATCTAATAAACCATCTAGATTTGTTGCTCCTGCTCCACCAAGACTACCTATAGGTGAAACTATCCAATTTGTTCCTGACCAAGCAAGAACTTCACCTGAACCAGGAATACTACTTCCGCCAGACCCAGATTGATCATAAGAACCAACATCTGCAAAATCAGATAAAAATTTTGAAGTTATTGACGCTTCAACATCAGGTGCATTATGCAAATTGTTAAAATCCAAAAAGTAATCAGCAGTCCTTATAGAAAGTTCATTTACTAATTGATAAATATTTTCTACACCACCTATCCATTCTTGTAATTTAATATCATCACCACTTTCTGTGACAAAATGTTGATAATAGTCTAACGCTTGAGAAGAAGGAGATGTTGCTGCTGCAATAGCATCATCAATCTGAGTTGTATTTGCATAATCTTTATCATTAACAAAATCACCTATTGTTTGTGGTGCATTAGTAAAATTTGGATAATCAAGATAAAAATCAGACTTTCTTGAAGTAATTTCATTAATTAATTGATAATTACTTTCAACACCATTTGTCCATTCTTGTAATTCAATATTATCACCATCTTCAAAAATAAAATTTATAATATGATCAAGTGCTTGTGCTGAAGGTGATACATTGGTTGTGATCGCAGTTAAAACTTGAGCACTTGATTGAAAATCTGTGTTAGTATTATCAAATTCTTCTAGATGAGTAGGAGTATTTGTAAAATTAGTATACTCAAGAAAATAATCTGATTTTCTTGTAGAAACTTCATTAATTAATTGATCATTAACTTCAGCACCATCTACCCATTCTTGCAACTTAATATAATCACCACTTTCTAAAACAAAATTTATAATATGATCAAGTGCTTGTGCTGAAGGTGATACATTGGTTGTGATCGCAGTTAAAACTTGGGTCGCATTTTGATAATTTGAATCATTGGGAAAATCACTAACATTTAAATCATTATTAAAGTCACTAATATTTTGTGGTGTACTTGTAAAATTAGTATAATCAAGATAAAAATCTGAAAACTTTGCTTCAGTTTCTTCCATCAAAATTATTCCACCATCATCCGCATCAACAATTGTGTCACCATCATAAGTTGTTAATCTAATTAAATGTTTTAATCTTCTAGCATCAGTATCACCTAAAATAGAAATATCTGCTTTTAATGCTAATTGATTTGTAACGGAACCAGCAAAATCCGCATCATCACCCAAAGATTGTGCTAATTCATTTAAGGTATCTAATGCTCCAGGTGCTGAGTCAACTAAATTATCAATAGCTTCTTGTATTTGCACTGTATTTGCAAAATTAGATGCATTATTAAATTCATTTAAATCTTGAGGAACATTAGTGAAATTTGTATAATCAAGATAAAAATCTGAAAACTTTGCTTCAGTTTCTTCCATCAAAATTATTCCACCTGAATTATCAGTAATAGTATCACCAGCAGATGTTGTCAATTTAATTAGATGTTTAAATTTTCTAGCATCAATGTCACCCAATGTTGATGATACACCCAAGACTTGTGAATCAACATAAGTGATATCAGCTTTTGGTGCTAATCCATCTGATAATTGTTGTGTATTAGCATAAACAGAATCATTATTAAAGTCACTAATATTTTGTGGTGTATTTGTAAAATTAGTATAATCAAGATAATATGTGCCTTCTTCATCATCTAATTTATCAGCGTTAACATTTAAAGCATCAACAAATGATGTATTTACTCTAGTGTCAATTTGATTATCAATCTGTGTTGTGTTTGCATAATCTTTATCATTTACAAATTGACTCACATTATTTGGTGTATTGTTAAAATTAAAATAATCTAAAAGATAATCAGAATCTACTTTTTCAAATTCATTTACAATATTCATTTCTGGTAATACTTCACTAATTATATTATCTCCTGACTGAGTAACCAAATTTTGATTTGATTCAGTCATATAATTATCATTACTAACAAATGTTACTATACTATCACCTGACTCTGTTATGAAAGCGGATCTGAATACTACTGTTTTTGCATTTAAAGTTTCATCTAAAGTAAAAACCGCAGTAGATACTATTTCATTAGCTCTTATTCCAACATATTCAGTATTTGCATAAACAGTATCATTATTAAAATGACTCAAATTTTGTGGATTATTAGTAAAATTATTATAATCAAGATAAAATGATGCGGGTTGATTATTTAATAAAGTTGTATTTGCTGAAGTTACATTCAAATCTATTATAGGTTGTCCATTTGCAGAGTTAAATTGTCTATGAATATAATTTCTATTAATTATTAGTGGAGTCCAAGCTTCCACATCATGTTTATTAACAAATATTTTTTTTGGTTTTATCCACAATCTTTTTGGTTGAAAATCTGAATTTAGAACTGAGATATCATCACCCCCATCTATAAACCATAAAGTGTCTGGAAATGTACCTCCAGCCGGATCAAAACCAGCAAATCTTAAATGTCTTTCTTTTTCACCTGAGTCTTTAGGATCTTGTGGATTAGAACTTCCTCCTGTCCTCAAAAGACATTCATCACCAATTTTCAATAAACCAGCGGCGATTGCATTATTTAACGCAACAGATGCTATAGTATTTCCCGTAAATTGAGCCCAAGCAGTTTCATATACAGAATCACGTGGATTCCAAACATTATTAATTTCTACACCAGTTGATGTTGTTGATCCATTTTGAGTAATATAAATTACAGCAGAAGTATAACCAGCTTGTCCCGTATGATTAAATAATTGATAATAATCTGTATCATCATATCCCATTGCACCAGAGTGATACAATGTTAAACTTGAAGATATGTGATTAGTTAAATTGTTTGCGTTAAAATTAAAATATTTATTAGAATCTGTATATAACGAAGTATCTATCGTTGGAGAACTATTATAAAATTCATCAGTAATTTTTGCAGATGATATATTTTTTTCAATTGCTTGATCTACATAAAATCTAGTAGGAAATTTTTCCCTATACATTCTCCAAATTACAACAAATCTATTATTACTAGGTATAAGTCCACCATTATTATTCTGAAGATTATTTGGTGCATTAAAAGTATTTTGTGTAAATCTTCTTAATATTGGATTTCCCGTTTGATTGCTACCACTTACTCCTAGATACTCAAAATCAGACCAATTATCTCTACTTCCACCAGAAGTAGAAAAAGGATAATATATATCATCAGACCTATGATCTCCTAAAGCAAAATGATTTTGTGTTTCTCTAACTCTAATAATATCACCAGGAATACAATTATCTAAAAAAGTTTGACTTGCGTTCCAAGCAGTACCTTGTCCACCATTATTGCGAGAGAGTTCCCAAGTATCAGTATCTAATGGATTACTTCCACTATACGCAGTACCTGCATACCATTCACCATTTAATAAAACTGGTGATGTTGTTGGTTGAAGTGTAAGTTCATGGCCAGCACCTACAGATAAATCTACATAAGTATCAAGATGTATCATTTCCCATTTAACAACATTTTTGAGATCACTTACATTAGAATCTGATGTAAGTGCAACATCACTATTATTTAAATAAAATTCACCGCTATGAGCAGATGTATCTTCAAGAATATTATGTCCACCAATTGAATTTCCTAATGAATCTAATGTATCTGTCTCAAAAACAAAACTATCATAACTCCAATGCATTAAAGGATGAGGATCATTTGCATCACTAATATCATTGTATTGTTCTGAAATAAAAGAATGATTATAATGTAAATGTGTCGCATTGATTCCCAATGGATCTACAAAATCTTTTGTAACCTTTGTAACAATTGCTGAATCAACTTGTGTAGAATTTTGAAAATCTGTGTTAGTATTATCAAATTCTTCTAAATGAGTTGGAGTATTTGTAAAATTAAGATAATCAAGATAATATGTGCCTTCTTCATCATCTAATTTATCAGCGTTAACATTTAAAGCATCAACAAATGATGTAATAACTTTATTTGTAATTGCCGTATCAACTTGTGTGTCATTTTGAAAATTTGTATTGATGTTTGAAAATTGATTTAAATCTGTTGGTGTATTTAAAACATCACTATATTGACCAGTAGTTGCCACTACAGATAATGATGCAGAATCTGCTTTCAATGCGATTTGATTTGTAACCGTTGTTGAAAAATTAGCATCATCACCCAAAGCTGCTGCTAATTCATTTAAAGTATCTAATGTTCCAGGTGCAGAATCTACCAAATTATTAATTGCTGTTGTGACTTGAGTACCTGATTGAAAATCTGTATTAGTATTATCAAATTCTTCCAGATGAGTTGGAGTATTAGTAAAATTAGTATAATCGAGATAATAAGATCCAGGTTGATTACCTTGTGATGGTGAAACCAAAGTTGTTGCATTTAAATTAAATGCTTCAACATAACTTTTAGTTACTGTGTCTAATATATCTTGAGTATTTGCTAATCCAAAAGGAACATTAGTTAAATTTGTATAGTCTAGATGATAATCAGAATCCTTTTCATCTTCCTCTGTTACAAGAACCATATCATATGAAGTAAAAGCACCAAATTCAAAAACAAATCTATCACCATCTTGTGTAACAAAGTCATCAGCATTTCTTAAAGCTTTTGCATTTATGTCAAGATCATCTACGTAATCTTTTGATATTATATTTGTTATACTAGTGATATCTGCATAATTTGCATCATTATTAAATTGACTCACATTTGATGGTTTGTTATTCAAATTATTATAATTCAAATAATAAGTAGAATCATTTCCATCAAAACTAGTCACATCTATATTCAAATTTTCGACAAAAGATTTATTTACCTTTGTATCAATTGCGGTATCAACTTCAACAGTATTGGCAAAATTAAATGCATTATTAAAATCATTTAAATCTTGAGGTGTGTTTGTCAAATTTGTATAATCAAGATAATAATCTGAAGTTCTCCCTGAAGACTCATCAGATACTACAGAATCACCATCTTGTGTTAAAAGATCAAAACCATCCTCCAATTTTAAATCAATTGTATATTGTAAAAAATCAGATGTTATACTAAGATTTTCTACAAATTGTTTATCAACAGTATTTGTAACGTAAATGGAAACATTATTAAAAACATCTGTAGAATTAGCAAATTCTTGTATATCATTAGTAAAGTCATCTAAATCTTCTGGTTTATTATTCAAATTTAAATAATTTAAATAATGTGATCCTGGTAAAGAATCTAAAAACAATGCATCAATATTAAAATTCTCAATATAATCTTTATCAACTGTATCACTAATTGCTGTTTGTACATTTTCTGTATTTGCTAATCCAAAAGGAACATTAGTTAAATTAGTATAATTGAGATAATAATGTGAACCATAGGAAATAAATTCTTCTGTTCTGAAATGATCACCATTTTGAAGAGTTAAAGAATCACTATCTTGAGTCAAAATTCTTTCAACATATTGTAAAGTTAGTGCATTTGTGCTATTGTCACCTTGAAGATCTTGTTGAGTAATAAAATTAGAAGCATTGTTAAATTCATTTAAATCTAAAGGTCTTCCAGTTAAATTTGAATAAAGATTTGTTTGATCAAATCCATTTAAATGTGTCGCATTTATTCCCAAAGAATCAACATGAGTTTTGTCAATTGCTGCTGTAACATCAGATAATGTTTGATATCCTGCATCATTAGGAAAAATACTAATGTCTGGTTCATTATAAAAATTATCATAATTAAGATAAAAAGAACCATCTTGATTTTGCAAAAATGTTGCACTGAATTGTGAAAGGTCTGTTATTTTATTTCCAAAATCATCTTCAAAATCACTATACTTTTGTGGTGTATTTGTAAAATGTTCATAATCAAGATAATAAGAACCTTCTTCACTATCTAACAAATCAGCATCAAAACTAGGAACAGGAGTTCCAACTGTTGAAATCAAACCTAATAATTGTGTTCCTGTAAAACTTTGAAAAACGCCTTGACTTACTTGGCCAATAGTTGATGGTGTCCACAAACTTGTACTAGAATCATATAAAAGAACCATACCATTAGCAACTGAACCAGAATTAGCACCATCTGCCACATTAGATAAATCACCAACACCAAAAGTATTTGTAAAATTTGATTGAGTTAATACATCAATATTATTTGATTCTTCTAAAACTACATGATCTGTTGAACCTTGTATTATTATGGTATCTCCTGACATAGAAGCACCATTTATATCAACTGTAGCATCCTCAAAAGTTATTGTATGAAAAGTAAAATAATCAAGTCCAACTAAATCAGATGTTCC
>CEPK01032638.1_pt1 | contig 20373 bp, 30 predicted proteins | sample 356231 | NCBI WGS metagenome assembly CEPK01 (sample SAMEA2620259, study PRJEB7988) | marine metagenome | biome: marine biome (ENVO:00000447); feature: deep chlorophyll maximum layer (ENVO:xxxxxxxx); material: "saline water (ENVO:00002010), including plankton (ENVO:xxxxxxxx)" | depth 80 m
GACGCACAGGGCTGGTCGATGAACGAAGGACTAAAAGCTAAAGCGGTACGAGATGCGGCAGCGGGTAAAGGCTTTGCAAAGCGTCAACTACTCACAGGCGAAGAAACGACTTGTGGCACGATTGGCCGCTTCTATGCCAAGAACCGCTCCACAGAGCCGCACATAGTCCGACCTGACGGCATGGAAAGACTATTTACACCAACGGAACACGCAGCCGTGAAAAGCGCCCCCGTTCATCTTATAGCTAACCAAGTCAAAACCACGGCTCACGAAATCTTAGGACAAGCTGTGGACTACCTACAACCTTACAACCTAACCCGCGCTTTAATCGGCGCAATCAACTAAGAGGAAAAGTTATGAAAAATTATACAGTGTTTCATCGTGAATGGTGGAAGGAAAACCCCGCGTGGCCCAATGGCCTTGAACCGCATATCGGCGAGTCTCGGAAGATAGGCGAAGCAGATACGGAAGAAGAAGCCCGCGAAATGTGCCGCACTTGGAACGATACACGAAAGCAGCGGTTCGGCGGGGCTGCTTTTAAACGCATGGAAAGGCTTGGAGACAAGGCCGAATTTGAAAACAACTACAAATAGAGGAAAAGCAATGGACGAGTTAATACAGAAATTTTTAGACGATTTATATAACAGCTATGCAAGCTGGAACAGCAACACCAATAGCCCCGAATATGAAGCGCAGCGCAACGAAAGGTATAAGAACGGCCTTGAAGCTGTCACTGGCAAAAAGTACATAAAAATCATAAGCAACGGAGGCGCGTTTGCGTTCATCGTGAACACTGACGAAGACGATAGATTTAGGCGCGGTGATGTGTTGAAGCCAGCGGGATGGAACACGCCAGCCCGTAACAGCTCACGGGGTAATTTGTTCGATGGTTACAAAGCGAGTCACAGAGGCGTTAAAAGCCTCAAGGGTTGTTGGTAGTTGTTAGTTGCTACCTTGAAGCGCATACGCTCTTGTGTGCGCTTTGAAGTGGCAATTACGCCGCGCAACCAAAAAAAGGTGAAGTTATGAAAAGACAATTAAGTGAGCAAGCACAAGCAGCAAAACAGATTCGAACTATTTTAAAAAAGGCGTTTCCAAAAACGAAATTTAGCGTTGTTTCTGACTCGTACAGTATGGGTGATTCCGTACACATACACTGGGAAGACGGCCCAACCACTGACGCGGTGAAGGAGCTTACACACCAATATCAAGCGGGTCATTTCAACGGCATGGAAGATATCTACGAATACAGCAACAACCGTGATGACATCCCACAAACACAGTTTGTGATACGCCAGCGGGATTTGTCCGAAGGGGCGCGGATGGCTAAAAAAGCGGAGTTAGTGAAACTTTATGGAATAAAAGACCCAGACAGTGACGCAGAGTGGAGAGAAAAGACGAACGAATGGCGCGATTACGCAATTAACAAGGAATTGCACAAAGAAACAATCTACCCAGACGCTTAGAAGTTTCGTCCTGGCAAACAAAAATATTTTTAGAGGTGAAAACATGAGTAACGCACAATTTTATCAACAGAACGAACACCAAATTTTGTTTGGTGTGCAAATGGCTATAAACATCAACGCGCAATGGTATCAACAGCGGGAAATGATGCCTTCTGATAAGCATCAAAAAGCGCAGGAATTCTACAAGCTGGCCTTGCAAGGTTTTAAGAATTGCAACATGGCAGAAGTTCCAGATTACGCACGAAAAGCCCATGAAATGCTTGAAAGCGACATAAAAGCAAATATACCACCTATTCCCGACTATCAAGAACGGCACTTGCGGCGCATCGCTGCGCTTTAGTGCTTTTATTTAACCCAAGCCGCTCTATAATAAGGGCGGCTTATTTTTTTACGAGGTAAAGTTATGAAAAACGATCTACACGATTTGCTGTTTACCGTTTCAGCTATCACCAAGCTAACAGGTGACGAGGTGACAACTTGCGCAGAAGGTTCGGCTGTTTGGGTATCTGCAACACCAAACGAAGCAAGCACAGGCGAAAACGACTACTGGTTATATTTAGAATATGACAAAAATTTGAAGTTGACCGCGCAAATTTATGAACACGGTCACCCCTCAACAGGCTTGCTTGGGTTTTATGCTGTTATTGGTTATTGCAAGTATCACGGGATAACTGTACAGATTAACGAGGGTGCATTATGAAACTTATCAAGACGAGAAAAAACTTCAAATGTCATCAATGCAAAAAAGACATCGAAAAAGGCTCACTTTATGCGCGGCAATCAGTGACTATTGGAAGACCACAAGACAGCCGATTCGAACGGGTAGCAATGCCAGCGGCTAACGGCGGTACAACTGAAACAGTCGCATTTGTCGAACACGGTCTAAAAATCGCTGTGAAAGTCTGTGAGGCTTGCGCTACAGATAAGGGTTAAAGGTTAGTATCCCCGAATCGCCACCCGCCCTTCTAGCTTGCAGCCCCTCAAATTCTAATTTGTAGTGGGCTGCAACATTTTTTAAATTTTTCTTAATCATTTTAGCCGCGTTGATGTCGTTGCGCTTCTCTATGAGCATCTCTAACGCTCCCTCGCCTATCGTGTCAGTTACCCACTTAGTGAAGTCGTAAGGGTTGCTTCCAAGCCGCTGGTGACATCCGAAACAATGACAGAAAGCATTTGTCACACCGTCTGCACCACCGCCGCAAAATCGAACGCTGTAGTTACGCCTCCCGAAATAGTGTGAACAGTGCAAGCCCATTGAGTTTGACGGGTAGCTTTTCCCGCACACCTCACAAGTATAGTTCTGCGCTTCCCTTATGCACTTTGAGAACCATTTATCCGCTTGGGTTATTTTTAACGTCATTTTTGATTTGCCTATCGTTTTTAATCTCTTCCAACAATTCCCTGATTAGATGATTCAGTTCTAATAATTGGTCGGCTATATCTACCGCCCTTTCACCTTTTACCGCTATTTTTATTTCTTCCATGTTTTTTTCCTGTGACGAAATCCCGTTTTATATCCCCTGAACTTTCGCTCATAGGAATTTTTTTTATCTTAAAGCCCTTGTCTAAAAAGTCCTGAGTATGGGCTATGATTTTTCTCCTGATTTTTTCTTTTTCTTCATCGCTCATTTCGACTAGGCCACGGCACATGAATCCCGCGCTCCGCTAAAAGTTTGTTAATCGTGTCATAAATTTGTGACACTTCATTAGTGGTCAGTTGTTTACTACTTTCCTTGTCAGTTAAGGCTTTTTGTATAGGTTTCCAGATATTGTCCTTTACAATTTCCGTTGTGAATGGCACTTCAAACCCTTCTTTAAAAAACTTTTTTGTGTCCATATCTTTTTCGCGTAACGCAACGGCCAATGTGCGACAAAAAACGTGCAAAGCTCTGTGTTGTCGTGCGGTTCTGGTTTTCGCTGTCCTTAATTCCACCTCGACATAATGATTTTCCGCGTAGAGCTTTTCGATTTCCTCTATCGCTTTTTCTTTAGTGAAGTCGTTTGTTACTATCCTGAAATTTGGGTTAAAAGTCATAAGTCATTGACCGTCCTTGTTTTCTGCCAACGTGATTCCGTCCAGGAACACGCCATAAATTAATTTTCCCTTCAAATGCCGAATACCTGTTTTTCGCTACGTTCAAGCACAAGCAAGCGTGTTTTTCGATGTATTCAGTTTCTTGGTCAGTTAAGACCGCCCCGAATTTATCCCTTTTCTGTATCAGTTCAGTTTTCTTTTGGTCGCTGCTGGCTATTAACACCAACGCCGCTAAATCAACTATCTGCCCTGACCCTCTGATATCCCATTTTGTGCCGACATATTGCTGTCCTTGCTGAATGTTAGAAGGTTTACGCAAGTGATGAACGAGTATCACCGCCATGTCATGCGTCCTTGCAATGCCGATTAACGAGCTTACAAAAGCCCTTTCTTTTTCGAGGCTATTAGTTTCACCATCACCCCCAACGCTGCACATCATTAGCGAGTCAACACAAACTAACTTGCAACCTCTCTGACCAAAGGCATGAACAGCCCCTAAAACTTTTTCGGGCATTACTGACCCTAGCTGGTCGTACACATAAATCTTATCTTCTGACCACTTTTCAAACTTTTCATACCATTCAATCGTAGGCTCGTCAGTTCCCGCCGTCTGTTGAGTCATCAACTCCCCAATGTCAGGAATTGACATTTCAAAGGACGCTAAACCGACCTTGATATTTTCGACTTTTGCGGCGTACAGCAGCAGTTGTGAGGCTATCGTGCTTTTAAAGCTGGCATTTGCGCCAGTGAGCAAGGTAACGCCAACGGGAAAAGCAACTTCATTGTGTGTTTTCGACCACGCCAAACGTATACCGTTTAAAGTTTTACCGTTTTTGATTTGGTCTATTATTTTTTCTCTGTGCTGCGATAAGACATTGATGCGGTGCGACTGAGCAACAGCCATCGCTTTTTGCACTTCCTCGCTGCTCATGCTTTGAATGATATTCATAGCGCAAACTCAGTAGTGTCTGATGATTCGATTTTATCCAGCCACATTTTTTTATTGAGGAATGTTGAAGCGTGAGGGATGTACTTGATATCTGAAACGCCCCAGCCTATTTCTAAAGTTGTCGCGTTTCTGTTGTTTATATTGTTTAGACAAATTTCAATGTTTTCTTTTGTTCTGACTTTTCGGCTAAACGCATCTAACGCATATTGTTTACTTCCTTTTTTTCCAGGATAAGCTAACCAAAATTGTTCAAATGCTTTTTCTCTTGCGTCCTTTTTTTCCGGTGGTATATATACTTCTTCTATTCTCTTTTCTAGTGACGAAACATTCTCACTATTTTCATCACCACAAGCGTCACCACAAGCGTCACCCTTTTGTAACTTTTCACGATACAGAGCTTGCCTCTGATTTGCTAAAGCCCTGTCTTTACTGGACTTTGTATGATGGCGTGTGAAATTTGGCATCACCACACGTTCGTTTTCAATCGACAACCAACCCACCACAAGCATCGCCTCACAAAATTTTTCTACACCACAAATGCGGTCTAAATAATTTGTGGTGATTCTCGGTGCGTCACCACAAGCTGTGTGCTGGTCAAACCAAGACCAAACCCTAAAACATTTTCCAAAAACCGCGTCAGTATCCATACCGCCCAATAACTGTGACATTTCTAAAATTTCGGGCTTGTCTGGTGTTGTCATTTCAATCTTGAGCCAATCTCCTGCCATAATTTTGCTTCCCTTCATTCTGCGCTTTTCTTAATTTACTTTTTACATAGTCGTCTTCATCTTTTTGCGTTAGCTTTTTGCCTAACCTTATTGACTCCTCGCAAATAAAAATTAACGTATCGTCAAACTCCCTTTCTTTTGGTGGGTAGCTGTCAGGCACAAAATTTTGATTGTCGAAAAGGTCTTGTATTTTTACCCCTGCCGCGTCACACACCTCCTGAACGCTGCACCCTGCGTAACAGTGAACGAGCAAACCTTTTTCACCGTCCTTTATGTTGAGCGAGGGGCTAGAGTCATCATGTGCGGGGCATTTAGCCTGATATTCGCCTTCCCTGATTTGACGCGACCCTTCACAAAGCGCCGCAAAATCACAAGCCTGGAAACGCATTTACGCTATCAACTTTTGGTTTTTCAAATGTGCCAGCGCCAAGCTCCTTTATTTCTATCAGTCTGAAATAGGAGCGTTGCTCTTGTTCATTAAATTCTTTTTGGACAACGATTTCTCGTTCGCCACGACACATTTGAGAGATTGCCGCTTGGGTCACGCCAAATAACGCGGCAGTTGTGCGCTGCGTCATGCGCCGATTTGAAATACATTCGTCTAAAAACAGCCGCAGAGGTAGCTGGCTTCCGTTCCGCATCATAAAAAAATCCTTTTTTAGATATTTGATTATTACTATAAGTATTATTTATTATTTAAAGAAAAGCAACACTAATCATATAATGTTCTATTTCATAAAGGGTGCTAACTTACCCACCGTGTTCTTGTATTGTTTTCGTAGTTCGACTGCTTGCTCACGCACTTCTTTTATACTGATGTCACCCGTTGTAAGGTTGTCTAAAAATTTTACAGTAGTCAGTACGCGACTTATCACCTCGTCACGCTCACTTTTTGGCAAAAAAGTTAATATCTCTCTGAAACCAGCTTCAACAGAATAATAATCGTAAACTTTAGCAGCTTCATCGAGCGTAATTTTTTGCTGCGAGGTAATTGACTCCATTCGTAAATATTTGCTTTCAGTAACACCGATACTTTTTGCTACTTGTTTTCGGGTTTTGCGGTGTTTTTCCCGCAAATCACGCATTACAGTCTTAAATTTAAGGTTTGCATCTTTAGTTATCATAACTTTTCCTTCTCTCCCTTGACCCATATGATGAGTTTTATTGCTTATATAATTTGAAAAACAACGCTAATAAATCATTAAACGCATAAAACACAAAATTCGTATTTTTTTTACTAAATTCTTCATGTCGTAGGTTGCAATTATCCAAAATTTGTACTTATTCGTGTATATTTTTACTAAAGTTCTATGCACTATACTACATAACGTCAAAAAATAAATAGTAGCAGTATTATTTTCTGATTAGCTGTGCTATTATTTTATTATTATGAGGAATAAAACGCAGCGCGAAGAATCGGTAGCTTTGAAAGCTATTTATGAGGCTAAAGCGCATCAACTTAATCTTACGCAAGAAAAAATTGCGAAGAAGATGAAGATAACGCAAGGGTCAGTGGGTCACTTTCTGAATGGAGTAAACCCAATTCCCCTAGAACGGGCGAGACAATTCGCAGAATTACTCGACTGTGACATTAGCGACTTTTCACCTCGTTTAGCTGCACAAGCTACTACATTGGGACTAGCTGTTGGAGACAGCGTTTTTATTGATGTGGTGCTGCTGGACATGGATACAATCGAAATTATCAAGAAGATTAAGAGCAACAAGGTTTTTAACATTGAAGGGTCTGAACTTATTTATTGGCCCAAACCGCACAGCAACAAGACCATTGCGTTAAATGTTGATGGTGCAGAGGCAGAACCAAGATTGCGTGAAGGCTCACTCGCATACGTTGACACCGCAGAGCCTGGAAAAAAAGGTGACTTGGTTTTGGTCATAAGAGGCACAGACGAGTTGGTGTTTGCAGAGCTAAAAGGTAACGGCTATGCACAAATGCCAAATCCAGATTGGCCCGACAGAGTTTTTAAGCTCAAAGACAAAAAGATTAAAGTTGTCGGTAAAGTGATTGGTGAGCAAAGCTATTTTAAGTGAGCTTTTTTTTGAATATAAGTAATACTATTCGTATTAATTTAAAGGGTTTTTAGATATGACAAGCCACGTTATCCCACTCTCCACAGAGATGCTTGTCATGGCGCAAGGATATGGGTGTGCTGTGCATCCGCGCCGAACACAGCCTTATTATGAATGTTAAAGGAGATGAGGCAAGAAGGATGGATATACGCGATGCTCAAGCTAAGTTAGCTGTATGGGTGAGCTTTATGCCAGATAGCTGTATCTGTCCTTTTTGTGGTTTTGACTTCATAGATTACCCAAAAGCCTATGTTGAAGCGATTACGGGCTGTCCACGTTGCCACAGGAGCTATTGCGAGTGAGTGAACCTAAATTTAAAAAGATAATTAAACCAAGGAACAAATATATAGTGAAGGGAACTTGGCCTTTCGATCATCCATTAGTGCTTGCGATAAAAGAACTTACACCCGACACAGACGAATGTATTGAAGTTAATTTGTCACAAACAGATGTAGCTGCGTTAAACAGACGACTAAGACTAATATTGCCCGAAGGGTATCGAATTACTATGCGAACTTTCGGTAAAACACTGTACCAAGACGAGCGTAACAAAAATGTGAAAACAAGATGTTTTTGGCTCATAACAAAACCAGAAGATAGGCTAAATATAACCTAAGAGGAGCTTCAAGGAATGAGTTTAAGCGAAATTCAGAAGGAACTGAAAGTGCCAAAGAAACACCACAACAAGTTTGGCAATTATCATTACAGGAAATTAGAAGATATTTGTGAGGCGGTTAAGCCATTACTGAACAAGTATAAGTGGCATTTAAAAATTGAAGATGAGCCTGTTTTAGTGGGTGAGCGAGTTTATTTAAAAGCAACTGCTTTTGTGAAAGAGAATGAAAAGATTATTGAGCAATGCACAGCATATGCCCGTGAGCCTGATGTAAAAAAAGGTATGGACGAATCACAAATCACAGGCGCAGCGTCTTCCTACGCTCGTAAGTACGCCTGTAACGGTTTATTCGGCTTAGATGACACAGAGGATTCAGATAGCGAAGCGATGGCTGAAAAGCCGCTTACAAAGGCGCAGGAGAATCATGCGGCAAAGATGCGTAACGCGAAGACGTTAGCAGAATTGAAAGCAATTTGGGAAAAATTAACTGAGAAAAATCGTGATGCGCTGCGGGATGTAGCAAACGAAGTCAGGGAGAAACTCAAGGATGACAATGCCAATAGTGGAACTGAGCAAAAGTGAATTGAATGATTGTGCATCGGCTGGTGAGCAGAGACATAGACTAGCGAGAATTGAAAAAAAACCTGCAAGCGAAAAAGATGAACACACGGATATGGAAAAAGACTGCAAACATGATTTGTTAGGTATTGCCGGTGAAGTTGCTGTTGCGAAGGTCTTAGGCATCCAATTTAACCCGTTTCAATTTGGCGTAGATACGGGAATCGACCTTTTTTTTGGTGATTTTTCTATTGATGTTAAAACAACAAATTATCCTATTAAGACACACCCGCATTTATTAATGAACACTAATAAAGAGCCAGTTTGCGATGTTGTTGTTTTAGTGACAAAAGAAGCCGAAAACAAGTTTGGAATTGCTGGTTGCATCTCAAAGAAAGAATGGGGGCTAAAGTGTCAGCCACACCTCAGAAAAGACGGTAGATTTTTTGGTAGTTATTGTGTCAAACATACAGAGTTAAAAGATATATACGAATTGGTTGCTGCAAAAAACAAAATGGATTTTGATAGGCGATGGTTAAAAAATGAGTAGAAAAGCAAACAAATTACAAATTGATATTGCTAACGACCCACGGCGGCTTGGTAAGGTCACGGGTAGCCGCGTCAACGAAATCATGCCGTCTTTGAAGACAGGGGCATATTCCAGGAGCAGACGAACCTATATGTTGCAGCTTATAGCTCAAAGGCTCACAGGACGGGCAAGACAGAGCTTTCAGACTTCCGCAATGAAACGCGGGTCAGACCTAGAGCCAGAGGCGAAAGAAGCGTATGAGATTGCGACAGGCAATTTTGTAACCGATACGGAGTTTGTTGAACACCCAATAATCGATATGTTTGGCGCAAGTCCAGACGGCTTAGTGGAAGATAAAAATATACTGATTGAAATTAAGTGCATGGGGGATGAGCGGCACTTAGATTTTTTGCTCACAGGTGAGATTCCGTTGCAATATCAACACCAGATGATTGCTCAGTGCGCTTGTACTGGCGTTCCTGAGTGTGATTTTGTCGCGTACCACGATGAGTTTCCTAAAGGTAAAGAAATAGGCATAAAACGATTTGCGCCTACGGCAGAAGAAATACTAACGGTAGAAGAAGAAGTAATCTTTTTTTTAGAAGAAGCGGAAAAATTGGAGAAAACGAACCTGTTTCGTATTTATAAACAACACAAGGAAAGGTAACAATGAGTCAATATGACAATACAAATTCTGGTGCTTTATTTAAAAACAACAAAAGAACAGAGGAAAACAATCAGCCCAATTATACGGGGAATATAAATGTCGAAGGGGTTGATAAACGCCTTGCGGCTTGGGTAAAAGTTTCCAAGAAGGGAGAAACATATTTAAGTCTTCTAGCGTCAGATGCTTTGGTGAGTGAAAACACCGAAAAACCTAAAAGCATTGAAACGCCTGAAAAACCTGAAAAAAACGCATTTTTAGACGAGCAAGATGTACCGTTTTAAATAAACAGTGCTAATATCTAATGACCGTACGGACTTCATAACTCCGTCCTTTTGGGATTGGCTCACCCTAACGGTGAAAACGAGCCACTGAATTATGAGTTTTTTAAACAAGGATGAAGTCGAGTTTTTGACGGGGTATAGCCGCGTCAATGACCAGAGCAAATGGCTTGCTCTGCGAGGCATACCATTTTACGTTTCCAGAAACGGGAAACGTGGGATGAAATGCGTGGTGGCATGGAACGCTTTAAATAGCGCCGAAAGGCGTAACACAAATGAGGATAAGTTATGAAAAAGCTAAACTTGAAGGGGGTTACAAAGCACGGCCAATCATATCGCTACCGCTACGAGGTAAAACTGGCATTAGGTATGGTTAGCAAAAGGTCAAGGGTTTTATGTAAAGTCACTGAACCGTATGCGGTCATAATGGAACACTACAATCGCGTACTAAACGAAGTTGACAGTGAAACAAAATTCAACGTGGATGATTTGTATAATTTATATAAGACTAAACCTGGATATGAAGATAGAGAAAAAGAATCTATTGAAGCAGAGTGTACGAACGCCGAGGTGTTAAGTAAACATTTTGGCAATATGCCGATTGATGAAATTAAATTACAGGACGTTGTTTTATTTGTCAGAAGACGGTGTACGCCTGATAACGGGCTGACTAAAGCTAAAAAAACTGATAGTCCGTCACAGGCGAAAAAAGAGAAGAATCTGCTCAGTCGAATCTTTGATTATGGTGCGCAAATGGGGATTTGCAGCCAGATTGACACATCACGGATAGCAATACCGAAAGTAAAACCAAGGACAAGGGTAATAGAAACGTGGGAGTTTAATGCTCTGCGTGAAAGTATGCCCGAAATCGTTGAACTTTTTACCAGAGGCAGCTATCTACTTTGCGCTAGACAGAAGGATATGCGCGAACTTAGTGAAAAGCAGCTAGAACGCGAGGGGATTTTCATTAAGCAAAGCAAAACGGGACAGGCTCAGATTAAAGAGTTTAACCCTGCTTTGAAAGATTGGTGCGAACAAGTGTTAAAACGCTATAGGCGCATCAAGCTAAAGTGCATAGAAAAGGGAAAGCCAGTACCTACTGTGTTGTTATGCAAGGACGATGGCAGTATGTACACGGCCAGCGGTGTAAAGTCACAGATGTCAAGAGCATGGAAAAAGCTGAAAGTGACGCATGGCGTTGAAGATGGTGTAGATTTGCGTAATCGGATTACGTTCCACACCTACAAACGCACCAGCATTACCTATTTTAAGAAAGATGGACGAAGGGCTACTAAGGAAGAAAAACAGGAAATGTCGGGTCATAAAACACGCTCTATGCTTGATATATACGACATGGAAGTACCAGTAGTACCGAGTAATGTACTACCGACAGAGGAAAAGGATAAGCCTCTGGACATGGAAGATGGTCAGTTGCGAGATACGATTGTGGAATTGGAGAAGCATCGTATTGGTCGGGGTGGCAGGATTTGAACCTACGACCACCAAGCCCCCAGCTTGGTGCGCTACCAGACTGCGCTACACCCCGTAATACGATTTTGGGTATTAAAACAAGCAATGGATTGGTTGTTCTAATTTAAGGAAATTGACCCAAATTGACCCAAATGGATTTTATTGATTTTAAGTTGTTGTTTTTATTACATTTATTTTATGCCAACCTTCCCCCCAGTGTTGGACAATGCTAATAAAATCAATGACTTAAAATCGCTTTTTTTTTAAAGGTGTAGGTTTGGTACAGGTTTGGTAACACTTTGGGCGTTTTTAATATTAAAAAAATACTATCAGTATTTTAATACGGCCTTCCCAAAATTCTCTGTTGTGCTGCCTCAGAGCGACCCGCTTGTTCTTCTTCCGCTAATCGTGATTGCTCAGTCATCAACACAGAAGTAAACGGTCTGATACTCCGTAGTGGCCTTCTTAAATCTTGTCCATACAACTCCGACAAAATTGCTCTTTGCTTTGTGCTTCTAGCGCCGACATCAAAAGGTTCAGCAGTTGGCAGAGCTGATACAGTATTTTTCATGCCGTTCCAAATACGCCTTATTAGATTTGCCTGGAAAGCGGCTTTCATCATGGCAGGGTTTCCACCCGCAAACTGCAAGGCCACAAAATTGCCCACAATGTCGTTTCTGGCAACATTGCCTTTCGGGTCATATCCTCTACCCCTGCTCGTTACTTGATTTACTAATACACGCTCTTGTGCTTGCACCGCTTTATACAACAAATCCATTTGCGTCATTTCTTCTGGCGTGAACAGTTCGTCTATAAGTTCTTTGTTCATGCTCTTAAACTTGAGATACTTTCTTTTGTAAGCCTGAGTATCAGGCAAACCCTCTAATGCAGCTGGGGTTATCAAATCATCGAATACGGCTAATTTTAATTCTGTCTTAATCGCTTGTAATTGTGGTGATAATTGACCATCTTGGTCAGGGAAGATATTGCGCAGCGTTTTAACTACGTTTGCCGCTTCACTCTTAAAATTAGCTGCGTTAAAACCCAAAAGCATATTTGTCACACTTTTTGCAGTTAAATCATTCTTCAATATTCTATCGACAACTTTTTGCTCACTAAAGTTTTCCTTGTACTTGTTATACCAATCATTTGCTATAAACCACTTAGACAAAGCGACATTTGAGGGTGAATTACGCTCTAGTAACAGCATATCTTCACCTAACGCAATAGTGTCAGCTTCAAACTGGCTATCCATCCATTCATCTATTACGTTTTTTATATCAAGCAAAGCTCTTTTATATCTTTGTGTCCCTCGCTTAGTGCTGCGGCTTGAATCACTTATCTCTTGATTGAGCTTTTCACGAAATTTCCAAATATCGTTTATCTCTGCCCCTCGTTCTTTGATTATCACGCCAGCTTGAGTCGGCGGCACGATAGATGAAGGCATACCCACCCCGCGAGGAGCATCGGGCAATTTGACATTCCCAGAGCTGACTATCTGCTCAAATTCTTCCAAGATAGGTACTATCTTAGGAATATTTACATTCCACTTTCTTTTATTGCCTAAGTCAGCAACAGTTCGCTCTAACGCTGTTAGGTTATAACCATCAAAAAAGCCCCCTGCTTCCTCTGCTGATTTATAAAATTGTTTACTTAATTGAAAGGTTGCTTGCTCAAGAAGTTGTAAATCTTCTTGTAAAAAGGCTAAAGTTTCACCTCGCATCGGCGGCTTACCATCAGCCGTGTTCATTACGTTAGTCCATTCGAGTATCTGCTTGTCAGTTGTTGCGCCTAAATCAATGTTGTAAGAATCCATTGTGTCTCTAAATTCTTTAACTAATGCCCTATTTTTTAGTTGCCTACCACCTTGCATATATAGGTCAGGAAATGAGTCGATTAGAGCTTTTATAGTCACACCAGACCAAATAGCTGATTTGTTTGGCGATGAATTTAAACCACGTTCTATGATTCCAGCGTCTTGTACCCTATCCCACATTGTATTTGCTGCGTTTAAAAGATACGCGGGTGCTACCTCGCCCCTATCTCGAAACTCTTGTATTTGTCCCTGTACTAACTTTAGATCGTCAGTCAGTCTTTGTTCTTCCTCTGAAAGACCACCAGTGACATTACCGCCAGCCATGTCTATTACAAAGTTGGATGCCGCTGTGCTTGCTGTATCAAGTAGTAAGAAAGGTGAAGAAACAACAGCAGTTAAATCTTTACCCGCCTCAGTGCGCGGCGTATAAGTCCACCCTGCCATTGTTTGCTGTGCGTTAATGCCAGCATCAATGACATTATCCATAAACTTTTTATTGCCCCAAGCGTTCCAGATGTCTGAATAAAAACGGATGCTTGCTGGCACTAATGAAACAGCACCAGTGCCAAAAGTCGTAGCAGTTTCAGCTATTCCCGCCATTTTTTTAATCACATCAGGAACATACGGCGACACAGTTTCAACGACATTTTGCACCGTAGGCGTACCAGCAATGACATCAGCGACTTCTGTTCCAGGTGCTAAAATGTTTGGTTGTCCATCAACAGGCACAACAGGTGTATCACTTGGTTGTTCTTGCAAGCTAGATGTACTTAACGGGCTATCAAAAGCGCCAGAGTCGCGTATTGTCTGAGCCGCAGCGTATTCCTCTGGCTTTAATTTTTCTAAAGTCGGGTCAGATAGAATTAACTTTGCTGCTTCTATTTGAGTTTTTGTATAAGTCTCTGCCATGTTCGCACCTATTGTGGTGTTAAAGCCCTTAATGCCGCCCGTTTTTCTGGCGATAATAAAATGTAGTCATAACCAAAATTATCTGTTGGTAATTCGTTTGGCTTAGTCATCTTGTAACGAGTTTCATATTGCACCCATGCGTTTTGTGCAAAATTGGTTAGGTTAGTTATAAAGGTGGCTGGATTTGATTGATTAGCACCTATCTGTTTCATACGATTAGCAACGTCTGAGTTACTAATTGTATTGCCACCTTCTTGCGCTGCTGCTGCGCCATAGGCTAGGCCGATTATCAAAGAATTTAACTCTGCCGCAGCTTCACCAGCACCAACAAAACCATAGGTTTTAAGCGCATCTTGAATTTCTGCACTGTTTGGGTCAAAACCTTCATTACTTTGTATCATGCCTTTTGCGATGAGTTTTTTTGCGGCATCTATGTCGTATGCCAAACTCGTTGCAAATGCGGCTAGTTTACTTGGGTTACTCAAAGCGGCTGGGTCTTGCTCAACAATATCAATAGCTTTAGTAATAGTTTCAAACAGACCTGACGTAGCTACACCAGATTCGATTAATGCTCGTTGTGCTGCGTTACCGCCGACTAAATCTTCTGCTGAACCAGCTTGCACAGAAGCCCTATATATCATTTCAGGCACTTCACTCGGACTTAATTCTCTGCTTGTGTCCTGTGAGTCGTAAAATTTGCCATTTTTATTATTAAAGAAAACTGATTGCTGTACGCCTTGATTATTTTGACCTTGAAACAGCGAAAAATCTTTTTTCTCTGTCACTTCATTCCAAATATTTTTTAAACCATCTTCTCCGAGCTTGGCAAAATCATCTTCACTTATATTTGCGAATTGAGTATTGACTAACAATGGCTTTAAAACATTGCGCATAGCAGAAAGCTCACCCGCTTCTCTATTGAGTTGATCTGCTCTTGCTGTGTTGAACATAGTTGTTGAAAGAGCTTGTGCTTCTGCGATGTCTGTTGCTCGCATCCTTTCAGCCATCATTGCGCCAAAATTAGGATTTACTTTTGTCAATTCTTGCACAACCCTAGCCCTGCTTTGCGGTGTTCCATCATAGTTTGCTAATGCTTTATCAAACAGTTCACCCTCTGTTTCTAACCCTGTCACGCCAAGCGACATAGCTCCTTTACGCACGTTATCGACTACGCTAGGAATGTTCCCTGCAACGCCTTGAGCTAGGCTTGCGATTGCTGGCGGCAAACCTGTAAATTGCTGGCCTAAAATCTGGCCTTGTTGCATCTGACGCATTTGCGTCTGCAAAGGTGTCTCAAGACCTAACTCTGCCCTAATGTTTGGTAATCCAGCCGTGGCAATATCTGTTAATTTCATCTCTATACCCCTAATTAAATCCAGGCAACGTAAAACCACCAGTTCTTAGCGCACCTGGAGCATTAAACACAGCATTTAAAGCATCGTTACCAAAGTCGATACCACCAGAGTTTGCATTACTTAACGCGGCTGCGTTTTCTGTTGCGTTTGCATTTCTATCCGCAATCATTAAATCAAACAGACCTTTTAGCGTTTGATTACGCAAGTTAGTTGCCGCGCTTTGTGCGCCTAAGTCATAAGCCATTTGCGATTGCCCAAGACCTAATCCGTATTGACCAAGCTGCCTACCAGCCGTTGTCGCCATATCCGCAATATTTAATGAAGGCTGTATTGCTTGCAGCAACGCGGTTTGTGGTGTGTAAGACTGACCGAGGAATTGCGTGGCAATGTTAGCGCCAAGCTGCTTTTCACGCGCTTGTTGCTGCAATGCTGCAAGACGAGCATTTGACCGTGCTTGTGCGTCTGTCCGAGCTAATTGCATCGCAGAAAGAGCATCACGCCCTTTTTGCTCCTCAATGGCTTTGGATAAAGCAAGTTGCTCTGGTGAGCCACCAAACTGCGCCGTTCTTAACCCTTGCCGACCTTGCGCAATTAAATTTTGATTTAACGCCAGTTGCGCCCGTTCCTGTTCTGGCTGCCGTAGAGCTTGCAATCGGTCAAACGCTGTTTGCTCAGTTGCCGCAAGATTTTCTGCTCGCATCGGCCCTTCAAGCATATTAATTAAAGCTGCTTGCTCAGAGCGTAAGTCTTGTTCCATTTCGCCAGTTTCGGGGTTTAATGTTCCAAATTGACCACGGCCTAATACAGCGTCTACGAGAGTCGAGCCACCTGTACGCAAACTTTCTTCTACGGCTTGTTGTTCAGGTGATAACGCAAAAGAAGATGTACCTTGTGCGTTTGTGGTGAACGTGCCTGGAATTGCTGAAACATTGAAAGGCTTGAAACGTGTGTCGCCAGCAATCGTATTATATAAACCGCCTTCGGGTAGCCCTATAAACTTTTTAGCATCATCGCCCAAGCCTTCAAGCGCCTTTATTGCCGCTTCTTGATTGGCGAGTTGACCAGCTACCCCTAACGCTGTTCTGTTCCTATCAAGGAAATTAACGCCTGAATCTATCATTTCTTGCAAGGTCATCAGTATGTCCCTCCGTCAATCGTAGTGACGGTCAATGTGCCTGAAACTGTTAGGTCAGTCACAGTAGTCGTGCCAGTAAATGTCGGGCTTGCTGCATCGCTTTTCGAATTGATTGCGGTTTGCAAATTTCCCATTTCAACGCCTATGGCTGTTGCTTTCACGATTTTGTTGGGATTACCGCTAGGCAGCGAATCGAAACTAGACCACGCATAGCTTGGCGTATAATTACTCATTAGTTAATCCTCCCAATCGTGCTTTGAATATTTAATTCTTGAAATGCTATTTCTTGGCCTGAAACTGTGGTTGTAATTCCGACTTGTACTACAGAACCAGAGCCACCCGTGTTTATCTTTTGTTGATTTATAAGACTTGCATCTGACGAATACTCAGCGGTAGTGTTGTATTCACTTATATTGTATTGAGCAGCGTTAAATCCAGGCAACGTGTAAACCTGTACGCGATAATTCCCTCGGTAGTCGTAAGCCCAATTCAGTGTCACATTAGCACCCGCACCGCTAAAGGTAGTGACATTGACCTTTTTTAAAAATTTGAGCCTTGAGCTATCGCCAAAACTTAGTGGGTGCGAAAAATACTGTAGCGTATAACTTCCCGTATCATCTGTGTAACTGGTGTATTTCGCTAACCCAGTTGCAACACCTATATATAGCTCATCATCATCAGTAACCGTAAAGCACAAAGGTTTTATGCCTGTCCATGTCGTTGTTCTATAACTGCCGTTTTGCAAGGGGTAGCGCGTATCAAAACAATAAACTACCCCTACAGTCGGAAAGTTGATTAGAAAAAATGCGTTGTTAGCATCATAAACAGTTTTGATATCACCCGTTTCAGCTTGTACGCGAGACTTTATTTCACTGTTGACGTTTTGAGAAACATCGCCTATCGGTGATGATTTTTCTTGAATCGTTCGACTAAGACTTCTTACGCCAGAAAAGTCTAAAAACAATATATCTTTTCCGTCTGACTGAATCGCATCTCTACCAACGCAACCGATGTTTAAAATGGTGTCGGAGAGTGTCATTGTCGATGGATCACCCGCACCAGAGTAAACTAAGATGCTTCTCCGTCCGAGAATTATGAGGAAATTGTTGTGCGCTGCTAGTGCTGTGATTTCATCAAAGCCGCTAGGAAAAACAGTGGTAAGGTCTAGTGAACCACTTGTGCCAGCGTTCCAGCTAACACCATTTAAACTATCAGACCAATAAAGCGTTTGCTTATTACCCGTTACGTCAGCGGCCCAAATGCGTCCAAACGCAGCCATGCAAACATGGGCATCTGGCGGCGTACCAAGCGCAGATCCATGACCAGCAATAGTCGTTAAAGCTGTTGTGCCAGCGTCATAGACTAAAGGGTTATGCCCCCGCTGAAAAAAGTAAAACTTGTCAGCTAAACTAGCCATTGACCAATTATTAGCGGTAATTATCAAACTACCAGTTATGTCTGTTAGGGTACTTGTTCCGCTAAAAATCTTATTATTTCCAGTACTGAATACGATTTTAGTACCGTCTGTTTGCACAAATTCACCAACAGATTCTATGCCATCACTTGAGCCTAAGACTGCTGCGCCATTTGATGAAACCATCGTGTAGCCTTTTCGCGCTGCAATTCTTCCTTCCTTGTCAATAACGCAGTTATCAGCAATAGACGCAAAAGAGGGTTGTTGTTGCAAGGGAGCATCTTGCGTATTTATTCCCGCAAATCCAGGAGCAGTTATGCTAATACTTTGAAGTGGTTGCGCCATCTAGCAAGCCTCAAAAGTTAGTTCGCTGGGATATCTGTTCGCATCTATCGCTATAGCGTCAGATAAAGCAATGTTCGCCAAGCCAAACTGTTCAGCCGCAGATTGACCACCTGTTTCACCCCTTTCTCGTAAAGCAAGACCATAAGCAAGTTGCAATACAGGATTGCTAGGACAACTTAAATTAGTTGCATCAGCGGTCAGCTTTGCTTGTGGGCTAACCATGTCAAAGCGCATGGCATAAACGCCGTCAGGTTTAGGGTAAACATCTACCTGTAAATCACCGTTTGCGTCAGTGCTATTAAAGGTGAAGTAGTTGGGGCTTCCAGAGGCAGGGTCGGCATTGTAAAACTGCGAGTTAAAAAATGTCTTCGTCCGTTGCTGCATAAAAAGATTGCTTGTGTCATTCATCGCTTCTTTAAATATAGAATCTTGTTTAGCGCCAGTAAGCGAATAAGTATAGGTTGCTGCCACGGTGTTAAAAGTGATTGTGTTCCGCAGAGCAGACCATTCCCACGATGATTCCACAGTTGTCTTCGCGTCATTAATAAGGTCGCCTATCATTGACGAGTAATCAGTTTCGTTTGCGGTTGATACAGTGTTTTCCCGCAATCGTCTTAGCACACCGTTTATCAATTCAAGATAAGTCATACGATGTTTCTCCAATTATTGTCAGCTATCATTGCCCGTTCTACTAATGTACCTCTAGTTACTGGCACTTCTGGTATGTCCATTTGGAACAAATAAGAGTCAGATATTGGTGTAGAGATTATTGGTACAGCATTTTTCCCTGCAATTCCTTGTATCCCTTGTAATCCTCTTTCGCCGCGTTCACCTTGTGGGCCTGGAATTGGTATGTTGAATATATTTGGCACTTTGTCGTCCACGTTGACTGTGCCTGTGCCTGATTGATCTAACACACTTCCTTGACTCACAACGCCACCAGCAGGGACGTTTCCTGTCGGCACATTCCCAGTTGGCACGTTTCCTGTAGGGACATTTCCTGTCGGTACGTTTCCTGTCGGTACGTTGCTAGTAGCTCCAGCCGTATTTCCAGCAGTAGCCTCATTTGCTAAAATTTGATCTTTTGTCGCGGCTACTTTGTCATTCCATGTAGCAAGAATAGCCTGCGCGTCTTTGTTGTCTCTGTTGACAGCATAATCACTAATAATCTCAAGAAGCACGTTTACTGGAAAATTCGAACCATCGTCCTGTTTGTAATCGCGCAACATATCTGTCACAGGGTCAGCTCTATCCTTATATTTCGCCAATATATCTTCGGGTGTTTCGCTTGACACAACCGTATTGGTATCTGTCGGTGTTGTACCTACAACATCGTTACCGCCACCGATAGTTACAATAGCATCATCGTCATCGTCATCGTCTTGCGTGGTGTCACTAAGTGCATCTAAATCTGGCATGATGTCCGTTTCAGTAAGCTGCGTAAAACCACGGGGCAAAATTCGCACAGCTTCGTTTAACAACCGTGTCTTTTCAGGACTTTCTTCTAAACCTTGTACTTTTGAAACAGCATCTTCAAATTGTGCTTCGATTGCCTCTAACTGCCCTTCATTGCCACCATCGCCATATAAATTTGGCGAGTTGACCATTTGCTCAATTTGCTCAAAAGACATATCCGCAAGCTCTTGTGCGGTATAAGGGATTACCTCTTTACCTTTAAACAAGCCTTTAATAGATTTAAAAAAGTCAGCTATTTGCTTAACTTTTTGTATTGTGTCAACTATTGCCATAGTTGTGCTTATTGGTTCAGCCATCTATTTTTTCCCGCTTGAGCCGCCGTAAAAAAAAGCGGCAGCCGTCCCTAAAATTCCTGATAATTGCCCTAAGACCAAACTTATAATCGTTTCATCATTTTGGTCATGCGGCATTAAAGTTACTATCATCACAAAACCGCCATAGAGAAGAAGACAAAGGATGCTAAATATCTTTGGTGTCCAATCAGAAGCAAAGTTTTCTCTAGCATCTTTTCTATCTTCAACCTCGGTCTTAAAACTCTC
>CEPK01040464.1_pt1 | contig 20353 bp, 22 predicted proteins | sample 356231 | NCBI WGS metagenome assembly CEPK01 (sample SAMEA2620259, study PRJEB7988) | marine metagenome | biome: marine biome (ENVO:00000447); feature: deep chlorophyll maximum layer (ENVO:xxxxxxxx); material: "saline water (ENVO:00002010), including plankton (ENVO:xxxxxxxx)" | depth 80 m
TCTTGTTAAGTTCCTAGGTTTTAAACCATCAATTTCTGCTTCAGTAAGAGAAGGTAAGTTAAAAGTTTCCATGTTTAAGACCTCGGTAAAGTTGAAAGATCAGAGCGTTCTTTCAATAATGTTTTTAATGCCTTAGCATAATTAGGATCAGTTGCATAACCCTGTTGCTGCAATAGTTCTGCTATCTTTTCTGGGCTGCCTCCTGACTCTACTCCTGTATATCCTTTATAATCTTTATACCATCTATCTATTAAGTATTTAAAAGAATCTCTAGGTGAATCAAAGTTTATAAAATAATCTTTTGTTTTTGTAGATTTGCCTTGTTTATTATCTTCTTCTGTATTCGTTAATGTAGTATTACCTCCTTTTAATCCTTTAAGTCCAAAGTAATTATGTGTTCCGCTAGGTTTTCTACCAAAGCCAGATTCTTTAGCGAATTGTGCTGCAATAACTTCAGGGTATTTTGCGCCTAATTCAGTTGCTAAAGACATAGCAGCTTGCCATCTCTCGTCATCTGTACCAGTAAGAAGTTTGCTTCTAGGGTTAAGCATTGTTATTTCAGAAGCACTAGCAGGGCCACCAAAAAGCATATTGGCTAACCAGTTGGAACCTGATTGCTGCATGTATGCACTTGAAACTGTTGAGTTTTCTTTTCTTGAATTGATTCTTTCTAGTAAAAATCTTTTTATATTGCCGTCTGGGTCTAATCTCTCTGCGTAAAACTTGAGTTGTTCAAGCATAAGTTTATCTGGGTGTACTCCTGCCCTTTCAGCTATTTTGATGAACCGATCAGAATAGGAATTACTTTCTCTAAAGCTTGTAAGCTCTGAATAAATAAAACGTCCATTGATAATTGCTCTGCTTTCATACGTCTTGATCACATGAGTAGGTAATGAAAAAGAATCCTTTTGATTAAGTTCTACATCGTCAAAATCATTACCGCCTCTATCTGTTGTTGGTGGTGTTCTTTTCCCAGGGTCGCCACCTTCTCGATCTAATTTTGATACAGGATTAATATCAAAAGAATCTGTTCCTGCTTGATCCTTGATTCCAAAATATGCTTTCATCTTTTCTTCGCCGACTGCTCTCGCATAAATCGTTTGGAACGTAATATTATTTGGATCTTTCTTAAAGAGATTCGTTCTTGCTTGTTGCTTGAGGTTTGTTTTTACAGTAGGCCCAAGGATTTCACCAGGATTCTTTTTTCTCCAATCAGTTAGTAGAGAATTGAATTCAACTTTTAAAGCATCATTGACATCGTTATAGAACCTTATGTATTCAGGCTTCTCTTGAGCTAGTGCGTTGCCAAAGAGCGCTGCTGCTGTAAGACCTTCTCCTACAATCATTGAGGAGCCAGCCTGTTCCATTGCCTTTATGTCAGGTAAAGCAAGGGCTTCTTTGGCGATATCTCTTAATTCAGTTTCTATCCCTTCTGGTAATTTTTCTAGTTCTGTTCTGTATTCTGAAACCGCTTGATTTAATCTTTTAGCGACGGTTGGCCTTTCACTAGGTGCAGCTTTTTCAGTAATTTCTCTAATGTTTTTATATAGGGTTTCAGGATCTTTTAGTAACTCTGGTGTTAATCCATTTTCAAATTGACTGATCTTACGTTCAGTTGTTATTGCATCATCTGACTCTAAAAACTCTTCTGATTTTTGTTCTATTTTTGTTTGGTCATTAAGCCATTCTTGCATATCTACCCAATCTTCAAACTCTGGGTTGTCAGTAAATAAATCTTTAATTTTCTTTTTCCACGCTGGACTTCCTACAGGTTCACTCCCTGGGCCATCTGCCCCCCAATAAAGTGCAGAACCTTTAATTTCAAAACCTTTTTGTCTATTTTCAAATATCTTTGATTTTCTTTCTAAGGCTTTTGACTCTAGTTCTAAAAATGTGCCTGGATTTGTATCACCGAATAAAGGTCTACTCTCCCATTCCATGTCAGGGCTACCGACTCTTATATTCCTAATTGCATCTGCAATAGGAGTTTCATCCATGAAGCCTGTTAGCTCTTTCTGAAGTGCTTTCCAGACTTTTACTTTGTCCTCTCCTCCAAATAGAGATAAAGCCTGATCTATTTCTCTTGTTAAGGCATGAGCCGCTAACTCAGTAAACCTAGGGTCAGTCATTGGGATCATCCCAACAGGGCCAAGGAAAAATCCGTTTACGGCATAGTCATCAACTAACCCTTTAATAGCTGCAATTGTTTTTTGTTGTGTGTCTACTTGTAAGGTTGAGTCCCATAACTTTTCATGCTTGTCTGTGTAGTCGTCATAAGCTCTATTTTCTTTAGGGACTACATAGTATTGATACTCTTTTTCATCACCAGTTAATTGATATTTATCTTGTACTTGTTTTACAAGTTCATATCTTCTTTTTACTAATTCTGAAGAACCAGGCTTAATTGTTGCTAGGAGTGATGCGTTATTAGCTAAATCTTCTTTATAAACATTATCTATTTCATTTGCAGCTAATTGAGCTAAAGCTCTTCTTCTTCCAGTTAACTCAAAAGGATTAGTAGTCTTTAGTAATACTGCTGCCTCTTGATCTATTTTCCATAAAGCTCCTATTTGTGCGGCAACATTGCCAGCCGATTTTTCCTCCTGAACTTGTAAAGATAATTTTGCTTTCGCTATTTCATTCTCTGCCTGTTTTTTTGCAAATTCGGTAGCATCATTAAAGCCTTTTTCAATTCTCCTTTGTCCATAGGCCATGTATGCGTTAGTGCCTGCTGCTATTAAGTTCTGGGTGAACGGCCCTAGCGCTTCAGATAATTGTTGAAACTGGTTAAATCCTTGTACGTTTCCCTGACTTCCCCTTTGCAAAGTAGCGATCTGTGGAACACTACCAATCATTGATGGTTTAGCTGCGCCTGCTGTTTGCTTTTGCCCTGGAGTTATAAAAGAACCTAAAGGCTTTGCGACTGGTGTTATTTGTCCGAAAGGGAGTTGTTTTTCTTTAGCCATCGTTTATTTGTTTTGTAGGGCTTGTAAAGTGTCAGCTTTGTTTTTTACGTCGTAGTAAGTGCTAACTCCACCTAAGACAGCAGAGCCAGCATTAAGGAGTGCTGCACCCTTTGATGGGCCTGCACCTGTCATGGTTGGGCCACTAGGAGTAATCAAAGTAGGCAATGGTGCAAACGGTGGTATTGGATCTATATAAGGCTGCTCTTCATAGAACTGTTGGCTATTCCAACGACTTATATATTGAGCGACTTGTGCCGCTTGCGTTCTGTTGTATTGCCTTGTTCTTAACCCTTCATTGATCTGCTGTAACGCTTCATAATCTCCCTGTTGTCTTGAGTAGTCATTCACTATTCGATCAACTGAATTACCTTCTGCGCCCATTGCCTGAACTGAAGCTCTAGCTTGTAAAGCTCTCCATCTATATTGCTTAGTTGCAACAGCATCTTGCATTGAAACTTCTTCAAACTGTTGGCTTATTGCTTCGCTATCACTAATAAAACTTGCGCCTGCTGCTGCTCTTGTTTCTGCTACAACCTCCGCTTGTCTGATTGATTTGGTTAGCTCAACATTTCTAAGTGAATTGACATAGGAAAGTTGGCTGTTGTGATTAACTGTTTCTTTCCAATAATTATGTTGTTGATTTGCATCTCTAATCTTTGCATTAAATCCAGCTTGCCAAGCAGCAAATTTATTATTTGCATCTTGAAAAGCTTTTTGGTTTACATAGTTTTGTTTTTGAGCTTTATACCCTGCAAATGCTTGGAATATACCTAGACCCATTTGGCCTAGACCTAATGCGGTTGCTGGATCCATTACGCTTTCCTCCAGAAGTGGCTAAACAATTGAGCGCTTGCACCCATTGGAGCTGGTGTATCAATCGTGAAACCCAAGTGCTTTAACCATCGGATAGTTGTTTGATTTGAATACATTGCCCAGTTATGTAAGAAGTCATTGCCATCTTCAATTAGGCCGTCAACCCATTTTCGACCTCCACGAATGAATTGCCTTCGATGACTAGAAGTTGCAAATAAATCATCTGTTCCTAATAACCAAATCAAAGAATCATTCACGCCACATATACCTACTGGTAATCCATTATCTCCATCTATGCAATGACAAACATCGCTACCCTTCCAACTTTCTAACACAGCCTCTTTAGCAGTAATGCCATGACTATAATGCACTTCCAATTCATCTTGCTTTCTTACATTATTGCTTATGTACTCCACTCTTGCAGGAGTCGCAATAGCCCACTTCATTGGACACCTCTAGCTTGACTTGTTAATAATCCAACCCATTCACATGTACTAAATTTGCAAGGGTGAATTGTGTCGTTATGAATCTCGACAATGCAGTTCTCACCTTTGGAATTAATAGGAATTCTGAACACTCCTTCATGGTATCTATCTTCATCTTCTCCATATCCCCCAGGAGGAAGAGCGCTGCCGAGTAAAGAATTTCTTACTCGTAATGATGTGTTGTCATATTTATAAATAGCTGTATCTCTACGTTCAGCCATGACGTGAATTTCAAAATAATAGGTTTCGTGATATCTGATTTTTGCATGTCTAATTTGTGATCTCTCTGTGTTACTTGCAGCCTTGCCACCGCCAATTTCTCTATAAAGTTTAAACTTGCTAAATCTATAAATAAAATCAAACGGTTCTCCAAAATAAATAGGTGCGGAAGACCAATCGCCGTCAGCAACAATTTGATTGCCACTAGTAGCGGAACCAAGAAAAACTCCTCCATTGCTTGAGGTGTCATAACCTGACCAAGCCTCAGTTTTAGCAGCAATGGTATATTGCAAAGTCCATGTAGTCTTTTTAGTTATTGCGTCATAAGTTCCTGCCCCAACTCTTATTGGTGCTGGTGTGTCTGTAGTTGTTGAAATCTGTCTGTCTAATAAGAATGGATATGGCTTTGGAGTTACATCACTAAGTCGATCTGATACTGCTACTTTCTCAAGCCAAACATCGTTCCCATATTGCGCTAATAAATAAATAACTTCTTCAACGCAGAGAATTTGAAGAATCCTTGTTACTCCTGAGAACTCCCAGTAAGACCAACTGCTTTGCGCTCGTTCTGTTCCTTGCCCCTGGTTTCTGTAAAAGTATTTATAAACATAAATTCTTTTTTCAAAGCCCGACTTGTCAGACAAGGCAAACCATGAATTGCCTGTATCGTTAGTTGTTAATTTATAAACATCAGATGGAATATAACTACTGACATAGCTAGTTAAATCAGACGCATCAGCAATTAAAGCAGAGCCAGCGCCCTTAACACTAAACTCTCTAAATTGACTCCATTGACCGTTTGTTTGACAGAAGATAATCGTGCCAGCAACAGGAACAGGTCTGCATTGAATATCTATTTCATATTGAGTTAGTACAGATATAACTGCACTTTTAGGTGTAAGTATTGTTTCTGCTGCATTAAATCTAAATTGAATTTGGTCAGAAAATACAATCAATTCATCCTGATATGGTATGGCATATCTAAGGATTGATACTTTATTATTACTTGCCTGAATATCAATCGGATCAGAATCTAATACTGTAGTTACTGTTTCTGGGTAGAAACTAAAAAATTCTTTGGCACGACTTAAGACAATAAATTCATCAGCGAGGAAACCTAATCTTCCTTTATAAATAAATACATCTTGAATGGGATAGCCAATAAAACTTGGGTTAGGGGCGCTGAGTGAATCACCACATGTTCTTTCTCCCCATAAAGGGATCTTCGTTCCTCCCTGTGTTGAACCGTCAGCAGGGCCAAAGTAAAATTGACCAGAAGCTAGACGCACCAATACTTGAGGCATTGTTGTGTCATTTATGCGATAAGTCTCACCAGGACTGACACATTCTTGCCATGTGCCTTCTCCAAAAGTCCCTGACTTTGGAACGAATTCTATGTAGTAGTTGTCAAAGTTATTACCTGGATCTCCAATAATTTCAATTTGATATCCGTTTGGCGCAATCGTTGGTAGCTCTGTAAAAACTTGTGCGTTATTTGTGATTGCAGTTATGTCGGCATTTGCTCTTGCACATTTTGTTGAAACTGTTATTGGACTTGATGACGTTGCATGAATAACACTTCCACTTCTGGTAAACGTCACACCTGTCACACCTGACAAGCCAGAAATAATATTTGTGGCAATAGTCGCTGTATCAATTCTGTGTTCAGTTGTAGTGCCTCCACTGACAACAACAGGTGCTACCGCCGTCGTTACTGTTGCTAATGTTCCATTGACATTACATTCATACTGTTGTCCATAATTTGCGGCCTTAATCCAAATCAAACATTCGTGAGCAGCAGGACGAGCAACAGCAGGGGCTGTCTCTGGTCTCATCGCAGGGACTTCTCTTGTATTGCTTATAAAAGTAAAGTCGGCAATAGTCGCTGCTCTTATATCTGTCTTAGCACTAACTACAGAGTTTAAATAGTTATAAGCTCCTGGGGCTGCGTTAACTGTCTTTTCATTTCCATCTAAATCAAAAACTTTTATTGCTGTTTTTCCAATAACAACTAAATATTTTTCACCAGAATCACGCAGTATTTGATGAAAGAAAACATCGCCAAAACTAGAGGTTGAAACCTTTTTAATACATTGAGTTCCTTCTCTTTTCCTAAGTCCCTCGGCAAGAGAACTCATCCCATTGACTTGTTTCTCTGCTTGTGTGGGATCTCTTTGAGCGTCAGGTTGTAGTGATGTCCCCTGAATTAAATTCGGGATTGTATAAGAAGCAAGATTAGCCATCGACATACCCCCTTGTTCTACCCATCAAGCCCCAACCTGGAGAGAATGTTCGAGCAGGCAATAGACCAGGGCCACCAGTTAAGGCGTTGGCTTGTGCTTGATCTAGCTCTACTCTTTTCAGTTCGGTTAAAGCCGCTTCTTCATCTAATGCTGTGTATTTAAATATCGAATCATCTGCTAATACTCGATCACTAAATACTCTGGCTGCTCGTATCGTTGTCCATCGGTTATAGATCTCTGGACATTCATCCCAAGGCAAGTAAGAAATTATATCTGCTTTGAGTGTTGTTAATACATCATCAGGAATTGTGTATGTTCTCTTCTCTCTGTCATATACCTTTTGCCCTCTCATCACAAATCTTCCGTCCCATTCATATTCATCAGTTTTAAAAGACGCGATATTGGCAGGAAGCACTATTTGATTATTTGTATTTTTGGAAAATTCAAAAGCAAGCTCAGTGTTCCAGCTCCATCCTCTTGTCTGACCTTCTTTAAAAAACTCAAGAATAGTTAACTCAGCTTGTGCAGCTTCATTGATTTGTTGTGTCTCCAAACTATTAACAGGTTGCTCACCAATGTTCTGTAGACAAATGTTTACAGCTTCTAAAAGAGTGGTTCGGCCTGGTGCTTGTGACTGTTTATCTAAGCCCATAAAAAAAGACTGCACACATGCAATCTTTATCTTATCGGTTATTCGTAAGAAAAACCCCTGACTGAACAAAATCAGGGGAAATTAACTCCCTCCCAGTAATAAATTATGGGATTTCGATTACACCTGCGCACTCAGGACGAAGAACATTCATACCAATTGCCATGCGAGCAACCATGAGGCTGGACTGATACATGACATTGAATGATGAACCTTCGCTAGTTACCTGAAGGCTAGGAGCCTTTAAGGTAAGAACTCCGATTGCATCCTTGTGGAAGATGATGGCTTTGTTCTTAGATAAATCCTGCTGATAAGCAGTGTTTTTGTCGTAAGTGCCATTTGTGTAAGAGGCTTGTGTTACATGGTTTGACATGTGAACATCAATACCCTTGACACGCAATACACGGCCTCCTGCAAATGATCCATTCTCCCCTCCACCACTGTTGAAATCAGTGTTGATTGCTCTAGTGGAGTCAAGTAAGAAATCGTATTCGTCAGGGCCAACAACGCAAGCTAAGTTCTCTGTTGGAACATCAGCTTTTTGCATCTCAACTTTAATAGAACTAATCTTTTCAATTAGCTCATCGCCTTTGGCGTTCTTAGTTGCGGCTGCGTAGCCAGATGAAAGTGTTGCTGTGTGACCTGTGCGATTAGCGTTAATTGTTTTAGCTAATGGCTCTGTCGAAGTGTTTGCTGCTGCATAGAGAACTCTAGCGGCTCTCTTGTCCCACTCATAAGCAAGGGCTAAACCTAGCTGATTGGTGATATCACTACGGTCTTCATAGTAATTCATTAATCTGTCCAAATCATAGATGACCTGGTCAGCTATTAATAAACCATCTAAATTAATGACCTGTTCGTTTCTATCACCAGGGCTATTTGTTGCCCCTAAGATGGGTTGTCCCAATTTTGTTATCCCGAAAGCTCTTTATCTCTCGGTTCAACATCTTTACCATTGATGTTGTTCAGACTATATCTTCATCCTTAAAGGATGCAGGGCGCTCGTGGAAGCAAATTACTGAGTTTCCTCTCGGCTTCTAGTCGTTGAACCTTCCAGACTGTGATCTGGCTTGGCTGCTGATTACCCTTTAATGGTGGGCTTCCAGCAATTCACCCTGTTCATTCCTACTGTTACCAGCAGAAAGCCCTAGACAAATAAGGAACGTGGTAGGCCGCCGCCGCACGACCCGAAACTGGGAAGGCTGCACTTTTACCACCTGAGATGGAACGCTCTTTAACTTTTCCTTTGAATACACAATTACGTTCAAAAGCTGAAAGTAATTCCGCAATTCCTAATTTCAGGAACAGAGCGTCTACCGCATTTGCTCCCTTTATCTGACCTAAACGGTCTAAACTGGCGTTAGCCATTTGACTATTTTTTTATAGGTGAGTGTCTTTCTTTGTTTGTTTAATTAAGTTATCTCCCGCAAGAGGCTTAATCAACTGCACAAGTGCAGAACAACTCATACAAAAATAATAGCGTTATCTGTCAAATATGGACTGATCAGATCTAGCCATTGTTGTCTCAACCCATTTTCTATACTTAGGATCTACGTCATATTTTCTTCTGCCTGTTGCTTTATCCATTGCACTTATAGCAGCTTGCGCTTGTTGTCTTGAATCAAATCTATCGCTAGCAGTAGCGCTACCACCTTGTATTAATTTAGGTTCACCGCCTCCATTCTTTAAATCATATCTAGCCTTCATTGCTGTTACTGTTTGAAGTTTTTGTGCGTAACTCTGACTAGCATCAACAGCATTATTAAATGATGTCAGCTCTGATTCGGATAAATTTTTAGTCATCCAATCAGTCATAGCCTTGTAATCTTCTTCACCTCCTACGGTGTTAACAATGTTCGAGTAATCAGCATCACCTGATTTTTGTGTTGTCTGTTGTGGTTGTGGTGATTCTGCCTTAGCCCCTTTTAGAAATCTTTCTATGACTGGCCTAGGCAATCCGCCTTTCTCTACAAGGGCATTGACTTCTGCATCTACATTTTGTCCTGACCAGAATTTATTAGACATCTCCACAGGATTAACTCCTGCTGCTTCAAGCGAATCAGTTACGGCTTCTCCATAAAATTCGACTCCTACTTCTCTTGTGTAATCTTCAGGCTTTTCAGGCCAATTATCAGGGGTTTCAGTTTCTTCTGTTTCGTTGCCACGTTCACTTAGTTTTCTCTCAGCTTCTTGATAAGCTTTTAAAACTTCATCGACATTTTTAAACTTTCCACCAATTAATTCTCCATCGGTTTCAGGTTGTTCTTGTGTCTCAGTTTGATTAAGAGCAGCTTGTTCCTCTTCGACTTCTTTAACAAAATCGTCGAGTAAATCTTGTTGCCCAGGGCCGAGCATTTCAGGGCTTGGTGTGGTGGTCATTGTTGTTCTTCAGTAGGTTGAGGTTGAGCCATTTCTTGACTCGTAGCAGCAGCATTAGCCAACTTTTGAGGGTCAGCCATGCCTGCCTGCATTGCTTGTTGCATCATTGCTTGTTGTTGTGCTTGTTGTTGTTCCATCGCAATCTGTTCTTCAGTCTTGATTAGACCGTTTAACTCCATGCCCATAGATGATGCAAGCCTTCTAATCAATTCGCTAGTGTCAACAAACGTACCTATTCCTTCAGGGCCAATTGTTTGTTGAAGTATTTGCATAAATCTTGCAGTCTTTTCAAGATCATTTGATCTGCCTAATGCTCTTAAACCAACTGATATAACTGGCTTAACAAGGTCATTAGGTAGCGTTGGAAGCTTGCCTCTTCTTGTTAGTAATACAAGCTTTCTTGCAATGTATGGACGTACAAGTTCTTGAGAAAGTATTGAGAACACGGAACCGAGGGCGGCTTCGATTTGCTGTATTAAAATTCTGTTTTCTTCCGCAGTAACCCTCTCCGCATCTCTTGGAGAATGAAGCATGAAGCTTTGAGATAGTCTCGCTTCTACTGTTGCCAAGCTCTGAAGAGCCACTTGCATGTCATTTCCTTTCTCAGTTCTGATCGTAAAGACATCATCAGGATTTCCTGCCAAATATGCCCCATTTGCCGCCTCTGCCAGCTTCTTAGGATTAACAACACTACTAGGTTTAACAAGGTGTTTCGTCTGTGCTGCGATCAATGCACCTTCTGTGATCGCCTGACTTAATGCTTCTGCTGTTCTTAAATCAGCTAGACATACAGCTTCGATATAAGAAGGCGAATAACTTTCACCATCAATTCGATACATCCTTAATGGCAAGAATGGACTCTCATCTAGAGGTGCTGATCCTCTTTTACCTTCTACCTCTACCCCTTTAACTTCTTGATACCAATGGACTTTATTAGTCTCCCAATAAACATGTGTATAAACTTCAATATTTTTTTGATAATCAGGAGAATCTTCCCCTGGGATTAATCCTTTAACTTCACCATCTTCATCAACAAGCATTTCCTTTACTGCTTCTGGCAAAGCTTGATAACCAATCTTTTCACAGATCACACATTCAAGTGGGTTGCCAATGGCATCTCTCTTTAAAACATATTTCCTCATCGGAAAACATTTCAGCCCATCTTTTTCGATATAGATGAGAGCGTTTCCATAGACCACTAAATGAGTTAATGCCTCTTGAATAGCTAGTCGATCATTAGAAGTTTCAACATCATTCAATACAACTCTTTCTAGTCTTGCTAACCCTAAATCTAATTCAGTTTTCTGTTTCGCAAGTTCCTCTGGTGGTGCGCCTGCTTGCAACAGTTGTTGTTGTTGCGTTGCCATTTGTACCTCATCAATTGTCAATCTAAATATCTGTTCCGTTGGAGGTAGCAAGCTCAAAAGAAGCTTCGCAACAATTGTCTGCACACCCTTCTGGCCTACTCCATTCCAAGGATTTCGTTGCATGGAATTATCTCTCTGACCAAAGCCATCACTATCTGTCATGAGATAAGGCAAAGTAAGACTTGCACAGGTGTCACCTTTCTCTACTTGTGCATTGCGTTCTGATTCGAGCGCTTTATATGTGGCAGCGCAATTGCCTGTTCGTAGTTTCATTTAACCTCCGAGGTTGACACCTACACCGCCTTCTCTTTTAAGAGAGCCGACTCGTAGATCTTTAGTAGGTGAGTTGTATCTAGCTTGATTTGAAATGCCTTTCTTTTTAAAATCTTGTCCTGCCTGTGGTGCTTGACCTTTCTTTTTCTTTTTTGTTGATAAAACTTGCAGTGATTGATTAACAGATTGATTAACTAAGTTTTGCTGCTTTATCCTTGCTTGTTCTTCTGCAAATTGAGCTTCTTGTAAAGCTCTTATTGCATCAAAGTTTTGTTGGGCAACTTGGTTCTCAGCCGTTATTGCTTCTTGTGATGATTGAAATGTTTTTACTTGTTCTTCTTGTTTTTTAATTTCTAATTCCAGAACTTTATTTTGTGCCTCTATCTCTGCTTGTCTATCTGCTGCTATTTGATTTAAACGAGCTTGTTCTTCGGCAGCTTTTCTTGCTGCTCTTCTTCTTCTACGTCCCATGCACATGATCTATACCCCCAAGTTGATAGTTGATCCTGCTGTATTAGCAGTACCACCACGATTAACCTTTAAAGTTCCTTTATTATCGTCTTTCTTTTTAGGGTTGATTTTTTGTGTCACCTTTGCATTAACAGGATCACTTTGAGTCGTCGTAACAGCATAAGTGGCTTGCGTCTCTGGCATATTGGCAAGTTGTGTTTGTGCTGCCAACTTATCCTTCTCTAATTGTTTTCTAGTCTCTTCGGCTGATTTAGTAGCAGCATCTATTTGTGCTTGTAATGTCTTAGTAAATTCTAAATTCGTGGCAGTAGAACTTGCTATGTACTCATCGATACGTGCTTGATTAGCATCCAGAGTTTCTTGGCTAGGGCCAACGTATTCAATTTTTGGTTGTTTAACATTTCCGAAACACATGGTCTTAATAAGTGGTGAGGTTAGTGTTTAAGCCAGTGCCTTTGCCCTGGGTAGTTGCTGATTGCCTTCTTATTTTTAGGCTATTCCTTCCTTTTAATTTCCCTTTACTTCTGTCCCTATCTCTTCCGACAACTGGAGCTTGTGCGGTCTTTTCTGGTGGTGGCGCACCTATTAAATTAGCCATTCTTGCCGCATTAGCTCTTGTATCTTCGGCTTGTTGTATTTTGAAATCTCTAGCTTCTGTATAAATTTGTTGTTGTGAAGCTAAGGCTTGATTCAATTCTGCTTGTTTAAGCATTGCCGTACTATTTTGCGTCTGCTGCATAGCGGCAATTTGCAAATCAGCTTGATTGTCATAAGCTGAAGTCTCAGGCATCGTGATTGTGGCTGCGCTGCCTCCACCCATGCACATTTAGATCACCTCCAAGTTAACTTCATCAGTTTTCTGCTCTTCAAGAAGCATCTTTAAATAGGCAATCACCTCTTGTTGACCGATCATTACATCAAGTTCTCTATGAGTCATAGACCTAAGAGGATTACTTGGAAAAGTATCCTCTAATTTCTTGATTAAATTTTCAGTAACTAAAGGCTCAAACACCCTGCAACTATGCAGAACATTATCAGTTTATCGGTGGATTCCACATTAGGGGAGTATTAGTTTTGAAGTTGTATTCTCCTTGCCTTAATATTCGAGCGCATCTTGCTTGACTAATAGCAAATCTTTCATCAAATCCTGCCTTCTCATAAGCAGTTAAAACGCTGTGCCACATATCATTTTCATTTTTACATTTAGCAAGTATTTTATTAGCACCAACCTTGCCACATTTTTTCAGGCCAGGATAAGAATCTGTTGTATCTCCAGATAAAACTTGCGTAAAGAAAGCATGATTAGCTGCATATTTTGTAACTTCTACTAACTCTCCACCTCTGAGATGCAGTCCAGGGATAGTCAAAAGGTCTTTATCTTCAGAAACAATGACATCATTTGGACAATACAAAACGCCCATCACATCATCACCCTCAATTCCTTCTAAAGCAGCAGAAGGAAATTTCTCTTGCAACTTCTTTTTGAACTCTTGATACCCTGCAGGAATTGATCTTAATTTCTTTTTTCGATCACTTTTATAGGTATCCCAAACGTCATAGCGAAAGCTTTTACCCTTACCCCAACAAAGAACTAATCCATACTCAGGTAATAGATCGTTAATGGTGTGTAGCTGGTCAGTAAAGTTAGCTAAAGCCTCTTGATAATCAATGGTGTAATGCCATGTGTCAGGGTGATTTTCTGGATCCCATAATGTATAGTTTTCTGTTGCAAATGCAGCTTTAATAGAGAATAATTCTGCATCAATTAGTGCCATCTTCATATCATCTTTCTCCTACAACAATGACTCTTACGTTTGGATGATCTTTAGAAAGTTCGGCAACTGCTTTTCTTTTTGCATCGGCTGGATTCTTTGCAGTGTAGATCTTTTCAGCACTTCCAAATCTCATTTTAGGTGAGTTATATCTAACCCGATAGAGTTTATAACCACCCAAGAAAGGATCATTAGAAGTGGATGGAATTGTTTTTCCCATGTTGTTCATTAAATGCTTTAAGGTCTCTAAAGGTAAAGTCTTGAAATTCTGGATGTTCTTTTAAAAAATTATCGCTTGGTATTCTTCCGTTAGTCTTCCCTTTATTGAATTGAGCGATAGACCATTTCCCACTGAGAAGCCCACGTTCTAAAATTTTTATTAACTGGGAATCGTCGATTAATTTGTCCATCAATTTCCTCCTTCGAGCGTTCGGTTAGCTTTAAAAGTTTTGTAAGCCTGTTTGTTTTCTTTATCTGGTGGTTCATAGTTAGATACTGGCTTAGGTGGCATTAAGGCCAATTGATTTGGGACAGGTTGACACATTGGAGGAAGATTCTCTTTAAATCCCCAACTTCTATTAGGCTTTCCGTTCTCAAGCCTGTAAAGAAAAGTCATTAACTCATCCCAAGTGGGATAGCGCAGGAAATCTTTGTTGGTTGTTGTCTGGACAAACTGTTCGGCAGCCCATAAGAACTGTTCCTGACTTACTTCTGGGTAGGCTTGAGTAAAAGAGACATACTTAAGTTGAGATATTTGAGCCGACCAACGATCAGCCTCTTTGATTCTTAAGTGTGCAGCTATCATTTCTGACGCTGCCAAGAATGTCTGGATACTTAACTTGCTTTGTTTTGCCATTCCCTTATTGCCTCATTCATAGCTGGATCTTTTGGTGCTAATCCAACTGTCTTTTCTTCAGGGGCATGATTGATATAGCTAGGCTTTAAAGCTTGCCATCCATGTTCAACCCCTGCCTTGGCAAGTTCCTCTTGCAAGTAAACAGGTAAACCATGCAACCGTTGAATACTTAAAACAAAAGCATCTTGTGACCAGACGGCTCTGTTCTTATGTTTTTGCCAACGACTACTGTTCCACCATTGACAAACCAAAGGTTTAATTGTGGCACTAATTCCCTTTAATAAATCATCATCAGGAAGGGCTACAAACTTTGAAGGTGGTGGAGTTTTGATTTTGTTTTTAAAAGAAACTGTTGGTTGTATTGGTGATACTTCACAAACTCCATAGGGTTCGCCTGCATCAACACAAATTCTTTCAAGCGTTGTAAAATCAAATCCACAATTAGTGCAAATCCTCCATCTTTTATCACAGCTAGTACTTGGTCTAGTTTGTGTAACTTTCGTGGCTGATTTACATTTAGGACATTGCATTAGTATGTGACCTGTAAATGAATGTATGAGTCTTTAGGTTTAGTTTTACTCCATATCCAAACGCCATGAGGAAGGATGCTAACCCGATCATCTTTCCAAATAACACCTAAGCCAGCATCAAGAACAGCGCCACATAAGTTATCGCCGTCATGCCTTGCAGGGCCACCGAAGTGAAGGGTTACTTGTTTAACTTTTTCTAAAGGAGGGGCAGTCCACCACTCCTTCATTTGTGCTGTTAAATCTGCTTTCCATTCCATATAATCTTTTGGCATATATGGAACCGACCCTTTAACAAAACGGGGTCTAGCTTTACTCTTTAAAGGGACATAAAAAGTAAATTCTGCGACACTATCTTTCTTCAAAATGGAATGTCCTCTTGATTAATATTTGCGGCTGCCTTGTTTATCTGACATTCAGCGTTAGAAGAATCAACATTCAATGAAGATGGTGTACCTACGGCTTCAAAATCTGTCTCTTCATCAGCAAATTCTTCATCAACGCTAAAGATATTTGCATCAGGATCATATTCAACATGCTTTAAAACTTGTACCCCTTTAAGAAATAAACCAACGCCACATCCACCTTGATCGTAAGGAAAGATAGTGAAGGATGTTCTAACGATGCTGCCATTGCCAATAAGCTTCTCTTGATCCCAAGGTCTTAAATTTGCGTCAACTACTTTTGGTGCGCCTAGTGGTTCACCATTACGGCTAAGTTCCTTTCTTTTAAATTTGAATTTTATATAGCCTGTTTGTTTTTCTTCTCCATTTTCGTCAGTAAAAGATTCAAATTCATATGGCAACCCATGTGCCGCTGGCTTCTTCTTGCCATGTGCTTCTGTGTATTGATCGTCAATCTGTTTAATTAAATTCTTGCAGTCCTCTGGCTTATAACGCATCCCCATTGTGTATTCCCTTTGTCCATTGAATTGATTAAGTCTTGGTTCACCCAGTATGCAGGCAAAGACTGATTCTCCTTTTGGAGTAACCAAAGATTGAGGCATTTGTTCTGTATATGTGCAGAGTTTTAAACGTAACGCCTAGGAGATAGAGGCGCAAGGTCAATCAGGAATATGCGTAGTGGTTTTCTCCGATAGAACTATATGAAAATCCATTCTTTTTGTTGTGGTGTGGTGGCGCTGGAATATCTTCAATCCCAGTATTTGCAATCAATTCACTCCTAAACTTCAATAATCTCTTAGGTTTAAATGTTCGCTTCAGTTGTATCAAAAGCATCTTATGAAGCTCTTCTGCATCAGTTGGAATTGTTGCGAAACAGTCATGGTTTGTAAGGATTTGCATATTTTGTGCGCTACATGTGGAGACTATTTCGAGGCATATTGCAGCGTCAAAACTACAGATGGTGTTAGCCATGATTGAGCGCTTTGTAATTCGTGCAGAAAAGAGTTCTCTATTCTCGTATTCATTCCATGTAGACCATCTCCTTTTCCCTTTCGTTAACGAGTGAATATTCTTTCGTGGGTCTATCTCATCACCTAATTCAATAGGCCAACCAATAGGTGAAGTCCATCTAATTTTTTTATTCTTTTCTAAAACCTGTTTCGCTATATCCTTTAACCATTGCTGCAATTCCATACTTGAATGTAAATAGACACCTAAAGAGGTTTTGATTTTCTTTGCTAAGTAACTAGCTGGTGAAAGGTAATGATGTTGCCAGTCATACACCATCTTTCCAGGCTCTTTCTCTTCTAGTTTCATTACTAAATAATCAACCAACCCTAAGTACTGAGCGCCATAAATAGCAGTCATACAAGGAAGTTTTAGTAATGATCTATCTATTCCATATTCAAGCCAAAGTTCTGCATATTTTTTCTTTGTCTGGTTACATTCAAGATCGTTGTAAACCATCCAATGAACATGATCAGCAACGACTTGATATATATCGCTTTTCCTATCACCAATACAGTTTGTCCAAGTCGCTAATTGGTAATCTCTGGTCAACATGCTTGAGATAGCAATCCCACTACAGCATTGATCTAATCTGATTGGACATTTAGAAATACTATTAGGATTATCTATCTGTTCTTTAACTGCCCTGCACAGTTGTAGATATTGCCACTTATCTTTTGCATCTCTCCATAACTCAAGACGGTCTAGCGGCGCTTCTGCTACCGCACACATCTCTTTGATATGGTCTTTCCCCCACTTATATCGTTCCAGCCATTCATCATTGATTCCATAATGCCCTGCTGCTGCCATTAATAACCATGTAAATCCCTCTTCAGTACAGCGTTTACCCTTAGCAAAATTAATACAAGCCTTTGACCAATCTGGCCCTTGATGTGTTGCAAGTTTATTCAATGTGTAGATTCTTCCTCTTTGATCTGCGAAATATTGGTTGTAAACAACTTGTCCTGCTACCTCTTCTAATTCCCTTATGTCTTCCTCAATTTTGCTTCTTCCTCCTGCATTGTTGTTGCGATCCTTTTGTGCAGCCCATCTCTCTTTTACATAATTTTTATATGCCTCTGATCCTATGTGTTCTGTTGGTGCTACAGGCTCTTCTTTGGGGTCACGTAGGACTGGAAATAACCCACGAATATTGCAGTCCCACGCAATTCTCATATCACCCACCATCCTTTTGTCGATTTCTACTCCTTGATTCTCTAAGTAATGGACTGGTCTTTTGATGACCTTTAGGTCTTGGTCAGTGATGTAACTAATGTCATTTCTTGATCTAATAAAAGGTTTGTTGTCACCCCTTCTATACATTTTCCAACAAGGATCAGGCTTCAATAGCAAGGGAAGTTTTCTGACTGGTGTTGGCTTGGGTGGGTTGCTTTTAATAATCTCTTGAGTTGTTTCTGTAGCCTCAACAATTGTTTTTATTCTTCCATTACGACTTAAAGGCAAGATCTCAACCAAGTTTGTATTAGTAACAATGACTTGAAGCAATAAACTTCCGACCTCTTCCTTTTGCTTGTATGTCCAGTCTTGATTATTAATGTGTAGCTGCTTCAATATTCGTTTATCACTTAAAGCTTTTGATCCTTTTCTTTTTTTAATTAACCTCATCAAATGAGGATTCATTTTCTCAATCTTTCCTGCCCTTAATTCATCTTCTAATGCTCTGCCAATACCTTTTGCTAAATCTTTTTGATAAGGTCTTTGGCTAATGCTATCTAGCACCACACTTAAAGCGATTGAAGATATAGTTCTCGGCCCTCTATTGGTTACATGTAAAAGCAAAGGCCATGCTGCAAAATGTGGCCCTGGTTTATGCGGATTTTCTAGGAGATCTTCTAATAATATTCCTAATGCAATTGAAACTTTCTCAGCGTTCTCATTAAATAAAACTCTTCCATACTCAGTAACACTTTCATTGCCCTGAGCTTTTAATTTTGATCTATCATTAATGCCTTTCCATTTGGCACGTTCTTTTTCTTTTGCTTCTCGCTTTTTCTGTAGCGAAATGGTTTCGGTGGATGGAAATCTTGGGTCGAATTCCTCCCTTTTTAGCTCCTTTTCCACCTATTTACTCTCTACCTGTGTATTGTCCTCTTTCCCCTCCCAAATCCTAGGCGTTGCAACTACTCTGCACTGGTGGAAAGGTCGCCATCGGATTTTAAGTCTGGTGGTTTCATCAAGAACACTGACTGGAACTAGAGGCTTCTCAGTAATTTGATTGTAGATCATGGAGTAAAAAGTGCAAAAATTTGGTCTTGGTAGACGCATGATTGTGGGCAAGTTCTGTCCTAGGCGTTAGGATCTAAAAACCACTTGCCAGCGTGGTGGAATTGGTAGACACACAGGACTTAAAATCCTGAGATCCGCAAGGGTCGTACGAGTTCAAGTCTCGTCGCTGGTATTAATTTTCTAAAGCCTCCACGCAACGACTCAAAGCCATAGTATTTGTGTGTAAATAAACTTGCACTGCTGCAATACTTCTCCATCCACCAAATTGTTTTATTTCTAAAAGAGGAACACCAGCTTTTGCCATTTTCGTGGCACAAGTATGTCTAGTGCAATGCCAAGTCAATCGCTTGTCCTCTTCCATGTCCATTTCTCTTTTAACTTCTTTAATTAATCTTCTTAAAATGTGATAGGTAATCTCATCTCTCCATACATAATCATTCTTTCTTTTACCCTCTACCCAAGGCTTGATTGATTCATACGCTCGTTTAGTCATAGGTACAGTTCTTGGATCTCCATTCTTTGATTTATAAATAAGAATTTCCTTGGTTTTTAAATTGACATGCTTAACTTTTACCCTCATAGATTCTCCCCACCTCGTACACATATCTAATGACCATTTGAATAAATCAACCAACTGTATATAACCGCACTGAGTCCAGTATTTAATAAAGAAAGCTTCTTCCTCTTCTGAAAATACTCTCTTAGGTCTTTTTACATCTTTTAAGTTTGGTGGCAATACTGGATATTCTTTTAAATGACCAAAGGTAATGGCAGCGCCGATCATCCCTTTTAAATAAGTCGTTTTCTTATTGACTGTTGTAGGTTGCAAATCCTCAGACAATTGATCTTCTCTAAAATCATTCCACTGAATTGCATCAATATCTTTTAATAAAAATTCAGGGCCAAAAAATCTAATAATTTGATTGCTTCCACCAATACAAGTTTTAAGTGAAGCAAGGTCTTTCCATACTGTTCGTTCTGCTAACTTCTGAGCTTCCTTTAAAGTTATATGCAGTTTTACTGGTGATTTTCTTTGAGCTTTTTTCTTAAATAACTCATTAAATTCTTTTTGTTTTGCAAGTGCATCTTGTTTTGTCTTGCAACTTGTTTTTCTTCTAGCGCCATTGATAGTGACATCAACGACATAGCCCTTCTGGGCTTTGCGGATAGTTCCTAGCATGATTCAGTTTGGGTGGTGGTTGTTGTTTAAATGTTGTCCAGTTGTCGCTTAAGTGCTTTGCCCTTAGCTGTTAACCAGACTGTGTAACGCCTGCCTTCTTCAGGGTCAGGTCTTACTTCTAATAGATCAAATCCTGCATATCCTTTTCTATGTACTTGACCTAGTGCATTGATTGTTCTGCTAACTGTTGAATTGGTTAGATCTAGAGCATCCTCTATCTCAGCGTAGGTACATCCTTCTTCCTTCGATACTCTGAGGAAAACTTGAATGTGGTGCGCTGGGAGAGCAGTCGGGCTGAAAGTAGCGAAAGCGGCAAGAGCCTTTTCCAATTCAGATAGATCCAAAAGTTCACCAAGTTACAATAATGCCTAGGCGTTGTTACGCGTGACATGTGCAGATTAACAAGCTTTTCAGAATAAATCAGTTCTAATTGCATTTCTTTATACTCTGATCTCATTGGGATAACTACGCTTAATAGAAGTTCACACCTCATT
>CEPK01166560.1_pt1 | contig 20313 bp, 16 predicted proteins | sample 356231 | NCBI WGS metagenome assembly CEPK01 (sample SAMEA2620259, study PRJEB7988) | marine metagenome | biome: marine biome (ENVO:00000447); feature: deep chlorophyll maximum layer (ENVO:xxxxxxxx); material: "saline water (ENVO:00002010), including plankton (ENVO:xxxxxxxx)" | depth 80 m
ATCTACTCCATCAGAAGTTGTTCCCCCGCAAAATGCAAGCAAGAGAACTAAAATAAGTAATCTAAGTCTCATATACCTATAATACCTTATTAACTCAAAAAAATATATTGAAGATATGAAATACATATTCCCAAAGTTTAATTTAAGAAAAGCAATTGTTATTGTTGTTAGTGTTTTTGTATTTATACAGATTTATTCAACGGAAAAAGACTATTTTGATCTTGGTCAACATGAAATTGCAAATACAGGGAAAAAACAACAGATAAGTTTAAATATTCAGGAAATAGATTACTTAAAGATAACCATTGAAGAACACTACAAAGATAGTAGATATGAAAACTGTACTTTAGATAACATCAAATTTATAGGTAACCTTAGGTCTGCTACAAGGATGCAAGTAAGAATTAGAGTTGAAGACCTGGAGACATCAAAAAGTTCAATTACTGAAAAAAAGTCTGAAGAGACTGAGCCAACAAGAAACTATAGTCAAAGACCTATAGCTTGGAAAACACTAAATGCGAATTGTAAAGGAGAGTATTTAATAGTGCATTTTGAAGAAAAGATAGATTTGCATTTTATTGAATTTGAAAAGTTAATTACGGATAATAATTTTGTCTCTAGCCTCCCACGTTTAGTCTCTATTGTTGTTGGAAGGTAGAAATTAACTATTTATTGTAAAGAAAATAAACTAACAGTGCAAAAATTAGATATAGAAGGTAGGTGAACTCTCCAACTATTTTCATAGTTTTTGTTTTCTTCATCCCATATTCTCCACAAAGTTCGCATGTTAAAAACATTCTCTTTGGGAGAAACCGTAGCCATACTGAAGAAGTAAGGCATCCTTTACAATCCATTACTTATCTCTAAGGATTAAGGTACATAACTGACTTTTTATTTGCTTCGATTAATTCCCTACCAAAATATTGTGGGAGCATCTTGTTTTCAATCCAATTTTCTACTTGGTCATCGTAATATTTAGACATAACATGTCCTGACTGACCAGTAGGTAAAATAGTCAGTGAATTATCAAAGTTACTTAAATCAATTACCATCCTCATCGAAGGATGTCCAAACTTATCAGCAATTGAATAGTCTCCATCAAAAGACCAGCCTGTAGCATTTATTGTATTTGCAGATCCACTCACTCCCAAAGGACCAATGTCAACTAAAGCAGTTAGCGGCGCTATCCCTGCTTGGCCTAAAAGATTTGTAGAGTAAGTTATTGTATGTAGATCTCCCCATTCCCATTTCTTTGGATTATCTCCTAACAAATTGATTATCTCAGTGTCTGCCAAATCAAAAACAATTGCCAATAGATCAGAGAGGTTCTCTTTCTTATCTGTACTCTTGTGATCCCACAATTCATGATTTGGATCCTTCAGCATAGTTCGTAAAATCTCTATAGTTGAGTCTGAATGTCCTGGATAAAGGTTGATTTCTTCACCACTACCGTCTAAAACAACTAGCTCATCAAAAGTTTCGTTCACCAAATTCTTAAGTAATACTGCCCATGCAGCTGCACCTGATGAATCAATATTCATTTCATACGGGGAATCACTTGTTGTCCATTCTTTTAGCTCATTAAGAATCAATGAATCACTATATATTGCCTCAAATAAGTAAGGAAGTATGTATACAGGGGAATAATCATAATTATCAATAAGCATATCCATTACATCTGGGACACTTATCTTTTCAGATAGTTTATTCTCAATTACCCTCTTAATTGATTGAGCTCTATATCCCTTATTGTGTGAATCTAGCCAAGGCTGATCAGGATGAATGGATTGGTTCGCAGTAATTATGTAGCCACTTACTGGGTTGAGACTATTGGGAAGACTCTCAAATGGAACAAACCCCTTCCAATCGTTCGATGAGGTCCATCCTGCAATTGGATATTGCCCGGTATGCCCTTCCGCTCTTATCGGAACTAACCCGGGTGATTGATAAGCAATATTGCCTTCAATGTCTGCATATAAAAGGTTCTGGGCAGGAACATGGAAATTTTTTGAAGCTTCTCTAAATTCTTCATAATTCCTCATGTAATTAAAATCCCTAATTGCTTGGAATGTCTTGCCTGGGTATAAAGCGGTCCAACTTAACGAAATTGCATAATTCTTTGGTAGTTCAATCCGAGATTGTTCTGAAAACTTAAGGTTATTTATCGGGTAGTCTCTATCAGATATTATTGGGCCATGATGTGTCTCTCTCACTTCAATAATTAATGGATCTTCATTAGGTCTGTAAATTATTTCAGTAAACCGATCCATATCTACCCAGCTCCCATCTACTTCGTACTGGTTTTCATTAGAAGGGTTAATTTTTTCTATATATAAATCTTGAACATCTGGGCCCATATTTGTAAATCCCCAAGCGGAAGAACTGTTATGACCAATAATGACATATGGAGATCCTGCAAAAGAAAGACCTACAACATCTAAGGAACAACTAGGGCCGTATGGAAAGCAATGTAAACCGTTCTCATACCAAATAGGAGGTAATTGAGCAGATAGATGTGGATCATTGGCTAGTATTGGGTAACCTGACTCTGTATGTTCACCAGATATTGCCCAACTATTTGAACCAATTGAATCTGTATATCTCAAGTCTCTTGTTAGGTAAGAGATAAATAAAGCTTCAGGAATTTTTAAGTTGCTATTGGATGCAAAGCTTCCTGTACTCTCCCACTGCTCAACTATATATGGATGATCTTGGGGGAATATTGGTTTGAGTAAATTATTTATTGGATCAGACAAAGTTCCGAAAGTCCGAGCGTTTCTTATTTCAGCATCATAATTGCCATTTAAGTCGTAAGCCATCATTTTTGCCCAAGCTAAAGGATAGTGAGGAAGGTACTCATCAACAACATAGTCAGGGTTAATAAAAGTCAAGAAAAAATGTTCTAGACTTAGCTTCCTTTGTGGTCTAGAAGCAATGTATGCATTTATTCCTTTTACATACTGGACGAGATCATTTTTCATCTCTGGACTCATATCTTCATATTCTTTTTCTGCGACCCTATTGAAACCATAAGTTCTAAAAAGTAAGTCAGCGCCGATACCGGGCTCTCCTATCAAAGAAGCTAGACGACCTGTACTTAAATGGCTCCAAAACTCCAACTGCCAAAATCTATCCTGTGCATGAATATATCCTTGAGCAAAAAGAATGTCGTCAACATTAGTACCATAAATATGGGGAACACCTCTCTCGTCCCGAATTACTTCAACAGAGTCGTTCAGTCCCAATCCGCTAACATTGTCAGAATGATCTGGTAGGGGTGATCTAAGCAAAACAAATCCAACTATTGGAATAACAATGACTAAACCAATTAATATCCTAAGTAATATTTTTAATATTTTCACTACTCTCTTTTCTCCAAAAAAGCTTATTTAATGAAGTATAAATCGTAAAGTATACATTTAATAACGAATTAGAATTTAAACATGGAATTCGAGACAATAATTGAGCCCTTCAAAATTAAATCTGTAGAACCGCTACCAATAACTACTCCCGAAGAAAGGCTCGAAGCACTTAAAAGGGAACATTGGAATATCTTTGGGCTTAAATCTCAAGAAGTAACTATTGACCTTTTAACAGACTCTGGTACAGGATCTATGTCTTCAGAGCAATGGGCTTCACTTATGCGAGGTGATGAGTCATATGCAGGATCACAATCATGGCAAAGGTTTGAAGAAGTAGTAAAAGAACTTACTGGATACAAGCATATAATTCCAACACACCAAGGTCGAGCAAGTGAGCGAATTCTTGCTTCTATAATGCTCCGGGAAGGTAATATCGTGCCAAGTAATAGCCACTTTGACACTACAAGGGCAAACGTAGAATTTACTGGTTCAGAAGCATTAGACCTAATATGCAAAGAAGGTGAAGATTTGTTGAAACCTGCCCCATTCAAAGGAAATGTAGATCTTGAAAAATTAGAAGAAACGCTATCCAAAGAAAAAGGAAATATTCCATATGTCCTAATGACTGTTACAAATAACACAGGTGGTGGACAACCAGTCTCAATGGAAAACTTAAAAGCTACAAGAGAAGTATGTAGCAAATATGGTATTCCTATGTTCTTAGATGCATGTAGGTTTGCAGAAAACTCTTGGTTTATCCATCAAAGAGAAAAGGGTTATGAGTCAGTTGAAATAAGAGAGATAGCTAAAGAAATATTCAGGCTATCAGATGGCTGCACAATTAGTTTGAAAAAAGATGGTTTCGGAAATATTGGAGGATTTATTGGTGTAAATGATGACAAGATTGCTGCAGAATGTAAAAACATGCTTATTCTTACTGAAGGGTTCCCAACTTATGGAGGCTTAGCAGGAAGAGATTTAGATGCCTTAGCCCAAGGACTTAAAGAGATTACTGATAAAAGCTACCTTGAGTACCGAGCTAGATCGATTAGCTATCTTGCAGATAAAGCCACTGAATATGGAATTCCCGTTGTACAACCTGCAGGTGGTCATGCGCTATATTTGGATGCTAAAACCTACCTTCCCCATATCCCCCCTCATGAATATCCTGGACAAGCAATTGTCTGTGAAATGTACCTACTTGGTGGGATTAGATGTGCAGAAATAGGCACTTTTGCTTTTGGAGTTCATAATGAAGAAGGTCCGGATTCTCCTGCATCAAATGAATTAGTAAGGTTAGCATCACCTCGTAGGACATATACACAAAGTCATTTTGACTATGTAGGAGAAGTTCTGAAAGCTCTTGCTGAAAAGAAGGATACTTTGTCAGGATATAAAATTACAGAGCAACCTGAATTCTTGAGACACTTCACTGCAAAGCTTGAACCAATTTAGTTAGAATAAGAAGATAATGAATAGTAAAGATATAGACAAATACTTAGATCTTTCTAATTTAACATGCAACAAAAAGAACATGTATGTCCAATCATCAAAGATGGACTTTGAATTAAATAGATATGTAGATGAAATTCATTCATATGAAGATAACTCTTGGAAGCAGATATTAAGCGACAAAGATACAAACTATTCAACTCCATTGATTTCTCCAGATGGAAAGTATTATTTATATACTAAAACCTCATTCTTAGACAAAAAAGAACAAGAAGAAGGCCCTAGTGAAGTAGAGCTTATATTGAAAGAAATAGAAAGTGAAGAATTAACCAGTTTATTAAAAATAGATAAGAGTGAAAAAAAATCTGGAAAAAGTATAGCTAAATATATTTGGAGCAGCGATTCAAAATTTGTATATGTTTCAGTAAAAGAGCCCACCGAAGAAAAGGCAGAAGAACCTTTATATATAACCTCTCTTCCATTTAGATTTGATGACAAAGGTCTTATATTTAATAAAAGAGCTTCCATTGACAAAATCAATATCTCAACAAATGATTCTGAAAGACTAGTTGATGGTTTTCAAGACCATATACTATCTATCAACTCTTATTTAATAAAAGATAATTCTCTTATTTATATAACTGATTCTTACAACAAAGAAGGGAATGATCTTATTGAAAGGATAGTAAAAACTGAAATAGGTAGTAAAGAAAAAGAAATCATACACGAAGGTGGGAGCTGGTGGGAACTAGTTTATTCGGAAGATAAGCTTTATGCAGTTGGGTTGTCTTCAAGGATGGATTGGCCAAAAACTCCCTCCCTTTATTCAGTTACTGCAAATGGAGAGACTGAAGACCTACTCAAGGAATTGGATAGGGATGTAGTCGACGTTAACAAGATAAATGAAGAAATATACATAACATATGAAGACTCTGGAAAGGTTTGCTTAGGAATATTTAAAGATTCAAAGATTGAAACTCTATCTGATAATGAAGAAACTATAACATGTATTTCGGGTGATGGTTCTGGGATTTATGGGATCATTAACAACCAAACCTGTCCAGGTGAGGTATATAATTTAAGCGATAATCATGAAAAAATTTCAGTATTTAATAAAGAATTTAGAGATAAAGTTTCCTTAGTAGATTACAAATATCTACGTATCAATACTGGGGATTCTGAAATAGACACCTGGGGACTTCTAGTAAATCCTGATGCACCGACCCTGCTAAACGTTCATGGTGGGCCCGCAGCACAATATGGCTTTACTTTCTTTGATGAATTCCAAGTATACGCAGACGCAGGTTTCAATGTCATTGCATGCAACCCCCGAGGGTCATCTGGAAGAGGAGATATATTCATTAAAGGAGTCAAGGGTGAGCATTGGGGCGTCAATGATGTGCATGATGTTATCACCTCATTCGACAAGATGGTTGATGAAATGAAAATAACTAATACAAAATTTGGAATAATGGGAGGCTCATATGGAGGCTTTATGACTAGTTGGGTTATTGGGAACTACCCAGAAAAATTTCAATCTGCAATTGTGGAAAGAGCTCTTCTTAATTGGGCAACAATGGTAAGCACATCAGATATTGGATATAGTTTCCCCGCAATGTATTTGGAAGAAACAATTGAAAATAATCCAGAACTTTATAAAGAAAAGAGTCCTATCTCATATGCAAACAATATTATTGCCCCCACTCTAATTATTCATTCTGAAAATGATTACAGATGCCCTATGGAACAGGCTGAACAACTATTCTCTATCCTTAAACGTAGAAACATAGAATCTGCCTTGCTAAGATTCCCTGGGGAAGGACATGAACTATCTAGATCTGGAACGCCTAAACATAGGGATATAAGATTCAATCATATAATTAATTGGCATAAGAAATATCTACTTATTGACTAAATAAAGATCAATCGTACCTAGTGGGTACAAGAATTGTTACAAAATGAGTATACGAACCTGTTTCAACAGAAGACCCTATTGCCTCGCTTATCTCCTGCCTAATAACTTCCATAATGTTATATACAAAATAAAAGTTTTTAGGCATAATATCTACAGCTTGAGCCCTAAAAAAGCCTGTACAGCTTAATATCCATTTATGATTTTCATTCTCTGAAGGAGTGAGTCTAAAATGAAGCTCCCTGCAGCACTTTGCTTCATCAGTATCATCATGAAACCACCACGTATTATTCATCATTATTACTGCGCGTTTGGAAGATGGGAATTTAACCAATGAATTTACTACGTTAGTAATCTTCTCATTCATTTCTATTGAGTAGTCTCCTTGTGAGCCCCCCCTGTATTCTGTTTCAAAAAGCTTTTTCTCCTCATCAGTCACTTCCATTCCACAATTTTTTTTCGCATAATATTTCAATGAAAGCTCATCAAATAATTCGGTTTCAATTAATGCATTATCCTCAGTAAAGATAGGGATTGTCCCAGCAAAATCAAAAGTGGGTGCTTCTTTTAATGCAGAATTAAACATATCAAACGCAGAATCATAACTAATTATTGCCATTAAGTTTTATTCTAGTTGTTACTTACTAAATGGATATTAACTTAACGATTTAGTTTTCATATGTTCATTCAAAAATTCACCAAACATTTTAAATGACTCTATTGTCTCAGGAAGCTTTGCCTCCATATGGAAAACGTGCCACATTCCATCCCACTCATGATACCCAACAACACAACCTGCTTTGTCCAATGCGTCTTTAACAGATCTAGAATCAGCTAATAGGCACTCGTGCGAGCCTACCTGTATCATTACTGGTGGACACCCTGTGTAATCTCCATGAATTGGTGCAATATAAGGATTTGAAGGATCCATATCTTCATTTTTAACATAATATCCACCAAATCCATCATGATTGTATTTAGTCCAATTTTTTCTCATTACTGGACCTAACAATACATCCTTGTCTGCCATCTCCTCTGTATATGTATCTCCAGTTGCTGGAGGGTCTGCCCAAGGAGAGATGCATAATACTGCTGCGGGAAGATCTTTTCCTTGTTCTTTTAGTTTTAAAAGTGTTACAAGAGATAGGTTTCCTCCAGCTGAATCACCCCCTAAGGCAATCTGATCAGCAGAATATCCTTCTTGACTGATTAGTGCATCGTACACTTTTACACCATCTTCTAATTGAGCAGGAAAGTAATGTTCAGGTGCAAGTCTGTAATCTGGTAAATATACTGTTGTACCAGTTATGTCTGCAAGATTACTTGCTAAAGAATAGTATCCTTTTGGAGAACCAACTATGTATGCTCCTCCGTGATAATACAGAATAACTTTGTTCGGATCAGAATTTGGTGTTGTTACCTTCCATGTTCTAACTCCATCAAGAAACATCTCTTCTTTCTGAGCACCTTTTGCTTTTGGCTGTATCCCCATAATGAGATTGAAATTTTTTCTCTGACCCCATACTTTAAATTTAGATACTTTATCTGAATCGTAAGCAAAGAAACTCACCACTGATCCGAGCTTATTGTATCTTTCCCTAAGCTTTATAGCTTGATCACTTAACATAGACTCCCCCCGAACTAATAATCTTAATATAACAAATAGAGCTATCATGTTCAAACCAGATTGCACTATTGAGTTATTGCTAAGTAATTAAGCTAGTTGGATTAGTATTTATCTTTAAATCTTCTTCTTTTTCTACCATCACTGATTATTGACATATTTTCTGATATATCTTCTCTTTGCAAAAATTCAGGAGTCTCCTCTTCATCAGGACTGTCCTGGCCAGACTGTCTGTCTAGAATTTGATCTAAATCTGGAACGCCTGAGCTCGGTCGCTGTGATTTTATTCGGTCACTTAAGCTCGGAGATGACCCTCTTCCCTTTCTTAATTCAGCAATAGGTAGAAGTACTAAAGGAATGGAAGTACCAAGTATTGGGAAAATAGCCCAAGGAAAAGGAATCCAAGCAATGAATCCTCTAGCTAATAAAAGCCAACCTATAATTGTAACGATCGAGAAAAATGCCCTCATGGACTTAGTCTAGAGCTTCTCCATTACTTTCCCACCATACTTCATGTGGAAAATTTATCCAGATGCCTTCAGTATCTTTAGCTAATTCATTAATAAAGTAATGGGGTTTAAAGTCACACTCGTTATTCCACCATAGGGAAGCAAATCTAACATCGCACTCATGGTTAATGTTATCTTTAATGTAATCGGATATTCTATCAAAAGTCTCACCGCTATCACAGATATCATCAACAATTAGTACTTTCTGATCACCTGGCTGGGGTAAATAATTTTCCCAATGAGGAAAATCCCTTGTAGAAGCATGGACGGGCTTAAATGGAATATTTAGTTTGTGAGAGATCATAACTCCTGGAATTAAACCGCCTCTACTAATTCCAACAATTACGTCAGGAATAAAAGAATCCGCTTCAAGGTTGTTACAAAGTTGATCAGTGTCCTGAAATTGCTCTGACCAAGAGTAGTTAAGTTTCTCCATAAGTGAACTTTCATTGTATCAAACACGAAAAAAAAGTAAGGGGAAAAAAGAATATAAAAAGTTCTTAAAGAGAACGTAGTTTGTAGCAAAAGTATAATTTTTTTATATACGAAAAGGAGGTAAGAATGCGTAGAGGATGGGCGGTAGGTCTAGTCCTAATCAGTATTCTTGCTATAGCATGCGGTGGAGCCGCATCTGTAGATGAATATAAAGCTGCATTTGTGTATGTTGGCCCAGCTGACGATGGTGGTTGGTCTCAAGCACATGATGTAGGTCGACAAAAACTTGTAGAGGAAACAGGAATTGAAACTGCTTACACTGAGCTTGTTCCTGAAGATGCTACAGAATTCCGAACTGTTGCAGAAGCCTATATTGAACAAGGTTACAATATAATCTTTGGTACAACATTTGGATATCTAGATGCAATGGAAGAAATGGCTTTGGAGTATCCAGATGTAATATTCCTTCATTGTTCAGGATATAAATTAAATGATTCGAACTTTGGTAATTATTTTGGAAAGATGTATCAACCTAGGTACTTATCAGGACTTGTGGCAGGATCAATTACTAAATCTAATAAAATTGGTTATGTAGCAGCATTCCCAATACCAGAAGTAATTCGAGGAATTAATGCTTTCGCTGAAGGAGTAAAGGAAACAAATCCAAATGCAACTGTTGAGGTAGTTTGGACATTTACATGGTTCGGACCAGAAGCTGAGACACAAGCAGCAAATGCTCTTTTGGAAACTGGAGCAGATGTTTTGACTCAACACCAAGACTCAACGGCAACAGGTATAGCTGCGGAGGCAGCTGGTGCAAAGTGGATTTCATATAATACTGCATACGGTAAAGATGCAGCGCCTGAAGCTTTTGTAACAGCACCTGTATGGGATTGGGGTCCATATTATGTATCAGTTGTAGAATCAATTGCGGATGGTTCATTTGTCCCTGAAGCATACTGGGGAGGTATGGAGACAGGATTGGTATCTCTGTACGAATTATCAGGAGATGTCCCTCGAACAGTGGAACAATTAGTGAATGAAAGAACAATGGAAATTCTTTCTGGAGCTTTTGACCCACCAATAGTCGAGGATAAATTTGTTGATAATGTTATCGGGACTGTAAGTCCTTAGAAATATTTTTTGTACACTCCAGTCGTTTAAGCGACTGGAGTGTTCTATCCTAAGATATGAATCAAATAATTTTAGAAACAAAAGAAATTTCTAAATCTTTTGGCAAAGTCAAAGCATTAAATAATGTCAATTTTTACTTACACAAAGGTAAAATTCATGGCTTACTAGGAGAGAATGGTGCTGGCAAAAGTTCTCTGATGAATATTCTATCTGGAATTTATCAGCCTGAAAAAGGATCTATTATTTTTGAAGGCAATACACTATCTAACCTCACGCCTGATTCAGCTATGAAATTAGGAATTGGCATGGTCCATCAAGAATTTAGACTTATTGAAAACTTCAGCATTAAAGACAACCTCACTCTCTCAAAGTCTAATATTTATGTAGAAAATTTTAATGAAGCATATAGTAAATATTCTGACATCTTCTCACTATCGGTAAGTTCAGAACAAATCATCTCTAGTTTGTCAGTTGGTGAAAAGCAGAAAATTGAGATAATGAAATTAATTTTTAATAACAGCAAAATTATGCTGCTTGATGAGCCAACTGCAGTATTGACCCCCCAAGAAACGAATCAACTGAAGAGCTCTCTAGAAAGGTTGTCGAAAGAAGATGGTAAAACAATTGTCTTCATCACACACAAATTGAAAGAAATAAAGGAGCTAACTGAAACTATATTTGTAATGAAAAATGGCGAAATGGTTGCAAAGGATTTAGATACAAAGTCTGTTGATGATAAAGAATTAATCAACCTGATGATGGGAGAAATGACTTCTTCTGAAGTCAAGAAAAACAATATTAAGGGGGAGGAAAAATTAGTTGTCCAAGATGTTAAATATACCGGAAACCAAGATAAGCCAAACTTCTTAAATGGTATGAATATAAGTATTCAATCTGGGGAAATTTTGGGCGTTGCCGGAGTTTCAGGAAATGGTCAAGTAGAGCTAGCAAATATCATAAGTGGTGTTGATAGAGGATTTACTGGAAAAGTATTAATTAACAATGTAGATGTATCTAAAAAAGGAGTAAAAGCAAGGAAAAAGCTTAATTTATCTTATATACCAGAAAATAGACTCGGAGTTGGGCTGGCTCCTGGTGTTTCCGTACTGGACAATTCAGCAATGAGGGAATACTTTAATGCCAGCTATGGTCAACATTTATCAAGAAAAAAGATGTTGAATTTCTTAGATATCCTCATTGACCAGTTTTCAATTAAGACTTCTGACCCAAAAGCCGAAATATCAACTCTATCTGGAGGAAATATGCAGAAACTACTAATGGGGAGAGAGCTAATATCTAATCCCGAAGTAATTATTGCCTCTCAACCAACCAGAGGTCTAGATGTAAGTGCAGTAGAAGCTATTCATAATCTCATTGTTCAACAAAGAGATAACGGCTCTGCAGTAATGCTCTTTTCCGAAGATTTAGATGAATTGTTTAAATTAAGTGATCGAATAATTGTTTTATATGAAGGTTCGATAATCAAAGAATTCCTCATTGAGGACGCGAATAGAAATAATGTTGGTTTAGCTATGGCAGGAATTAATGAGTAAATATATCTTATCTAAGAAATCTTCATTAAATGAACTTGCTACTCTATACTCTTTTTTAATTGGGCTTTTGATAGCGTTTATAATTGGCTCAATAATTTTAATTTTACAAGGACAAAACCCTATAGATGTATTTTCTCTAATGCTTAAGCTTTCAGTTGGAAGTTTCAACAGCATAAGCTCATCATTAAATAAAGCTATTCCTCTAATTCTTGCAGGCTTAGGTATAGCAATAATCAATACTGTAAAGTTGTGGAACATCGGAGCAGAGGGCCAAATTTTCTTAGGAGCTATATTTGTAAACTTGATATATATAAATACTGACTTTAATTCTCCATCAATTCATATTATTGTTTTATTAATTTCTGGATTCATTGGTGGATCAGTTTGTATCCTCATTCCTGCAATTACAAAAGTGGTCTTTGGAGTGAATGAGATTATCACAACTCTACTAACTAACTACATCATTATTGGTATAACAATCTATCTTATTAATGGTCCTTGGAAAGACCCGAACTCTTTGAGCTTCCCTGTAGCTGCGTATGTAGGAGAGGAAGTTTATTTACCAACAATTGGTGAAAAGCTGAGTGCAGGGTTCTTAATTTGTGTACTTTTCACAATTGGAGCATATTATTTAATTGATAAATCAGTATTTGGATATGAAATGAGAATTGCTGGAGGATCTGTAATGACAGCAATCTATGCAGGAATAAATGCAAAACAGAAAGCTTTCCTTGCAATGCTAATTGGAGGAGGTTTTGCAGGGTTAGCTGGAGCTATAGAACTACTAAGCCAAACACATAGAGTTTCCACTGGAATTTCTCAAGGTTTTGGCTATACAGCCATTATTGTTGCTGCAATAACTGGTATGAGACCTATTGGGATTTTCCTAGTTGGCTCATTATTTGGAGCCCTGACTATAGGCGGCTCTGTAATTCAAACAATAGGTGTAAGTGCTTATATAGCAGAAATAATTCAAGCACTTACTTTGTTTGGAGCATTGATTGCACAGTTTTTTTTCACATATGAAATTAAAGAGGTAGAAAATGGTTGATGTACAATTAATGGGTTTACTGAATGCTACCTTGCAAGCAGCAACCCTCCTTTTTGTTGCTGCCCTTGGTGAGCTCATTACTGAAAAATCAGGTATATTGAACCTCGGTGTAGAAGGAATGATTTCGGTTGGTGCAGTAGCCGGGTTCATAACTGCTGTAAACACAGAAAATCTGATTTTATCTATCTTTGTTGGAATCCTAGCAGCATCTATATTCTCTTCTGTACATGCTTTTGTAACAGTTATTTTAAAACAAGACCAAACTGTTTCAGGATTAATATTAACAATTCTTGGACTTGCCCTTTCAGCACTTTTAGGGAAAAACTATATAGGAAGAAAGCTTAATGTAAAAATTGAAAGTGTAGGAAAAATATCTGAACCCTCCAATGTAATTGAAGTATTGTTAAATCAAAACATAATCTTCTACATAGCAATTGTTCTAATGGTAAGCACTGCTTATATATTAAAAAATACTATGTTTGGTAGGAGGTTCCAGGCAGTTGGAGAAGATTCAAAGTCATCTGACTCAATGGGCTTAAATATAGTAAAAACTCAATTCATTGCTACATGTGTTGGAGGAGCATTCGCAGGACTTGCAGGAGTATACCTAACTCTTAGCTATGTTCCATATTGGACTGATGGAATGACATCTGGAAGAGGATGGATAGCACTTGCTCTAGTTATTTTTGGGGGTTGGAAGCCATATAGAACAGCATTTGGAGCACTTATATTTGGCTTCCTTGAGGCACTAGTCCCTCGCTTACAAACTTACGGATTTGAGCTAAGTCCGTATTTATTAAGAATCACACCATACCTAATAACAATTATTGTTCTAGTAGTCTTAACAATTTACAAAGAAGGAGAGACGGGTGCTCCGCGAAATATTGGAAAACCTTTCTTCAGAGAAAATAGGTGATTAATTCATCAAATATTTATGATCTTTGGTAACATATATACAGCTTTAATTGATGCCTGTGAGCATCGAAAGGAAAATTTTGGAGATAGAAAAAACTCTTTATCGCCTCAGTAAAGAAATTACTGAATCCGACCTTGATAACCCTTTATTGATTGGTATACCAAGAAGAGGTGATTTACTAGCAAAAAGAATGTCTGACTATCTCGTTGAACTTAAGTTCACTCATGAATTAGATACAGTAAATTACAGACCTTTCAGAGATGATATTGAAGAAAATATAGAGAAAACCCACTTAACTATTTCACCACAAGATAGGAATGTAATACTTGTTGATGATGTTATCTACACTGGAAGAACACTCCGCTCCTCCATAGAAGCAGTCATTTATTCAGGAAGGCCAAAATCAATAACTCTAACATGTCTAATTGACAGAGGTCATAGAGAGCTTCCTATTTCCCCAAAATTTGTTGGAAAGAATATTCCTACAAATGAAAGTGAGTATGTATCTGTGTTACTGAAAGAGATTGATAAAGAAGATAGGGTGGAGATTCATTAAATGGCTAAGCATTTGTTGGACTTTCAAGATTTATCTAAAAAAGAGATAGAAAAACTTATTGAGTCAACACAAAAAATAGATATAAACTCTATGAAACAAACAAGTTCTTTAAGCCTACTCAAATTTGATGAACCATCGACAAGAACGAGGCTCGCTTTCTCTGTAGCTGCACATAAGCTAGGTATGAAAACTTTTGAATCAAACGATGCCATCTCTTCGAAAATAAAAGGAGAAGAGTTAGAACATGAAATAGAGACCTATAAGTCTATGGGGATATCAACCCTAGTCATAAGAACAAAGGATGAAAATATTCATGAGTATAAGGAGTGCAAAGATATTTCCATAATTAGTGCTGGATTTGGTACCTTATCCCACCCGACTCAAGCTATATTGGATGCAGCAACATTAAATAAGTTTAATAAACTCAAATCCAAGATACCTATTACTTATATTGGTGATGTCAGGAGATCCCGTGTTTTTGAATCTGGAAGAGAGCTGTTGTCTAAACTTGGCTACAAAGTCGGAGTATTTACTCATGAAGATTTCTTACCAGAGGATATAAGTAATGTAGAGATACTTAATAGCTGGGATGAAGTATTCGATGCTTGTAGTGCAATTGAACTACTTAGGGTGCAGAAGGAAAGAGTAGATAATCTTGATGACTTGGACATAGATAACTACATAAATAATTTTCAAGTTAATGAATCTATTTTGAACAAGACAAGAAAAGAGTTTATTGTGATGCACCCAATGACTATAAATGTTGGAATTGAGATCTCAGAAGAAGCAGCAAAGAATGAAAAATTCAAATATAGAGACCAGCTTGCATATGGAATATCATCAAGAATAACATCCTACCTGTATTCAATGGAACAGATATGATTGAAGTAGAGAGCTTTGTAGATTTACACACCCATACAAGATATCCTGATTTAAATAATTTTCCTGAAAAAGAAATAGAACTAGCAGCAGAGAATGGTGGTTATTCAGAAATATTAGCCATGCCTAATTCTGAAATTGTTATTGATAGCCTGCAGAATTTGCATAAAGCTGTATCAACAGATAATAAATTAGATATAAAAATACACAGAACAGGTGCATTGACAAAAAACCTGGAAGGTAAAGAGCTAGTCAATTATGAAGAATTAATTGATCATGGGGTTTATATTTTTTCTGATGATGGGAAATCTTTGATTGATGATGATTTAGCAAATGAAGCATTTGAAAAGATTGGGAAATTAGGAGGAGCAATATTTCAACACTGTGAAAAAAACTGCTATTCTCAGCCCGGAGATATAGCACCTCCAAATCAAACAGATTCTCTAATCGCCATTAATGAATCTGAAGAATCAGATGTCCTTTTACGAGATATTAAATTAGTAGAAAAATATGGAACTAGGTACCATGCACAGCATATCTCCTCAAAGAATTGTGTAAATTATTTAAGGGAGGCAAAGAAAGATAATCTCCCTATATCTAGTGAGGTCACGCCTCATCATTTGCTAATTAATAACGAAGGATTAGATATTTCAAATGGTCAATTTAAGATGTTTCCACCTATTAGAACAGAAGAAGATAGGGCATCTTTAATTGAAGGCTTGAAAGACGCAACCATTGATGTAATCGCAACCGATCATGCTCCCCATCCTAATAAAACAAAAGAAGTAAGCTTCAAGGAAGCAGCACGAGGAGTGGTGGGTTTGGAATCAGCATTCCCTATGTTGTATAGTTCAAATATCTTTTCAATTGAAGAGCTAGAGAAATATTTATCACACAATCCGAGGAAAATATTATCGGACATTGGCTATCAACTCACAGATACGAAAATAAATCACTGGCAAGAATGTAATAAGAAATACACCACTAAATCAAAATTTAACAACTCTGCTTTTGAAAATACAAAAACAAAAATTGAAAAGGCTAATCCAAATGTATAAACAAGCCCTTCTTATAAATAAAAATGGAGATGAATTTTTAGGTTGGACTACTGAAGTCTTCAAACCAACAACTGGCGAACTAATTTTCAATACTGCTATGACTGGATTTGTTGAAATCTTAAGCGATCCATCATATATAAACCAAATGATTACATTTACCTCTTCTCACGTAGGGAACTACGGAATGTCTAAAGATGATTTTGAATCTAATGAGCCAAAAATAGAGGCGGCAATAGCTAATTCGTTTACTTATCAGCCATCTTCTTGGAGATCAGAAAAATCAATAACCGACTGGCTGAGAGAATATGAAATTCCATTTAGCGGTGGCTTTGATGTTAGGGCGATAACAACTTATTTGAGAGACCATGGTTCAAACATGTATGCATTTGGAGTAGATGTAGATTCCAATGATTTAGTAGAGATGCTCAATAAGGCTAGGGATATTGTTGGAGACAATTCAGCACTAAGTGCAGGGAAGGGAAAAACAAAAGTTCAGAATGCGTCCGGAAAGATAGGAGTTCTTGATTTAGGTGCTAAAGAAAGCATAATAAATGTTTTGAGCACAAAAAAATATGAAACTGTTTTGATTGAACCAGAAACTAACCCAGATACAATTTTGTCACTCGGATTAAGTGGATTACTAATTTCTAATGGTCCTGGAGACCCGAGGTCATTGACTAAGGTGATAGAAAATATAAAAGAATTAATTGGTAAATTGCCAATATTTGGAATCTGCCTTGGGCATCAAATACTTAGTCTTGCATGCGGGCTGAAAGTAAATAAACTCGAATTTGGCCACCATGGGTCTAACCATCCAGTAAAAATCAAAGGCTTAAAGAAAGCTTTGATTACTTCTCAGAATCATGGATTTAGCGTTGAGAATTTCGATGAACCCATAGAACATAAAGACTATGGAATTATTGATACCTATGCAACAAATTTAAACGACGGGAGTAATGAAGGAATAAGCATCTGGGACTCAGATGCTTATTCAGTTCAATTTCATCCAGAATCAGGACCAGGAACAACTGATGGTTTGCAAATATTTTCTCCATTTCTAGAAATGATTAAGGAAAAACATGCCAGCTAATAAAGATATACAAAGCATTTTAATTATTGGCTCTGGGCCAATTGTGATAGGACAAGCGTGTGAATTTGACTACTCTGGCTCACAAGCAGCTAAAGCATTGAAAAGTGAAGGTTATAGAGTTGTGCTGGTGAACTCAAACCCAGCAACTATTATGACTGATCCCGTAATGGCTGATGCGACATATATTGAACCTTTGACACCGAGCTTTATAGAAAGAATTATTGAAAAAGAGAAGCCAGATGCTGTTTTACCTACTTTAGGAGGGCAAACTGCACTGAATCTCTCTATGGAACTTAGTAGAAAAGGAGTTTTCGAAAAAAATGGAGTCGAACTTCTTGGGGCAACAGCTGAAGCAATAGATATAGCAGAGAATAGGTGGAAATTTAAGGAGGCAATGGAAAACGTGGGCATTAAGACTCTAGAAGCAGTATATGCGAAAAGCTTCGAAGAAGGGATGGAAGCTAGTAAAAGCATAGGCTATCCCTTAATGCTTAGGCCATCCTTCATCCTCGGAGGTGGAGGAACCGGAGTAGCTCATAATGAGGATGAATTAAAGAAAAAATTAAAAGATGCATTCACAGCTTCTCCGACTCAAGAAGTATTAATTGAAGAGTCTGTCTATGGTTGGAAAGAGTTTGAACTAGAAGTTATGAGAGACACTGATGGGAATGGTGTGATTGTTTGTGGGATAGAAAATTTTGACCCAATGGGGGTTCATACTGGAGACTCAATTACCGTTGCGCCAATACAAACTTTATCAGATAAAGAGTATCAAATAATGAGGGATGAGGCCTTGCTTTGCTTGGACACTATAGGGATTGCTACTGGAGGAAGTAATGTTCAGTTTGCAATAAACCCACTAAATGGAGATAGACGAATTATTGAAATGAATCCAAGAGTTTCTAGGTCATCTGCACTAGCTTCAAAAGCTACTGGCTTCCCTATAGCTAAATTTGCTGCTCTTTTAGCTGTCGGATACAATCTTACTGAATTAACAAACGACATCACAGGCACAACCCCAGCAAGTTTCGAACCTGTTCAAGATTATGTCGTAGTAAAAATTCCACGATTTGATTTCCCTAAATTTCCATCTACAGATGATGTTTTAGGTACATCTATGCAGAGTGTTGGAGAAGTTATGTCAATTGCTTCAACATTTACTGAAAGTCTAACAAAAGCTATACGATCACTTGAGATTGGTAAAACTGGAATAAGAAATATTGATACGAGATTTATTAACTTCGATAAAAACCAGCTTCAAGAAGAAATTAGTATTCCTCGTCCAAGAAGAATATTTGCTATTTTTGAAGCAATTAGAAGAAACTGGCCAGTTGATCATATCGCAGAATTATCAAAAATTGACCCATGGTTCCTAAGAGAAATAGAGAAAAGCTTTAGTGCTAATCCTGATGAAACACCTACGTCAATACTCAAAATGTTGGGTTGGACAAATGAAGACTTGGATAACAAAGATGCAAAGAAAGAGTTAAATAAGAACAGAGTATATAAACTCGTTGATACCTGTTCTGCTGAATTTGTATCAAAAACCCCATATTTGTACTCTACAAACGGAACTTCAGATGATGATGCAGCATCTGATAAGCAGAAAGTTATCGTAATTGGCTCTGGACCAAACAGAATAGGGCAAGGAATAGAGTTTGATTATTGCTGTGTACATGGTGTGGGTTCGTTGAAGGAAAATGGATATGAAGCAATCATGATAAACTCAAACCCTGAGACTGTGTCAACAGATTACGATACTGCGGATAAGTTATATTTTGAACCATTGTCATGGAATGAAGTTCAATCAGTCTTAAATAGAGAAAAACCTGATTCAGTAATCATCCAACTTGGAGGACAAACCCCTCTCAAGCTTGCAAGAGATATCCATAATGCAGGTTTTAATATTGCAGGATCCTCACTAGATGTGATTGACTCTACAGAAGATAGAGATTTATTTCAAAAATTATGCTTATCTCAAGACATTAAGCAACCTTTGTCAAAAATTGCAAACAATGAAACAGAACTAGTGAATGCAGTAAGTGAAATAGGTTATCCCGTTTTACTTAGACCAAGCTATGTACTTGGAGGAAGAGCGATGAGAGTAGTCCAGAATGAAGATGAGCTAAACAACTACCTCGACATCTTGGCAAGCGGGGATGAAGACGGTAATCCATTTAAGTCTGGTCCACTTTTAGTCGATGAATTCTTAACAGAAACAATAGAGATTGATGTTGACTTAATTTCCGATGGTGAAAATGTATTTATAGCAGGAATATTAGAGCATCTAGAACCAGCTGGTGTACATAGTGGAGACTCTACTGCAGTAATTCCTCCATTTAGTATTGATAATTCACTGATTAAAGAAATTGAAGAAAAAAGTATAAAGCTTGCCTTAGCTCTTAATGTGAAAGGGCTATTAAATATACAGTTTGCAATTAAGGATGGGGAATTATTCATTCTTGAAGCTAATCCAAGAGCTTCGAGAACCATGCCATTCGTTGCAAAAGTAACTGGAAATCAAATAATAAAAGCAGGAACACTCTTAATGCTCGGATATTCAATAGAAGAAATAAAAGAGAAAACTAGTTATTTAGATAGCACTACAGAGAAGATTGCAATAAAGAAAGCCATATTCCCTTGGTCAAGATTCCCAGCAGAAGACACCATGCTAGGGCCAGAAATGAAAGCAACGGGTGAAGTACTTGGAATAGGCAAAGATTTTGGAACAGCACTAAATAAAGCATATGCTGCAGCTGGTGTCGAAATCGGTGATAAAGAG